>Ga0233430_1003247_pt1 | contig 16765 bp, 18 predicted proteins | sample SI_118_April2016_2_FD_179883 | JGI IMG/M metagenome (GOLD analysis project Ga0233430, IMG submission 179883) | Seawater microbial communities from Saanich Inlet, British Columbia, Canada - SI_118_April2016_150_MG | ecosystem: Environmental > Aquatic > Marine > Inlet | place: Canada: British... | reverse complement strand
TCAATTATTACCGGGATTTCGTGAAGCCCTTTAAGATCTATCGCCAACCGACCGATCAGGAACGGGCGGCGATGGAGGATCTGTTAGCAGCACTGGAGGCCATGGACCCAGGGCTTTCGGGCACAGATATTCAGAACCAGGTTTACGAGATCGGTAAAACCCACGAATTCGAGAACCTGCGCGATTGGTTCAAAGCCCTGTACGAGGTTCTGTTCGGGCAAAGCCAGGGGCCGCGCTTTGGTTCCTTCGCCGCGCTTTATGGTGTCTCCGAGACTGCGGCCCTTGTGCGCCGGGCCCTGGCGGGGGATGATCTCTCAGCGGAATAAATATCTATATAGGAGACGCCATCATGGAAACTTTGGCCACGGGCTACACATTGATCGAAGGGCCGGTGTGGGATGATAAACGGGGCTTAATTTTCTCCGACGTCATTGATGGCGGGGCCTTTTGTCTGGCCCCTGACGGCAGCATCTCCCAAGTCATCGAACATCGCCGGGGCATTGGCGGTATGGCCTTGCATGAAAACGGCGGCATCGTCGTCTCTGGACGCAATATCTCTCTCAAGCCCGCGGATGGTGGCCCCACCCAGGTTTTACTGCCTGACAACCCTGACGGCGGCTGGATCGGTTTCAACGATATTACCACGGATGCCAAGGGCCGCATTTACGCGGGTGCATTGTCCTTCCGTCCCGTGGGCAGCGATGATACGCCCAAGCCGGCCACCCTGTTCTGTATTGACCTGGACGGTAGTTACCGGGTGGTCGGGCATGACATCATGTTGACCAATGGCATGGGATTTTCCCCCGACGGCACAAAGTTATACCATTCGGAATCCCGGCGCAGCCTGATCCGTGTTTACGATGTGGAAGAGAACGGCGACCTGAGCCCCCATCGCACCTTCGCCGAGATTGCGGGTGCGACCCCCGATGGCCTGAAGGTGGCCGTAGACGGCAGCGTCTGGGTTGCCATGGCGCACGGCTCAAGGGTTGATGTTTTTGAGCCGGACGGCAGTCTGCGAAAATCAATTCCCGTGGAATTACCCATGGTCACGTCTGTCTGTTTCGGCGGCGACGACCTGATGGATCTATATATCGTTACTGGTTCAGGCGGCACGGACAGTGATCATTCCGGTACGGTCTATCGCATGCGCGCCGACGTTGCCGGATTACCCGTGGCACCGGCGAATATTCCCATGCCCTGATTGGCTGACTTAAGACGCTAGCCGCGACACGCTCTAACGCAGGCGGATGATCATGTATTTGATGAAGGCCCGGTCCACGGTGGCTTGCGCCGCGCCGCGCCAGACGTTGAAGGCGGCCTCGTAGGAGGGAAAGACGCCGCAGATATCCAGGGCGGACAGGTCAACGAATTCGGCCCCGCGCGGATCATGGACTTCACCGCCCATGACCATGAACATGGGTTGTTCTTCCTGGTCGAACTGACGATCGCCAATATTGGCGTCTATGTTTAAATCTGGGATGCTCATGGCGGCCTTATAGCAGCATTTTATTGCCAGTCTATGAATTTTGCCGGCTTGGTGACGTTTTGTCGCGGCGCGGCAAAATTGATAGGGCGGCGGCGAAAATTGCCCCGGCGATGACATAGAATGCCAGGCTGTAACCATCGCTTATGGCGACCAGGGCGGCAAAAACCAATGGCCCCACCACCAGCCCGAAATAAGTAAAGAAAATCGTCCCTCCGGTTGCCGCACTAACCTGATCTGGGGGCGCTGTACGGATAACCTCGGCCATGAAGACACCGTTCCAGCTGGCCACCGTGGCGCCAATGGCGGCGGCAACGGTAACGATAAGCCAGAACGGCCACTCGCCATTGAACTGCGCCGCGACGGCCACGAGCAGGGCCGATGCAAGGCCCAGACCCGCCAGCACAATCGAAGCACGGACAAAGCGGTCGGCGATCCAGCCCCAGCCAATGCGGGCACCGACACCCATCAATTGCATACAGGCATAGGCGAACCCGGCGCGGATCAAATCCAGCCCCACATGATCCACCAGAAAGCTGACCAGATAGGCGAACAAACAGGCCTGAACGCCGGCGAAAATAAAGCTCGCCAGGGTTAGTTTGCGCAATGCCGCATTCCCCGCCAACAGACGCAATTGCTGGCCCACCCCGTGCGCCGACAATGGCAGGCCCGGTTGGCGGTCGTCATCAGATTTGGTGCGCAAGGGTTGGACCATGAACACAGCGATCAGGCCCAGGCCACCGGAAACCATCAGGGCTGCCTGCCAGCCGGCGCTGATGACAATCCAGGGCACCAATATTCCGGCCAGAAATCCACCCAGGGGCGCGCCACTTTGCTTAATGGAAAAAACCAGGGGGCGGTCCTTGGGCTTGGTGATGCGGGCCAGGATATGGGCGGCACCCGGGGTATTGGGGCCGTAACCCATACCAAGAAGAAAACCACAGATCAGGATAACGGGCAGCAGGCCGGTGGTTGATATCAACAGAGCGGTGGCAGAGAGCACCATGCCGCACTGCATCACCCGAAGCGCACCAAAACGGTTGGTCAGGGCACCCATGACCAGGGAAATGGGCATGGCACCCAGAAACACCAGAGCCGTATACAAACCCACGTGGCTAGCCTGGAGGCCCACATCATCTGCCAGGGCGGGGGCCAGCACGGGCACTGTCAGAAACATCATGGCAGTGACGGTCTGCATCCAGGTGGTGCCAACAAGGGGCCAAAATACAGTGCGCATGGCGCCGGGGAACCTTTACTATGAAGGGGATACTCGCCCACTATAATAACCTGGATAAGCATGGGAGGTAACTGTGACATGGCGACGGATAAATTTCACCTGACACCGGGAGATCTGGGCACTTATGGTGCCGGACTAACCAGGCCGGAATGCGTTCTGTGCCTGGCGGACGGCACGGTCATCACCTCACATTGGGAGGGCGGTGTCAGTGTCATCGCGCCTGATGGTTCACGCCGGGACATTCTGGGTCAACGGGCTGATGGCCTGCCCCCCGTCGCCACCAACGGCTTTGCCCTGACCAAGGACGGCGATTTCCTGGCCGCCGATCTGCATGGCGAGGGGGGTGGTGCCTGGCGGCTGTCTCGAAACGGCGATGTGCGCCCGCTGTTGGTGGAATTGAATGGCGAAAAATTGCCATCGGCGAATTTCGTCGGCGTCGATCATGATCAACGCATCTGGATTACCTTCTCCACCCGTCATGATCCCCGTGCCCTGGCCTATCGCCCCGATGTGGCGGATGGTTTCATCGTTCTGATCGATGACAAGGGCCCCCGTATCGTGGCTGATGATATCGGCTATACCAATGAAGCTATCGTCGATCCCACAGGGGATTGGTTATACGTGAACGAGACCATGGCCCGGCGTACGTCGCGCTATCGCATTGGCGAGGGTGATGGATTGGGCGCGCGCGAGACCTTTGTGGAATATGGCCATGGCACCTATCCGGATGGCCTGGCTTTTGACGAGGAAGGTGCATTTTGGATGACCTCCGTCGTATCCAACCGTGTCATCCGGGTGACCCCTGACCGCCAGCAACATGTGGTCATTGAGGAGAACGACCCGGCGCAATTGGAGTTCATCGAAAAAGCTTTCCTGGCCGGCGAAATGGACCGATCACACATGGATAATATCGAGACAGAGGTGATGCAAAGCATCTCGTCCATCGCGTTTGGCGGCCCGGACAGGCGTACGGCCTATCTGGGTAATCTACTGGACAACAAGCTCTATACTTTCGAAAGCCCGGTGCCTGGCTTCACCCCGTCCCATTGGAATGTTCGTTTGTGAGTGATCGCCCTTTGAAGGTCGCCGTCATTGGCGCAGGCTACTTTGCGCAGTTTCACCATGACGCCTGGGCCCGCCTGCCGGGCGCAGAGTTGGTCGCCATAGCCGATCAGGACGGCAACAGGGCAGCGGTAGCATCGTCGAGCCACGGCGCGAAAGCCTTCACAAATGTTGAGGCCATGTTGGATGAGGCGAGGCCTGATCTGGTGGACATCGCCACGCCGCCGGCCTCTCACCTGGAATTGGTCGGGTCGGTTGCGGCACGGGGTCTGCCGGCGATCTGCCAGAAACCGTTGGCGCCCACCTATGACGAAGCGGTACGGGTCGTTGAGATGGCGGAACAGGCCGGCAGTCTGTTGGTGGTGCACGAGAATTTTCGTTTTCAGCCCTGGTACCGGGAAATGGCGCGCCTGATCAAAGCCCGTCATCTGGGCGATCTGCACGGCGTTGCCTTTCGTCTGCGTCCGGGCGATGGCCAAGGGGCAGAGGCTTATCTGGGTCGCCAACCCTATTTCCAAACGATGGAGCGGTTTTTAGTACATGAAACCGCCATCCATTTTATTGATACCTTTCGCTATCTTCTTGGCGAGGTCACGGGCGTTATGGCCCGCCTGCGCCGCCTGAACCCCCACATCGCCGGCGAAGATGGCGGCGTCATCATGTTTGATTTCAAAGGCCAGCGTACTGGACTGTTCGACGGTAACCGCCTGAACGATCATGTGGCCGAAAACACCCGCCTGACCATGGGCGAGATGTGGCTGGAGGGTTCCGCCGGTGTTCTGCGACTGGATGGCAGTGGCGGATTGTACTGGAAACCTCATGGCGGCGCAGAGGCGGTGCATGATTATGTCTGGCAGGATCAGGGCTTTGCCGGCGACAGTGTCTATGCCTTGCAAAAACACGTTCTGGCACATTTGACGCAAGGCGCACCGTTGGAGAATACAGCGCGGGACTATTTGCGGAACCTGAAGATTGAAGAGGCCGTCTACCGCTCCTCCGCCGAAGGGTGCTACATCGCCCTATAAGCTAGTCGTCGCCCCTAATCGTCGAGGTTGCCGCTGCCCCGGATCATGGCGAGGAATTCCCGGCGCGTCGAGGCGCTTTCCCGGAACGCCCCCAACATGCGGGAAGTCGCCAACGCCGCACCCGGTTTGTGCACGCCACGGGTGGTCATGCATTGGTGCGAGGCCTCAATCACCACGGCCACGCCCAGGGGTTGGAGGACCTGTTGAATGGTGTTGGCAATTTGCGCCGTCATTTTTTCCTGGATTTGCAGGCGTTTGGCAAAGACTTCCACCAGACGGGCCAGTTTGGAAATGCCCACGACCCGGTGGTCGGGCAAATAGGCAATATGGGCCCGGCCCAATATGGGTGCCATGTGATGTTCGCAATGGCTTTCGAAACGGATATCCCGCAGCAGGACCATTTCGTCATAGCCTTCAACTTCTTCAAAGGTGCGTTGCAGGATTTCCACGGGGTCATCATGGTAGCCGGCGAAATATTCCTCGTACGCCCGCGCCACCCGCTCCGGCGTGCCCAACAGGCCTTCACGCATCGGATCATCACCGGTCCAGCGGATCAAGGTGCGTATGGCGTCCTCTGCCTCCGCCCGGCTGGGACGGCGGGCAAGCGCTGCCTGACGCTCAGCCGCCAGGGTTTCCGCCAGGTTTGCTTCCGTATCCAACTTTGGTGGCTTGTTCATGATCCTATCCCTGTCCCAATTTCGACGACACAATACTCCGTCATTCTCGGGCGAAGCATAGCGAAGACCCGCGAATCCAGGGATGCGAACGGCAAAGTTTGTTGCCCTGGGTTGCCGGGTCAAGCCTGACAATGACGTAAAGAGACCGCGCATCTCACCCCTGACCCCAATTTAGGCATCAAAGGGGAAAGGTCAATATCAATGAACTAGGCCGGGTTAATGGGTGCTTAGTCCGCCTGAAGAAGGGTGAGGCCCCCAGCCTCTGTGATGAAGTCGACGACGACGTCCAGGCCTTCATGGGTTTTTAGGTTGGTGAAGATAAATGGACGCTCCCCGCGCATACGCTCCGTATCGCTGCGCATAATGTCCAAATTCGCGCCTACCATTGGTGCGAGGTCAATCTTGTTGATTACCAACAGATCTGATCGGGTAATGCCGGGGCCGCCCTTGCGGGGAATTTTTTCGCCGGCGGCAACGTCAATAACATAGATGGTCAGATCCGCCAGTTCCGGGCTGAAGGTCGCGGCCAGGTTATCGCCACCGGACTCGATCAGGCAAATCTCGGCCTCGGGGAATTTTCCACTCATCTCCGCCACTGCGGCCAAATTGATGGAAGCATCTTCTCGGATCGCCGTATGGGGGCAGCCGCCGGTTTCCACGCCCATAATCCGCTCCGCCGGTAAAGCGCCCGAGCGGGTCAGGATCTGTTGATCCTCCTTGGTATAGATATCATTGGTGATGACGACGATATCCCGCTCGTCGCTCATACGCCGGCAAAGGGCTTCCAACAATGCCGTTTTGCCGGAGCCAACCGGGCCACCGACGCCGACACGTAAGGGGCCGTGATGGGGGCCGTGATCGTGCTGTATTGATTGTGTGTTCGTGCTCATGATCGAAACAACCTCGTGTATTGGTTTTCGTGTTGCATGCTGGCCCAGTCCACCATCAGGGCGGCAGAACCTATATCGTCCAAGGTCGCATCGTTGGCTGCCGACGCCGTGGCGATAATGGCCGCTTCCAATGCAGCCTGAGCCAGTTGACCATCAGTCTGCCCCAATGGGACCAGGCGCACGGCTGCGTTGATTAAATTTGCTGACCAGGCTTGCAGATATAGATGCAGGGTATCCGTAGGGTCGATGCCATGGACCCGACAGACGAGCGCAGTGGCAATGGCCTGGGTTGGCGTAATGCCGGACTTGTTCAATAGATCCGCACCGGCCGTTAAGGCCTCGTTCGGCCAGGCGCGCTGTATCGTCAATAAAAATGCCTGACCCTGGGACAAACCTTCCAAGGCCAATTCCTTGCTGGCGGCAGAGGCTTCCGCTAGTTCGGCGATCTCCAGAAAGGCTTCGCCTTCCGACTTGAGGGCCAGGACCAGAAATATCGCCTCGTTACGGCCACTGCCAAATCGTAAATCCCCGTCCAGCCAATCGATCAGACTGTCCCGGTCATGCACCAGGCCCGCCTCTACCGCGTACTCCAGACCGTGGGAGTAACTGAACGCACCAATGGGGAAGGCGGGTGAAAGCCAGCTTTGCAGGCGCAACAGGTTAGTCGGGTCAGTGGTCATGGCTGTGGCCGCTATTGTCTTCGTCATAGGCACCGCCTTCGGGCTGAAAGGGTGCCACGATATGTTCAACCTGACCGCCCATGCCCAAGACCATGGCCTCGATCACATGGTCGGGGCGAATGCGCAGGCGCTCATCCGTCAGATCCGTGGGCAAGTGCCGATTGCCCAAATGCCAGGCCATGCGCATGAGGGCCAGGTGCGTGGCGCACCGAATTTCCAACAAAGGCTCCGGCGCCGCGCGGACTTCCAACCAGCGGCCATCATCGATTTGCAGGCCGTCGCCGTGCGCCATGGCCTTGGCCTTTGGCAGATCCAACAGGATCGCTTCCCCCCCGTCCGTAGTTAGACGGATGCGGCGGCGATGGCGGTCGTCGAATGCCAAGGTGACGCCGTCCGCCGCCCGCTCAGCCGGCCAATGATTGGCAGAGAAATGTGCGATTGCGCGTTCCATGGAAGCCTCCCTAATAAAGAAAATAACGCTGCGCCATGGCGAGCACTTCCGCCGGCTCGCAGGTCAGCAGCACGCCATCGGCACGTACTTCATAAGTCTCCGGGTTCACCTCAATCTTGGGCATATGATCGTTCAAAACCATAGCTTCTTTGCCGATGCCGCCCCGGGTATTGCCGACCGCCAGCACTGTTTTGGCAAGGCCGTAATTCTTGCCTGCGTTCAGGCCCGCCTGGCTGACGAAGGTCACGGCGGACGCCGCCAGGGAACCGCCAAAGGCGGCAAACATGGGACGCAAATATTGCGGCTGCGGTGTCGGGATAGAGGCATTGGGATCACCCATCTGTGCCGCAGCGATAGAGCCCATTTTTAGTACCAGGTCCGGCTTCACACCAAAAAAGGCGGGGGACCAAACCACCAGATCAGCCAGCTTCCCGACCTCAACCGAACCCACGTGTTCGGATATGCCCTGGGCGATAGCCGGGTTAATGGTGTATTTCGCGATATAGCGCCGGGCGCGAAGATTATCATTATCACCTGTCTCGCCATCCAGCGCGCCGAACTGCTTTTTCATTTTATCGGCGGTCTGCCAGGTGCGGATGATAACCTCGCCCACACGGCCCATGGCCTGGCTGTCCGAGGCGATGATAGAGAAGGCACCCAGATCATGCAGGATATCCTCCGCCGCGATGGTTTCCTTGCGAATTCGGCTTTCGGCGAAAGCCACATCCTCGGCAATGTTGGGGTCCAGATGATGGCAGACCATCAACATATCCAGATGCTCGTCCACGGTATTACGGGTGTAGGGCCGGGTTGGATTGGTCGAGGATGGGATGACGTTCGCCTCGCCACAGACCTTGATGATGTCAGGCGCATGACCGCCGCCCGCGCCCTCTGTGTGGAAGGCATGGATGGTGCGGCCTTTGAAGGCTTTGTTGGTGTTCTCGACAAACCCGGATTCGTTCAGGGTGTCGGTATGGATCATCACCTGGACATCCATTTCATCCGCCACGGACAGACAACAATCAATGGCCGACGGCGTGGTACCCCAATCTTCGTGCAACTTCAGACCGCAGGCACCTGCCTCCACCTGCTCCACCAGCGCCTCCGGAAGGGAGGCATTGCCCTTGCCGAAAAAGCCAAGGTTCATGGGGAAGCCATCAGCGGCCTGCAACATGCGCTGGATGTGCCATGGCCCTGGCGTGCACGTCGTGGCGTTGGTGCCTGTTGCAGGCCCTGTGCCGCCGCCCATCATGGTGGTGATGCCGGAATACAATGCCTCTTCGATTTGCTGGGGACAGATGAAATGGATATGCACATCCAGGCCGCCGGCGGTGATGATCTTGCCCTCGCCGGCAATGGCCTCTGTCGATGGCCCGATGATGATATCGACGCCGGGCTGGACGTCCGGGTTGCCCGCCTTGCCAATGGCGACGATGCGGCCATCTGTGATGCCGATGTCTGCTTTGACGACGCCCCAATGATCCAGGATCAGGGCATTGGTGATGACTGTGTCTACGGCACCCATGGCGCGGCTGACCTGGGATTGCCCCATGCCGTCGCGGATCACCTTGCCGCCGCCGAATTTTACTTCTTCGCCATAGGTGGTGTGGTCACGCTCTACCTCAATAAATAAATCCGTATCCGCCAGGCGGACTTTGTCGCCAGTTGTAGGCCCGTACATGTGGGCGTAGTCGCCCCGGTTCATTGTTGCAGGCATGATCTAGCCCTCCTCTTCAAGCGGGCCTGCGACGGCACCATTAAATCCGTGCACAACGCGCCCGCCCCGATAGGCCACCAGGGGCACTTCACGGCTTTGCCCCGGTTCGAAGCGGATCGCTGTGCCGGCGGGAATATCCAGGCGGCGGCCGCGTGCTGCCGCCCGGTCAAAATCCAGCTCGGCGTTGGTTTCGCTGAAATGGTAATGGCTGCCCACTTGCACGGGGCGGTCGCCTTTATTGGCAATGGTCAACGTGATGACGTCCTGGCCCTGGTTCAGGGTCAGCTCGCCGTCTTTGGGAATTATCTCTCCGGGGATCATGGTCATGTGCCTCAACGAATGGGATGGTGGACAGTGACCAGCTTGGTCCCGTCGGGGAAAGTAGCTTCAACCTGCACGTCGGGCAGCATCTCCGCGATGCCCTCCATGACCTGATCCTTGCTGATGACCCCGGCCCCTGCGGCCATCAGATCGGCGACGGTGCGTCCATCGCGGGCGCCTTCCACGACGAAATCCGTGATCAGGGCGACGGCTTCGGGATAGTTCAGGATAACGCCGCGGGCCAAGCGGTTGCGCGCCACCATGGCCGCGGTGGCAATCATCAATTTGTCTTTTTCCCGTGGTGTTAGGAACATGCATTGTCCTCCTCAATAGCTAAAACTTAACAGGACCAGACCCGGGGTAAGGGTAGGGTCCGGCCATGAATTGCGGCCCGAAAAGGCGATAGAAACCCTTCCACATCCCGCCGCAAGGTTAGACCGTCACGGGCCATGAAGCGGCACAGCAACAACCCCGGCCGGTCGCTGACGCCGGCCCGGCCCTGGCAATTTTCAATCAGACGCTTGGCGGTTTTTACCTGCGCCCCGGCGTCCGGTGCGGCATATATCAACGTCGCCATGGCGCGGGCCCCGGCCAATAGCGCTGGGCGCTGGCGCAGGCTTTCAATGTCGCCCGTCAGTCGGAAATCATCGGCCCAGATCAGCCGACCATCCCGGCGCAGCCGCCATCGATCATGCACAGAGGCCGCCTGCAATGTCTCGCCCCTGGCGAGGCGTCCCAGCAAAAGCCAATCCATGGCCAGCAGGCGGCTGTTGCCGTCCATTACGATGTCGGTTTTGCGGGCCAGGGCGGCGCGATCAAACAGAATGGTTTCCTGGGGCAGCCATTCCAATGTCGCGTTATCTTCCAGGTGCAGGTGGCAGTGAACCTCGGCATCGTCACCACGGGATTGGTAGACTTTTTCTGCCGCCTGGGTGGTGGCAAGGACATGGGCACCGTTTGTTGCCTGGATCGAATAGCCTAATTCATCGCCATCGGTGATGCCGCCGGCGGTGTTCAGCAAGACGGCCTCAACCGGGCCATCGCCATGTCGGGGCAGCAAAACCCGGCAGGGGTTGCTTTGGTACAGCTCTGTCAGGCCGCTTTCGGGCCCGGAAAAACCAACCCGCGCAGCACCCGAGAGGCGTTGTAATTTGGGCTGCATCTCAGACCGTGAGATACTGGCGTACATCTGTTTCAACCATTTCTGATCGTTGCCCCGACAGCACCACTTCTCCCCGATCCATGACGATGTAACTGTCGGCCAGGTCCCGGGCGAATTCGAAATACTGCTCCACCAGCACAATGGCCATATCGCCACGATCACGCAACAGGGCAATGATGCGCTGAATGTCCTTGATGATGGAGGGCTGAATGCCCTCGGTCGGCTCATCCAGCACCAACAGGCGCGGCTGCATGGCAAGCGCCCGGGCGATGGCCAATTGCTGTTGCTGTCCGCCCGACAGATCACCACCCTGTCGGCCCAGCATATCCTTCAACACGGGAAACAGCTTAAACGTTTCAGGCGGTAAACGACGCTCGCTACGGGGCAGGGCGGCAAAGCCGGAACGTAAATTCTCATCCACCGTCAGAAATGGAAAAATCTCACGCCCCTGGGGCACATAGGCGATGCCCGCCCGGGCCCTGGCATGACTGGGAGTTTTGGAGATGTCCTTGTCCTCCCATTCAATTGCGCCGCCGCCAATGGCTTGTTGCCCGACGATGGCGCGCAACAGAGATGTTTTGCCAACGCCGTTGCGGCCCAGTACGCACGTCACCTCACCAGGTTTGGCGGTCAGCGATACTTTGCGCAGGGCCTGGGAGGCACCATAGAAAAGATCAATGTTGTCTACCTTCAGCATGTCCTAGCGCCCCAAATAGACTTCGATGACTTTGGCATCGTTCTGCACCACATCCAGTGGGCCTTCGGACAAAACCGAACCCTCGTGAAGCACGGATACCTTAGTGCCAAGGGCACGGACAAATTCCATGTCATGCTCCACCACCACCACCGATCTGGTTTTGGAAATCTGGCGCAGCAAATCAGCGGTTTGTTCAGTTTCCGCATCTGTCATGCCGGCGACGGGTTCGTCCACCAACAACAGATCCGGTTGCTGCATCAACAGCATGCCGATCTCCAACCATTGCTTTTGGCCATGAGATAGATCGCCGGCCGGGCGGTGGCGATCCCCGGTCAGGGCGATGGTCTGCAAAGTCTCGTCAATTGCGTCTTGTTGTGCGCCCGATAGTTTGGCAATCAAGGTGGCGAAGGGGCCGCGCGGGGCCTTTTGCGCCAACAACAGATTATCTTCGACGCTGTGGCTTTCAAAAACGGTGGGTTTTTGGAATTTCCGCCCAATGCCCAAATTGGCGATTTCCGCCTCGTCCATGCGGGTTAGATCATGACCACCCTGGAACAATGCGGTGCCTTTGTCGGGCCGGGTGCGCCCGGTAATGACATCCATCATGGTGGTCTTGCCGGCACCGTTGGGGCCGATGATGGCGCGCATCTCGCCCGGTTCGACAACCAGGCTTAGATCATTTAGGGCCTTGAAGCCGCCGAAGCTGACGGAGATGCCGTCGAGATAAAGTACCTCCGTCATGACTTGCCCCCTGGGGCCCTGGCGCCCATGTTGCCCCAGATGCCAACTGCGCCAACCACGCCTTTTGGCAGCAACAATGTGACGGCAACGAACAGGCCACCCAGGGCAAATAGCCAGACCTCGGGGAAGGCGGCGGTCAGGTAGCTTTTCGCCAGATTGACCAGGATCGCGCCCATAATCGCACCGATCAATGTACCCCTGCCGCCCAGGGCCACCCAGATCACAATCTCGATGGAGTTGCCGGGGGCAAACTCGCCGGGGTTAATGATGCCCACCTGGGGCACATAAAGGGCACCGGCGACGCCAGCCATGACGGCGGATAATGTGAAGACGAACAATTTGTAGTGTTCCACCCGATAACCCAGGAACCGTGTCCGGCTTTCCGCATCGCGAATGCCGACCAGGATTTTGCCAAGTTTCGATGCCACGATAGCGCGGCAAATCAGAAAACCCGCTAAAAGCGCGACGCCGGAGGCCACGAATAAACCAGCCCGCGTACCCTGGCTACGCAGATCAAAGCCGAGGATTTCCTTAAAATCGGTCAGGCCGTTGTTGCCGCCAAAGCCCATGTCGTTGCGGAAAAAGGCCAACATCAGGGCGAAGGTCATGGCCTGGGTGATGATGGAGAGATATACGCCGCTGACCCGGCTGCGAAATGCGAACCAGCCAAAGATGAAGGCCAACGCACCTGGCACCAACATCACCATGGCCATGGCAAAGAAGAAATTATCAAAGCCCAGCCAATACCAGGGCAGTTCCTGCCAGTCTAAAAAAACCATGAAATCCGGTAATTCCGGGTTGCCGTAGACGCCCCGGTCGCCGATCTGCCGCATCAGGTACATACCCATGGCATAACCACCCAGGGCAAAGAAAGCGCCGTGGCCCAGACTGAGGATACCGCAATATCCCCAAATCAGATCCACGGACAACGCCAGCAAGGCAAAGGCAAGATACTTGCCGAACAAGCTGAGGATATAGGTGGGTACGTGCAGGGCAGAGGTTTCCGGCACGGCAAGATTCAGGATCGGCACCACAATTGTGATGGCGGCCAGAACGGCGGCAAACAGCCATGTGGTTTTTTGGGTTGTGAAGGTTAACTTAGCCATCCTAGTTCTCCACCGCGCGGCCCTTCAGGGCGAACAGGCCCCGGGGACGTTTTTGAATGAACAGGATGACCAGAACCAGGATCAGAATTTTCGCCAGAACCGCGCCCGTATAGGGTTCCAGGAACTTGTTCGCGACACCCAGGGACAAGGCACCGACGAGCGTGCCCCACAGGTTACCCACGCCGCCGAATACCACGACCAGGAAACTGTCGATGATATAGCCCTGGCCAAGGTTGGGGCTGACGTTGTCAATCTGGCTCAAGGCGACGCCCGCCAAACCAGCCACACCGGAGCCGAGGCCGAATGTCATGGCATCAATCCAGTTGGAGCGGATACCAACCGCATTGGCCATAGAGCGGTTTTGCGTTACGGCGCGCATGCGCAGGCCGAAATCTGTATAACGGATCAGCAGGGTCAAGGTCAGGAAGACAGCAGCGGCAAATATGATAATGCAAATGCGGTTGTTGGTCAGGACCAGGCCGCCCGTGATCTCGATGGAGCCGCTCATCCAGGACGGTGCGATAACCTCCCGGTTGGTGGGGCCAAAGATGGAGCGGACGAATTGCTGCAACATCAGGCTCAAGCCCCAGGTCGCCAACAGGGTTTCCAGCGGCCGGCCATAGAGGAAGCGGATCACGCTGCGTTCCAGAAAGACGCCAAACAGACCGGCGACCAGGAACGCAACGGGAATGGATAACAACAGGGAGTGGGTTACCGCATCAGGAAAATGCTGTAGCACCAGGACCTGGACAACGTGGGTGGTGTAGGCCCCCAGCATGACCATTTCGCCATGCGCCATGTTGATCACGCCCATAACGCCAAAGGTAATCGCCAGCCCGATGGCGGCGAGCAGGAGGACGGAGCCGAGGCTGATGCCCTGGAACAGGTTCTGCAGCACGCCGAAAAACGCCAGACGCTGATCGATGCTGGCCGCCGCCAGGCTGATCGCCTTGGCCAGATCGCCCTTTGCGCTCAGTGCGGCCTTGGCAAGAAGGTCACGAACGCCTTGATCGGAAAAATCCGTGAGTATTTTGACGGCAGCCATTTTTTCGTCGTCACTGCCATGTCGCAGCCGGGTTGCCGCCACTGTGCGGGCCAGGGCCTCGCGCACATCATCGTCTGTTTCGTCAAGATATGCTTTTGCCAGGATGGTTAGGCTGTTGCCGTCTGCGGATTTGAAGATGGCCCGGGCCGCTTTTAGGCGGATGTCGGGGTCTTTGCTGAACAGGGTCAGGGTGCCGAGCGCACTGCGCAGAACGCCACGTAGGCGATTATTTACGCGCACCTTGTTGGAAGAACGGGATTTCGCCTCACCCAGGGTTTCGCCACTGATCGGATCAACAAAGAACTTTTTGCCGTCGCGCTTTTCCAGTATGACCAGGGCGCGATCGGATTTTCGAATGTGCAGGCGGCCTTCCAGCATGGCGGTCAGCGGGGCGGCAACCTTTGGATCGCCACCGGCGGCGAGTTTCTCAACCGCCGCAATCTTCGCCTTGAAGCTTTTCGCCCTGAGGCCGTCCAGTAATTCGGTCCCCGTTTGGTCGGCCGTTGTTTGGGCCGTGGCCGGAGGCTGCAATGTGATGCAGGCCAGAAGCAAGGTTAGCAAAGGTAGGATCGTTCGTAACATCTGCTTTGGCCTGACACTTCAAACGGAATGGATAAAAAGGGGAGGCGGCGTGATGGACCTTCGCGCCGCCTCCCCCATAGAGGTCGTAGAAATCGTAAAGATCGTAGAAGTTTAGTTTGTGAACGTTGGCTTTTTGCAGTTGCCGCAGATCCAGGGGTAGGTCCAATCAGCCGTCAGGGCCGCGCTTTCAGGGATGAAGTCGCTCCAGGCATCGCCGATCACTTCGCCTTCGGTCTGCCAGACCACATCGAACTGGCCGTCGGCCTGAATTTCACCGATCAACACAGGCTTGGAGAGATGATGATTGGTGTTCATGACAGCCATGCCGCCGGTCAGGTTCCTAACCTTTTGGCCATACATGGCTTGGCGTACCGCATCAACATCCGTGGTGCCGGCCTGCTTAACGGCCTGAACCCACATTTTGAAGCCAATGTACGTCGCTTCCATGGGGTCGTTGGTGACCCGTTTGTCGTTGCCGATATAGGCCTGCCAGGTTTTGATGAAAGCATCGTTCTCCGGCGCATCTACGGACATGAAGTAGTTCCAGGCGGCCAGGTGACCGACCAGGGGCTTGGTGTCCAGACCGGCAAGCTCTTCCTCACCGACCGAGAAGGCGACGACGGGGATGTCCTCGGCCTTGATGCCCTGGTTGCCCAATTCTTTATAGAACGGCACGTTGGCGTCACCGTTAATGGTGGAGACCACGGCAGTCTTAATGCCCTGGGAGGCAAATTTCTTCACGGACGCGACAATGGTCTGCCAATCGGAATGACCGAAGGGTGTGTATTCTTCCATGATATCCGCATCGGAAATGCCTTTGGCATGCAGGAAGGCACGCAGGATTTTGTTGGTCGTGCGGGGATAGACATAGTCCGTCCCCAACAGCACGAACCGTTTGGCCCCGCCGCCGTCTTCGCTCATCAGATATTCCACGGCCGGGATCGCCTGCTGGTTTGGCGCGGCACCGGTGTAGAACACGTTGCGGGAAGATTCTTCACCTTCATATTGCACCGGATAGAACAGCATGCTGTTCAGCTCTTCAAATACCGGCAGCACGGATTTCCGCGAAACGGATGTCCAGCAGCCGAAAACCACATCGACCTTGTTCACCTGGATCAGCTCACGTGCCTTTTCCGCGAACAGGGGCCAGTTTGAGGCCGGGTCGACGACCACCGCCTCGACCTTTTTGCCCAGCAGGCCGCCGCTTTTGTTCAAATTTTCGACCATCATCAGGACCGAGTCTTTCAACGTCGTCTCTGAGATCGCCATGGTTCCGGACAGGGAATGTAGCACCCCAACCTTGATCGTATCTTCGGCTGCCTGGACCGGGCTGGCCCCGATGCCGATGCCGGCAGCCAAAGCGGCGGCAGCCAGTGTGTTGAGGGCGTTTCGTCTGCTAATCATGAGTTCGTCTCCATAAGGGGTTGTCTTGCACCACCCTAATGGTTGCAAGCACTGTGCCAGTTCGGAGGTTTCACGTATGCAGGTATGAAGTCGTTGAAATATATATAGAAAATAGTGATATGCCGGATATTTGGGCAACAACAGTTCACGCTCAAAAAACAGGCATTAAAAAATAGTGTCTAAAATTTATGCAGAAAAAGAAACTCGCTGCTCTTGCCAAGGCAGCTTCCGTGGGCAGAATAAGGCACCGGCAGGCTTCGGCCTATCGTACGAGGTTGTCTTGCACCAACGGATAATCTCGGGACACCGTGGCAGTCTCTGCCACGGTGTCTTTAGATCATTTCGCGTAGCCTATGGCACGCAGGGCTTCGGTGATTTCATCCAGAATGACCGGATCATCGATGGTGGCGGGCATTTTCCACTCAGTACCATCGGCGATAGACCCAATGGTGCCGCGTAAAATCTTGCCGGACCGGGTTTTGGGC
>Ga0233430_1003246_pt1 | contig 16769 bp, 13 predicted proteins | sample SI_118_April2016_2_FD_179883 | JGI IMG/M metagenome (GOLD analysis project Ga0233430, IMG submission 179883) | Seawater microbial communities from Saanich Inlet, British Columbia, Canada - SI_118_April2016_150_MG | ecosystem: Environmental > Aquatic > Marine > Inlet | place: Canada: British... | reverse complement strand
AATATAATTCAAAAGTTCAAATATACTGTCATTATCTGGAAGTTTCAGGTCTAGAATAACAATATCAATCTTATTGGCCTGTAATACTTCTTTGCAGGTTTTTTGGTTTTCAGCTTCCAAAATTTCAAAATGAGGTTCTAAAAGATTTTTGATAAAATAGCGAATAATTTTTTCGTCATCAACAATTAAGACTTTTTTCATTGGTTCCCACCCCTTTTTTATTTCACGAGTGTCCTTGGTGACATCTCAAAGTGTCACTATGGTGACACCAGCCTTTGATTTTGTCAAGGCTAGCGGGCAGAATCACAGATTAAAACAACAACTAACTAACCGCGACAGATCTAAAGACGCAAGTCTTTATAATCCCTTAAATTCTGTTTTAAAAAATTCAACACCAAAGCTAAATTAAGCTCATTTCCCTGAGGATCAAGATTAGAAATAGATATCTCCAAAATCTCTTGGGTCACCAACCCCGTAATATATTCACTGATCATGGCAAGACTTGCTTGCCAATCATCCATGTTTTGGGTCGTCCATTTACAGTCCAAGATCCGGTTAGTAGCGCGTTCCATTTTAAAATAAATGGCACAATTAGCCTGTGCACTTTGTTTATAAAAAGTTTTCCAGGTATATTGATAAAAATCAGGGTCTTGCAATAAATTTAGAGGAGTCATTTTAAAAGTTTAGCATCTAAGCTTTTTTCAGCAATCTATCCATTTGTTTGATAATGATATTATATAAACCCATTCTTAAATCAACTTGATTTTGACTTAAGTTTTCCAGGTTTTTTTGAGTTTCTGCCAAAATTTTCGGATTAGTTAAAGTTTTTTCTAAAAATTCTTTGGTTTTACTCTGCGTAATATGTCTGATAATCGGATAATCTTTGGCTAAATAAAGCTCGTAATAAATTTTCACCTTTTCTACTAAATATTTGGCATCCAGTGTTGAGGTTTGCCATAAATTTAAAACATTAATTTTGCGGCCCGCTACTTTTATTTCCAGTTTTTCAGGGAAAAATTGTTGAATATAAATAAACATCGCATTCAATTGTTCCGTAGGCAAGCTGGAAATAAGCATAAATAATAAATCAAAATTATTTTCATCATTTAAAATTTCCGTTACTTTTTTTTCTTGTTTCAAAAAAGAGATTATTAATTTTTTGCATAAAGAACAGGTCAAATAATGGTCTGTGATCAGATCATAATTTTTTTTCATCAAAGCCAAACTAAACCCTTTTAATTTAAGGCTTCCCAAAACTTTTATTTTATAATAACTAATAAATTTTTTATAATCCTCGTCAAATTGACCCAAATTAAGCTGACCTTTAATACCGCCCTCCCAAATCAAATGAATGGTTTCATTTTTTTGAGAAATCTGTTTTATCATAGGCGTATGTGAACCTTTATACATAGACAACGCCAATAAAAAAAGCAATTGGGTATATTTGATAATCATCGGACTAGCCAGGAAATCCGCATCTTCATTTAAACTACGCTGTACAGGGCTTTTAATCAGCGTTTTTAACAATTTGAATTCAGCCGCCCCTGGTCTAAATACAACTTTAATTTGCGCTAATCCTTGCGCCACAATTTTCAATAAATCCAAATATACGGGTATGTTTTGTCTATGCATGGTTTAGTTTATTAAAACAACAGTGGTATCTGTGTCAAGATTTTCAGAGGGTGCGTCAGTAAGTTTTGTTGTCCCTGCTTGATCCTGGCTAAAAAATAGTTTGAAACCCAAATTATTTATCGCTCTTGTACATAGATCACTATTATCGAGAGTTAAAGCAGTTTTTCCTTGATACTCATACCAGTCACCACTATACTTTAAGTCTATGCGATATTTATATTGGTAGTTATTTGGGTTATCATAGTTCGCATTTGTCTCACCCGCATAAACATAGCTACCTAAGGTGGAATCAAAAATTTGGTTATAAATATAATCTTCGCTTATACTAAAATCTCTAATTATCCCTGCTTTATCGTCCTGAAAAGTAATCATTTTAATATAATTATCATTAGTATCTGAAAAGGATCTATTTGTATCATAATTTCTAAAAATGACTATACGAATGTTTTCTGGCGCCACAAACCCTAGAAAATTTAATCCATATTTTAACATATATTGGTATCTAATTTGAGTTGCCATAAGCGGGAGGTCTATATTAATTTGAAAAGTATTGCCGTTGTCCCAGTCATCTGGCCCATCACTACTGTTGCTGTAGGTTGTTATGTAGGTAGCGGTCTCTTTTGATGCCGACGCAAAGTCTATAACGCTTATTGTTTCGGCTCCTACTTTGCCTTCAATTTTTATAGATTGAAGCCAAATGGCACTGTTAGAATAAGTATAATGCAAAAAGTAGTTTCTCCGTCCTGTCCTTACCTCTGTGGTCGAGGTTGATAAAGCAGTATAACGATCTACCTCGTCAAAATTTTTTGTTTGACTAAACCCAGTCCAAGACGTGCTCACACTGCCTATAAGAGCCCCCAAACTATAATCTCGTATACGCCTGTAACATTGAATAACAAAGTTTGTTAATTGTACTTGTTTCAGATTATATGTAGAATAAGTATAAGTCTCCATACCGTTATAAGTAAAATCATAGTTTCCGTCCAATCCAGCGCTACTCTTACTATCCACCGCAACATGAGCATCAAGTTGAGCGCGCGGACTATCAAAAACGACAGCGCCCGCAATATATTGTATACTTATCAAGGATGTTATTAATATTGTAAATATAATTTTATTTTTCATTTTGTGTATTATTTATTACCCATTTATTATTTTCTATGGCGAAATTGCTACTTAGAAAATCGATCAATATCTACCCCGCAGCTTGCTGCTGAACCAGGTACAGTTCTTGCCCTGAAGTGAACACCCTTTATTATAGCATTGATTAAAAGAAGATGTTAATAGCAAATTATTATTATACCGCTCTCCTTTTGCTGATTTTTATACTTGTTTTTTTGTACTAAAATAAGAATATCTACTCTTCCTAAAACTGGCTTTACAAAAATAGCCGTATTCTATATAATTACCTGTGTTTTTATGGGGGCGTAGTTCAGCTGGTTAGAACGCCTGCCTGTCACGCAGGAGGTCGACGGTTCGAGTCCGTTCGTCCCCGCCATAAAAACGAAAAAAAACTTTGCTTCATTTTAGTTAGTATATGTTACTATTATACATAAGACTATTATATTAACCTTAATATTAACTTTAACCTTAATATTAAAAGAGAGGCTTGTGGCTAAATAACCTAAATGAAAAAAATTGTTTGTAGCTTTATTTTTTTTATTTTGTTTTTTTCGGCGGCCGTAACAGCGGCTGACTTTTGGCAAGAACACAATGTGCGTCTAGGCGCTTATTTTGGTACGCTTACCCCCAACCAATCTTTACGCGGTTCTTATTCATTACAAAGTGGTTTCTATGGCGAAATCGCTACTTGGAAAATCGATCAATATCTACCCCGACTTTATGCGGAATATTATTTTTTTCCAGTCCAGAATAATAACTGGTTTACTGGTTTCAGACGCAAAGGTATTTTGGCTATAGGCGTAAACACCCCTTTTTATATTTATGGTCCGCGCGTCTATTCTTTGCTGCTAGGCTATGAGTTTTTGCCTGGCTATGCTAGCGGCATTACCCAGACCAAAAATCTTTTTGGCCAGGTAACTTATGAAGAAGAATTAACCAGTAATATTTTTATGCGCGTTTATGCACGTCTCAATTTGTATGTCCCAAATAGCACACAAATAGGCTTGCATCCTCAGATTGGTTTCGCACTTTCAACACATTATGATTTTACGCCACAAACCAGCGAAGCCGACCGTATCCCAGCTACAGATAAACAAGCCATTCTAGCGCAAAACCAAACTTTTAAATCAGATGAACTAGTCAAGGACTTGAGTGCCACCATTCTTTCCTTTGCTAATTTAAAACAATCCTCCTATTTACGCGTACCCAAAATTATTTATAAAGGCGTGCCTTTTATGGCCACCCGCGAATTTTCCGCAGATCAGGAAATAATTAAAGTCACCTGTAAAATAGATGGCGTTGCAGACACCTTATTTGTTTTTGAGAAAAAATCTCCTGATAGTAATATCTGGCAAACAGAAATCACTATACCGGAAGATTTTACAGGCTTAAAGGCGAATTTTAAGATTTTTTATAAAATTAAGGATGGAGGTGGTTCCTTAGACTATTTTAGCGCCTTAGTAGAATAATTCTTTAAATTCTACTACGGACCATGACATAATTAAATTTAAAAGAATTTTTATTCTTTTTAAAAATAAAAAAAAGAGGTGGAAAATGAAAAAAATAATTTTAGGATTGTTAGTTTTGATGGGTATATGTAATGGTTTAAATGCAGATGTCGCTATAACTGCTGTCGATACTATTTTTGGCACTGGACAGGCGGCTTTTAATAATGTTACTGCCATAACAGGCACTCCCGGAGGACCTAATTTAAGAACGAATTTCACACTTAACCATTTACCGGCCAATTTCGATGCCGGTAATAATAATGTGAACAATTTTAATTATACTATAATTTTTAATACTAATGCGGATATTAACGCGCCTGTTATAGCAGGAGAGGGTTTAGCCTTGACTCTTACTAATGTTGCAGGCAGTGTGCCAGCTGCCCCTGTTTGGACTGAGCTTGTAATAGGACAAGCCAATTCAGCAGGAGCTTTCTCTCAGTCATATCTTTCCGGAGGCGGCGCTCAATTTAGTTATTTTAGGGTAGCCAGTGTTCTTATGCAGTACACTGATGGTGCTATGAATTTGATCTCCGTAAATGCTGCAGAGAATACCGTACCGGCAGCTCATCTTGATGCTGCTCCTGAAGGACCTCTTAGCATAGTGAAAACAGCAGCCAATACAAATTATCCAACTACTGTAGCTATCGATATTACCTATCCAGACGTTCTGGTTTTCAATGGTTTTGCGAATAAATTTGGTATTAGTTTGTTTGGGTTAACCTGTCCACAAAATATCAACGTCCATGTAGCAGCAGTTGATCCGACGGTAGCCCTTGGTGCTACTACACTTTTAACAGGAAACCCTCTAGGTACCCTTAACATTCCCGCAGTTAATGTATTTGCAAATATTATTTATAGCTATCCTTTACCTGGTCAATTTGGGGCTATTGCACCTCCTGCCATAAATCCTGGCGCTAATGCTCTTACACAGATAGTTTATTATTATGAATATCAAGATTGGGTATCCCCATGGCCCGCAAATCCTACTCAAACTAGCTCGCGTTATTCACCGGCTATTTATGTAGCTACAACAGCTGCCAACTATCCAAATGTAGTAAATAATACTTTTGCGGTATATTACTCAAATGCCCAGGGCGTTTTTGGGAACTTTAATGCTACAGGCGATCCCGTTACAGATACTCAAGGTAATATATAGAACGCAAATGAAAAGCTTATTATATATTTTATTATTTTTATTATTTTGTACCCCTCTCCAAGCCTACCGCTTGGGAGGGGAAACCGGGCTTTTGACCGGTACCACCTTGCGTAACCAGCCTTCGCAACAGATCCGGCTTTTTGCCGAAACTGACCGCCTTACCTGGGGCCAGTTTCAGCCTTCTGCATATGTGGATTATACTTTTTTTCCGCTCGCCAAGGATTGGGTGCAGGGCTTGCGTCAAATGTCTGTAGTTTCTATTGGTCTTAATCACACACTTTTTATGTATGGACCACGTACTTATGCCCTGCAAGCGGGCTATGAGTTTTTGCCCAGCTATACAAGTGGGTATGCCAATACGCAACGGCTTTATGTGCGCGGTACTTATGAGGAAGAAATTCTTTTTGGCGTGCACCTGAAATTTTTTGGCAAATTAGCTCTCAATATTACCAGAGGCGCTTCCTTTACTTTGCATCCAGAACTCGGGGTGTCGCTGGCCATGCAGTATGATTCTGATCCTGAATACCAGCAAAAAGTAAAACTCACTTATGTGGATATGAACCAAATTTTAGCCCAAGCTTTACCAGTTAGCGCACAAGCTGATGTGGAAAGTTTAACCTTGAAAAAATCTTATCAGGTTTTTGCAGACTATCAGAAGTCTACCACCATCAAATTACCTAAGTTTATCCAAAAAGATAAACCTTTTGTAGCTACCAAAAAATTCTCTAAAAATGCGCAAATCGCTAAAGTAAATTGTAAAATAGCAGGTATTTCCAATACTTTGTTTCCTTTCAAGCAGGTATCTGATACTATCTGGCAAGCTGAGATTACTTTACCACCGGATTTTAATGCTTTGGAATTAAAAATACATCTTTTTTATAAAACCAAAGATGGCGTGGTTTTTGATGAATACGCCTCTACTTTGATTGAATAAAACAGGAGTTTAAAGAAAACTAAATAATGAAAAAAATATTACTAATTGCTTTTTTAAATTTGATTTTCCTTTTTTCCAGCCTTCTTTGGGCGGAAGATATCACTTTGTCTCGTTTTCTTTATCTGGCTATGACCAATAAAAGCAATTTAAGACTTATTGAAATTGAGCAAGTTTATCAAACAGTAGTAGCTGATTATGAAAAAGATTTAGCTAAATATGGGTTTTCTTTAACTTATGCTGTTTCCAAATCGCAATCCTGGGACCTAAATCTCAATCCAGGTGCTGACAGTAGCAATACTGCGACTTTATCTGGCAGTAAACAAATGCCTTTTTTGTTTGGACAGGACATTAGTCTTAGTTATTCCCAGACCTATCCTGTGAGCGGCTACCTTTGGCCAAGTGCTTTAATACCTCAATCACAAAGTATCTCTACTAGCTACACCTTACCTTTGACTCCCGAGGCTTTGGAAAGCAAGATTTATACAGGAGCTAAATTAAATCGTGATTTAGCACAAGCCAAGCTAACCTATATTTCTAGTTTAGAAACCTATGCACGCGAACTTATTAGCAAGTTTTCTTCTTATATTGATGCGCGTGAACGTTATCAGAATACGCAAACCCAAAATCAGAATCAGGGGAAACTTTTAAAATTAGCTGAAACCAAATACAATCTAGGTCAGATTTCCGGTTATGACCTCATCAAAACCAAAATCGCGCGTTTACGTGACGCTGATAATTTTCGTCAAGCTAAACAAAATTATGATAATTTAAAAACCGAATTAGCTGAGCTTTTAGGTGAGAAAAATATTGATCTGGCTTCTTTCAAACCAGTGATTGATTTTGATCTCAAGGTTCAACCTCTAGCTTTTTATTTAGCTCGTCTGCCCTACAATAAAACTTATTTAACCAGCATCTACACTTTAGGAGATGCGCGTGCCGCTTATCTGGAAGCCCTGGTCGCTAATGTTCCTGATTTGAGCCTTAGTTTCAGCAAAAGTTTAGCCACGGCATCTTCCGCAGAGTCCGGTTCCTATTCTATGAGCGGGTCTTTATCCATTCCTATTTTAGATGATGGTTCTTATGCTACGGAATATAAAAGCAAACAAACCGCTTACGAACAAGCCAAACTCGCTTTCGCGGACGGAGCCAGATTAGTACATAATGAAATTATTGCCGCCTATAATAAAATTACGCAACTCCAAGAAGCTAAAACCGTTTTAGACCTCAATTATAAATATGCCAAAGATGCCTATGAGATTGCTTATGACCAATTCAAGAAAAACCCTAAAACCATCAAAGATGTCCAGGATGCTATTCAAGACCTGGAAAGTGTACAGGACAAGATTTTAAGCAATCGTCAGAATCGTCTATTAGCCTTGTTTGATTTAAAAATTAAAGCTAGTTTATTTATTCCTACTGAATATTATTTTGAGCTGGAAGATAAATCGTTGTTGCCAGAACAAGACTAAAGACCTTAAATTTAGAAAAACCAAAGGAGCGTGGAAAATGATTGAAAACTATACAAATTATGAAACTAAAAAGAAAAATTTTCTCAAAAGATTTTTTTCCAAATACCGTTATTTTATTTTAGGGGCCCTAGCTCTTTTTTTATTATACTTTTTTTGGACCAAGTTTGGGTATATTTTAAAAGGCCAAGGTATTATAGAGGGTAAAGCAGTCACAATTACGCAACGCCAGGTTATTAATAATCTGGAAATTTCTGCGGAAATCAAACCACATATCACCAAAACCTATACGGCCTTTGCTTTTAGCACCGTAGAAAATTTACCAGTCAAAGCCGGCCAATATGTCAAAAAAGGTGATTTACTGATCCAGCTTTCCAGTGATGATTTAAACAGGGCTTTAAAAACCGCGGAATCAGCTTATCGGTCTGCCAAAGACAAGCTCAATGCCCTGCAAGTTGAATACGAAAGCACAAAATTGCTTTACCTCAAAAACCTGGAATCCCAGAACAAAGTACTTCGCACCAAACAGCAGTACGAAAAATATTTGAATGAGGATTTCCCTAAAGTGAAACAATCCTATGACGACGCAATCAATAATGAAGAGGAACTTTCTATCAAGGCTACGATTTCTGGTTTTGTGACAGAAGTAAATAAATTCAAAGGTGATTTAGTTCCCAAAAAAGATCCTTTGATCACGGTTTCTCAGTTAACAGGCCTTTATGCGCGTTTTTATATTTCCCAGTTTTATCTGGGTAAATTTAAAAGCGGTACTAAAGTCACTTTTTATGCTAATTATGCTAATACCGAAACCTCTACACCAATTGCTACAGGTACGGTCGCTAATGTAGCGGCTTTTATTGCAGACAAAGGTATTTTAGTTGAAGTTAGTTTTAAACCTGCCAAAAAAGCAGACGCGCGCAAATATTTAAATCAAAAAATTAAAGCTGCTATTGAATTGGAAAAAACCACATCCAAAGTTGCAGCATTACCTCTTTCTGCGTTTTATGTGGATAATAAAGGGTATTACGTCTTTGTGATTGACCAAGGCAGTTTAAAACGTCGTAATGTACAAATGGGTTTGATTGGCACTCATTATGCTCAAATCAAATCCGGCTTAACTACAGCTGACAAAATTGCCGCTTATCCTAATTTGTATATTCAGGAAGGTAAAGCTTTTAGAGAAAAATAAAATTTAATTATGATTTTTAACCAGATTATTTTAGCTTTAAAATCTATTCGCGCCAATAAAACTGAAGTCGGACTCACCGTCTTAGGTATTGTTGTAGGTATTGCGTCCGTAACCCTTATCCTGTCCTTAGGCGAAGGTATTTCCCAGATGGTACGCAATAAAATGGCAACTTATAAAGAAGATGTCATAAATATTATTTATTCACCAGGTAAAAAGAAGTCATCTTCAGCGGTCAGCGCTTTTCAAGGTATGGGCGGGGATAGCGAAGGTGGTGATTTTATGGCTGGGATTTTTAAAATGATTGCTAGTGCCCAGTCTCAGGCTAGACAAGCAGCGGATACAGCCTCTTTACCTTTTGATATCCGGCAAGCTAAACGTCAAATGCGGCAAAGTCCTTATGTGGACAACCTGACTTTTTTTGTGCGCGTAAATCAAAAACTCACCTGGTATGATCAAGAATTAGCTAGTTTTGTGAGCTATACCGAAAACAATTTCCAGGATTATTTAAAAGATAATTTAGTACAAGGTCGCTTGTTTTCGCAAGCCGAAACTGCAAACAAGATTCCCGTGGCCCTGGTCAAAATGTCTCCGGCTAAGTATGACTGGCTTTTACAATACGGGGGACCTTTAGGCAATTATGTTGCTATTCGTGATCAGTTGTTTCAGATAGTTGGTGTTCTGGAAGGCACAGATCAGATAGAGTTTTATATCCCTTACAGTTTTTATGATGAATTTGCTACTATTGATGATCTCCCCCAGTTTTTGGTCAAGTTTTATCCGGGTGGTGATAACAAAGAAGTCACTGATGGTTTTTTTGACTGGTGCAAACGTTTTGTGTTTAACGGCGAGTTTTATCAGCAAAATTCTGATCTAGGTCTTTTTAATCAGCTTTTAATTTATATTCCTAAATTCACTTTATTAATGTCTGCCATAGCTGGTATTTCTTTACTTGTGGGTGGTATTGGAATTATGAATTCGATGATTTCTTCGGTTATGCGGCGTACCAGAGAAATTGGGATCCAAAAATCTATTGGTGAAAAAAAAGGCTCCATTGTTTTTACATTTATGGTTGAAACCCTTATAATAACAGGTATAGGCGGATTGCTGGGGATTTTATTTGGTATCTTATTAGCAACCATAGTTTTGAATTTGTTTGGCATACCCTTGATTTTCCCCACCTTGTCTGTCATTTATAGTCTGGTCTTTACTTTTGTTATTGGTATTGCTTCAGGCATTGCCCCTGCTATACAAGCCGCGGAACTAGATCCTATCGAAGCTCTGGGCCATACCTAATTTAGGGGAAGAGGTTTTTTTAAATGTTTAACAAGAACAGTCTTTTTAGTATTTTCTTTTTACTGCTTTTTGCAGGCTCTCTTCAGGCTGTCACCCCTCCGGCTTCCCCAGATTTTCCTTTTCTTTCTTTATCTTCCATAGACAGAAACGTTAATTATCAACAATTTATGGATATGTTCGCAAACTCTAACAAATGGACAAACTTAGCTAAGCCAGGAGTTTTTAATATTAATATTTTAAATCCTGAGCTAGACTCATATTATAAATTGGAGATGGAAATTAGCGGCTATTCTTCCGACCAAGATTTTGAGACTACCCAAGAAGTAAGCTGGGGTACTTTAACTAAAGATTATGACGAGGGGTTTCCTGCCCCTGACTGGGATGATTCCATAGCTTATTTTATTCCAGCCTATCTAGGTTCCTGGCAATGGTCTGACAAAGTTGGCGAAGGACAAAATTATTCTTTTTTTCGCCTTAAAAACGTCAAATTATTTTGCGAAATTGAGGGTCGTCAAATCGCGGTTCCTGAAGCCACCGGCATCGACTTTACTGCTACCGTAGACCAGCCCACAAATGCCATTATTGGTAAAAATCCAGGTACCTACGATAGTTACGAAATTTTGCATAGCAAATACCCGGAAAATTTTACCTTAACTATCCAGTACCCTTCTGTATTTTATTTTAAAGGGCTGTCTGCCAAGTTTGGAGTTAAGTTTTTTGCTATGACCTGCCCGGACCGTATTATAGTCAAAATTGTGCGTAAAGCCCCCTATTCCAACCAAGGGCTTGTCCTGGATAACGATATTATCATAGAAGCAAAGACCGGGGTCATTGGTTTTATTAAGTCTTATTCCGGAGGAACGCTGCTTGACGCAGTTGGCGCGGTCATTAATACTAGTGGCGAGCAACCAGTTCCTTTGTCTACCCAAAAAGATTGGGTACATGCTTATTATTTAGAGTATCATTGGGATGAGTATCATGGGGATGAGAAAACCTCTACAGTTATTAAATATTCTGAACTAATTTATCCTACTTCCGTTGCTTATATGGATACTTCTTTTGCTATCTATTATTCTCAAACCCAAAGTATTTTTGAAACCACCCCACCGGAGTTAAGTCTATGATCAAACTGCCAAAGTTTGGTTTAGCTAAATTGTTGGTATGGGGAACGCTACTTGTTCTCGTGCTTATGCAACCAGTTTGGGGTAGCGCTGAGGATGGTTGGATTGATGCGGATTCCGGTTTCACCAATATTCAAATGGGTGTCACCTATACGGCGGAAAGTACGGAGGAAACTACAGTTCATCCTGCTGAAAATTTTAGCCTAAACCTGACTAATCTTACTAGTTATGTATTTACCCATAACCCTGATATAGATTCTGTTATTGAAGATTTTTATATTGCATTTAATCTTAGAGGCAGCGCTCAGGCCGGGCCCACCAGTCTTATCTCTTCTGATAATTCGGATCGTCTGGTTCAACTTGAAAAACCAATAGGTAGTACCACATTTACCATTGCCTTTGCTACAGGGGTAGCCAATGCTTTTCTTTTAAACATTGAAGGACCTCTTACTGGAACTACGAATAATGACAAAATTTATTCTTATTTAAGATTTGACGACGTTACTATGTATTATAAAACTGATACTCAAGGCAATAGAGTATCTAATAACGACGGCAGCGACACTACCTTTACTTCCAGCTTGACTAGTCCGGTAAATACCATTGTTTCTATCAAAGATATTCCTGCCGCTACAAACGAGTGGCCGATTATTAGAGGACAACGCATTACCCAAATAAAGTTCGATATTTCATATCCGCCAGTTATGACTTTTCAGGGCATAGCTAATAAATATGGGGTACAGCTTTTTGGGTTAGAATGTCCAAATAAAATAGAAGCCTTTTTTTATCGGGTGCCAGCCGGCGCCAATAGTGCCAATTCTCAGGCTATACTAGTAGATCATGGTCGGTCCGACTGGGAAGTGGAACGTCAATATGGCGAAGAAATTGCCGGTTTTATTTATATATATCCTACAGCACCGGCTGTTACGGATATGATACCTAGTAATGTCGATAGTCCAGATACCTACACTTATAAATATTATTATCGTTATTCCTGGGATGTCGGACAGGCCACATATTCACCAGTTTATGATATTACAGATCGTGATGCTGTCATCAATGATGATAGTTTTCAAATTATTTTTTCGCGCAATCAAGCCGCGGTTAGCACAACAGCGATACCTACGTGGTAAGGAATCTAAATATGTATAAAAAAATTAGTAAAATTTGTTTTTTAGGTTTAATTTTGATGAGTTTATGGAGCAGTAGCTTATGCGCTACCCCTAACCCCGCTTTCCCTTTTGTCGATCTTACCGCTACGCAAGGCACTGCTTATTCATCTTCTGTTCCAGCCCAAGATAGTCTGGATCTGACCAGTTTCCAGGCTGATGGCAGCGGTATTGTACGTACTACTATTTCAACCAACCCCAACATCTGTAATGCTATTTGGTATAATGTCACTATCACTTTGGCCGCAGGTTCTAATTTTAGTAGTTATGATTATAATACCAATAGTGATGTTTTGATGATAAATAAAGCTTATAACACTGCTGCTAATACATATGCGACTCAAAACGTTACGCTTGACGGGGACAATCACTATCTTATTAATCTTTCTAATTCAGCAGCTGAAGAAATCGGTGGCACGGTTTATTCATATGTCTATATCCGAGACGTTACAATGTCCTACGCGCTTAATGGGGACGATGATGAGACTGACCATTTTGTTGAGACGCCAGATGTTTTTGCAGCAGGTACATTTAATACCGTTAACCAAACTTCAGGCGCTGCCAACCCTATCAGCAAGATTAATATTTCTATCAATTATCCGCATATTATGAATTTTTCCGGCGTCTCTCATAAATGGGGTATCAATATATATCGTCTGGAAACTCCCGCTAGTATTGAGGTTATATTTTGTCGCGTGAATAATGGCACAGTTGATAGTGTGACTGGCGTTTCTGATGGCTATGTTTTACAGGGGACTCGGTTTGATTATACCCTTACCCCTACAATTACCGGTATCTTTTATAGTTACAGCAGTACAACCATGGGTTTAGACGCTATTGGTGAACGACGGGATACGGATACCGGCACGGCACTTACCAATAGTGTAGAGCGCCAAAATTGGGGCCATGCCTATTACCTGGAATATCATTTTCCGGCAAAGGGCGATGATCCAGCTATTATTCGATATTCTGATTTGCGTAGCGCGGGCAGAGGCACTTTTGATGATCAGTGGGAGTTGTATTTTTCTCGTAACCAGTCTATTTTTAGCAATACGGCCCCTAGCGCGAATTGGGCTAGTAGAAATGGCGGATAAAGGAGCTTTGGGATGAAAAGAGGTTTATTCTATTTAAGTTTTTTAATTTTTTTTTCAAGTATGGTTTTTGCCGTGGATGTGATTGCGCCTATATCTACATCTTTTCCTGGTGTGAGTATTCAGGCCAATAATATCGAGGATTTTAGTCGGTCAGGCAATGACACAGATTTTGTTATAAAGCTTTATGGAGATTACGAAACCAATATCAGCGGTGTATTGACCTCGGGTCAAGGCCTCCCCTCACTTCCTTTTAACATTGCTATTATCTTACAATCGTATAGCTGGCCTTCATCTGGTACTAACACAGATATTGCTGGGCTTTCTAAACACACAAACGAAGAAGAAATAGGCACTTTTTCATACACTAATGGAAATACACTTGCCTTTACTCGATCTTCTTGGGCAGGTAACAGTAAACCAGAAGATGTTTTTAGCAAGATATATGCGGCCTCAAGTGATGAGCGTGATGGTGAAGGCAGTTCTTCATATTTAAGAATCGAGTCTATTCAAATAACTTACGCTGATAATACCACTTTTACGAAGACTTTTAGCATTAAAAATCTTATTAATAGCCTTTTTGGTTATTCTGGAACTTTGACAAATTTGCCGACCGGAGCATTCGCTGATCCAGAGAGTACCAGTACCGGTTATCTCAAAAGTAAAGTTCCTACAGCAAATACTGGGCGGGACATAGGATACAAGAAACCATTCACTGTCAAATTTGATTTACCTGACCTGATGTTCTTTAATGGGATATATACAAGTACAGCTATAGCAGACGGCATCACAGACAAAAAATATGCTTTGGATATTTTTAAATTTCGTGGCCCAGACACTATTGAAGTCGAATTTGCGCGTACTGATCTTGATCCTGAAAAAGCGACCGCTACTGCAGCAGAGATGGAAGCAAGTAATAAATATTATCTTCTGCCGCCCGAAAGCGGATCAAATAGATTTAAGTTGATCTATACCAAAACTACACTTATAGGTGCCCTGCCTTTTATCAAAACCTATACTCTTGATACAACTAATTCCGGAAGTTATCCTGTACGCGATATGATAGGAGAATATAATGAGACGGATTATCGGGACAGTTCTGACGAAGATTATTCTGTAGGCACCTGGAAACATATGTATAGATTGAAATTTACCTGGAATGCCGGTACCTACGGTCCGGGTATATACAGAAGATCTTCTGATTGGATGGAGGGAGCCGGTACAGCACATTTATATAACTATCAAGACCAGCGTCTGCAAGTCTATGTTTCGCCCTATCAGTCTTTTTTTAAAACTGGTGCAGCGTTGAGCAACTAATACCCCTGGCCCCATTTTTTGATTAATGTTAAAAAAAACTCTCACTGGGTCGAAAAGAAACACATAGTATCTTTACATTTATCTTTTTTCCATTAATAATAATACAAATCATTAGAAACCTGCGTTTCTATGAAGACACATTGTCTGAATCATAGATTACACCGTCTAATCCCGGCGCGTTTAAAAAAAGAAAGGAAAATTTATTATGTCTAAAATGAATTATCAAAAATATGTTCCATTTCCTAAAGTGTCTTTACCTGACCGTACCTGGCCAGAGAAAACGATCCAAAAAGCACCGGCCTGGTGTAGCGTGGATTTGCGTGACGGCAACCAAGCCTTGATTACGCCTATGACGCTTGCTGAGAAACTGACCTTTTTCCAGCTTTTAACTGATATTGGGTTCAAGGAAATCGAAATCGGGTTTCCATCTGCTGCCCAGGTAGAATACGATTTTGCGCGTACCTTAATCGAACAAAACAAGATCCCACCAGGCGTGGCTATTCAGGTTTTAACGCAAGCTAGACCACATCTTATTAAAAGAACCTTTGAAAGTTTAAAAGGTGCTCGTGAAGCTATTTTACATTTTTATAATTCTACGTCTGCTTTACAAAGACGAGTTGTATTTAGAATGGAAAAAAAAGAAATCCTGGCTTTAGCAGTTCAGGCCGCTAAATTAATCAAAGAAGAAGCTAAGCCTTTAATTGATGCGGGTACCAAGATCCGTTACGAATATTCCCCGGAAAGTTTTACCGGTACTGAACTGGATTTTGCCTTAGAAGTGTGTGAATCCGTCAAAGAAGTTTTAGCGCCTACCAAAGAAAATAAATTAATACTCAATTTACCAGCTACCGTGGAAATGTCTACCCCAAATGAACATGCAGACCAAATCGAATGGTTCTCAAGACATATTTCGCAAAGAGATAAAGTCTTAATCAGTGTACACGCCCATAATGATCGCGGGACCGCGGTCGCAGCTTCGGAACTAGCTCTACTAGCAGGCGCGGATCGCGTCGAAGGTACTATTTTTGGCAACGGAGAACGTACCGGAAACGTAGATATCATTAACTTAGCTTTAAATATGTTTACACATGGTATCGATCCAAAGTTGGATGTTCGTGATATCAATAAAATCAAAGATACTTATGAAAAATGCAATAAATTACCAGTGCATATGCGACATCCTTATGCAGGCGAATTGGTTTTTACGGCTTTTTCAGGGTCGCATCAGGACGCTATCAATAAAGGATTAAAAGCTTTAAGAGCCAGTAAAACGCAGCTTTGGGAAGTTCCTTATTTACCTATTGATCCCGCGGACATTGGCCGTACCTATGAGGCTATTATTCGTATCAATAGCCAGTCAGGCAAAGGGGGCATTGCCTATATCTTGGAACAAGCCTATGGTTATAAGTTACCGAAAGTCATGCATCCGGAATTTGGACGGATTATCCAAAATATAGCTGATAAAACTGGTCAGGAACTACCAGCGACAGCCTTGCTAGCAGCTTTTCAAAAAGAATATTTACAAATTAAAACTCCTCTTGAACTCTTGGATTTCGATGTGCATATGCGTACAGAGGGCAACAAAAAGAAAACCACTATCCAGGCGCAGATAAAATATCAAGGCCAAAAACAAAAGTTTACAGGAGAGGGCAATGGTCCGGTAGATGCTTTTACTAATGGCTTAAAAAGCGTTACGCATCTTGAGTTTAGTTTTAAAGATTATTCTGAACACGCTTTAAGTACCGGTTCTGATTCGCAGGCTGTAGCATAT
>Ga0233430_1003241_pt1 | contig 16794 bp, 19 predicted proteins | sample SI_118_April2016_2_FD_179883 | JGI IMG/M metagenome (GOLD analysis project Ga0233430, IMG submission 179883) | Seawater microbial communities from Saanich Inlet, British Columbia, Canada - SI_118_April2016_150_MG | ecosystem: Environmental > Aquatic > Marine > Inlet | place: Canada: British... | reverse complement strand
ATAATTACTATCTTAGGTCATTAAAAGGATCTATAGATGAGATTATAAGCACAAAGATGTATCACCCTAAAGACCTTAAAATATTGATAAAGAAAGTAAATGAAAGAATTAAATGTTAAATTTCATCCCACCTTTAATCCATTTATCAAAGTTTTTCTCATTAATAGGATAATACTCATTAACTATTTTCTGAATATCCTTATGAAACCTTCCCCATGCTCTGCCTTTTAATAAATTGTGTTGGATCAACAATGTTGCCATCATCTCCTTTGGATCTCTTTGTAGTTCTTTCATTTTGGACATCCTAATTGCGGTAAAGTCATTAATATTCTTATAATCAACAATATCCCGGCAATTATTATAATCCACCATGCAATTTTTTCTTTTAATCTTTTCTTCATTTTAAATCCAACCTAATACATTCAATATCATTAAAATAGCTAACACGATTAATAAACTCCAACCTATAATTACCAAAATGTTTTCTAATTTTATTTGTTTTTCTCGCTTAACCATTTCATACACCCATTATCATTCTATACAATAATGTTACAATTACAAAAGAACTTAATACAATAACAATCAATGACAGTATATTTTTAATTAGTTTTCTATTCATTTTAGATTATACCTAATATCCTTAATATTAATAAAATATATGCTACTATTGCAATACCAAAACCTATTTTTTCAATCAATTCCATTTTAATTCTTCATTAAAAAATTAATCAATGCAAACACAGCATATGCTATAATAATCCATCCAATAATAGCATAGATAGTTTCAAATTTATTTTTCATTTGACTATTCCTCTCATCTTTTTCATCTGTTCCTCATATACTTCATCCATTATATTATTAATTTTCTTCTTTGTTGTAATTCCATTATTTATTAAAACTCTTCTTATAGTTTCCATAAAACACACATTCATTGACACCATTGCCTGCATGTAATTAAATTTAACACCTAAATCTTCTAAATCATTCTCATCTGGTGGATCAATTTTGTCAAAATGATCTACTAATTCATTATATTGTGCTTTTAGATAACGCTTTTCTTTTTCAGTAGATTTGTATGGTTTAATTTTTATCACCTGCTTTGTTACTATTAACAATTATAATAATTCATGATTTCCTTAAATTTGGAATAATGATTATAGGCGTCCATTATTTCTTGGATATGATCAGAATCCCATTTTCTTCCTTTTTTGTCAACAAAGTAATATTTATCTTTTTTCTTAATTATAGTTGGTTTCATTTTTATCACCTGCTTTCAATGTGTATTCTTTTATCAGATCAAAACAGTTAAGGCCATCTTTTGAAAAGGTTATGTTAAACGTGATTGTTTTATTGCAATGCGGGCAGTTTATCATTAAAAATTCCATTTTATTTCACAATTCCAATATAATCTTTTACAATATATGCATCACCTACTTTTAACATTAAATTTATAGCATATTTTGTTTCTTTGTCTTTCATCTTGAATACTTTTGCTTCTTCTAATAGTATTTGGTCATCTATCTTCTGTTTGTCTGGATACTTTTCATATAGATGTTTAGCAAATTGTTTTACTTTCTCAGTGAAATTACCATCACTGTATTTTTTATCTTCATATATTTCTTTTATCATCAGTTTTCTAATATTAAAGTTATATTTAATTGTATGAGTAGACAATTCTAAGAAAAACAAGACATGACTAGGTATTATCTGTCTACTTCTAAAATATTTGTTTCAATTTAATATTTCATTAAGAATAGATGGCCTCATCTTTTAAACACGTTGTCTTTATTACTATGTAATTTTTAAGAACAAATAAAATACTCAATAGATTAGACTATACACCCCTATTTTAGGTGAATAAATAACACCTTCTCTTATCAGTTTTTCAATATCAAACTCAATTAATTCAGATTCATTTATGTTGTATGGATCTTTAAGATTTATTTTACTGAAAAACATATAGTCTATTGTATGGATACCTGAAAGCTCTGAGTATAAAAGATTAAACAAAATCTTCAATTGCACAGTATGAACCATACCAACATATTTTTTTATGACTGGATATTTTTCAGACAGCTTTTTTACATCTAAAAAAGTAAAACCAGCCCAGAAAAAATCTTTATCATCAATATCTTTTATCCATGAAGGATTCCAATCAAACTCGCGCCATAATTTTGTAAATAGATATAATCCTTTAAAGAACATATTATCCTTAGACAATTTTAGCAATTCTTCATCATTCAAATAATCTGTTTTTAAGTACATGAAAAGCTCTAAATTGTTTAAATCTGAGTGTGCTTGTCTAAAATCAGCATTCACTATTTCAAACTCTTCTTTTTGGAAGGGGTATAAAACAACAATATCATATGTTGATATATATTCTGAATTTTTAAGAAGATCTTCTTTTATTGGATAAAATAATACCCTTTCCAAAGCAATATCTTCTTTTTTTAGAAGAAATTCAAAATAATCTCTTTTATTACTAACAAAAACAGTTTTTGGAAATATATTTTGGTTATTAAAAAATATTTTTTTCATTTTCATAAGCTCGTAGTTGTTTATCTTTATATATTCTATAATTTTATGCCTACCACTATTTATGTGTTCTTCCTACATGTCTATAAAAAATAGGACATGTACACAAAACATTTATAAACCTAAGTCTATTATATACATGTATGAAGATATTAATTACAACATTATATAGAGGAGATGTCAATCCCATTGTAATGTATAAAATAGGTGCAGACAGAGTTGGATTAGTCATAGATCCTGATAAAGTTAAATCTGGAGCAGTTGAAAGCATTAAAGAAAAATTTGGAAAATTAGCTAAGATTGATCTTATTAAAATCAAAGAATTCGATGTACCAAATATAACTTTTGAAATATTGAAGTATGTTTCTAAATATAAAGATGCAGAATTCATCTTCCATGCTTCAGAAGGCAGAAAAACAATGTTTTTAGGATGTCTGTATGCTGCATCATTATTAAAAGCTAAATGTTATTATCTAAAAGAAGATTCAGGAGAGATGTATTCTGTTCCTTTATTTAATTTACAATTAAACAAAACAAAAGTAGAGATACTAAACGCATTATCTAATGGTATAACAAACAAAGTAAAATTAGCTAAACACATTAACAAACATAGAAGTTTAGTATATAACCATCTAAATGATCTAAAAAATGGTGGTTTTATTGATGATAAATGCAATCTTACTGAAACAGGAAGAATTGCAATGATGGGGTGAGAGAAATGACATTACATTCAATTTACATATGTGAGAAAGAAAAAATTAAAAAGAATAATCTACCTAAATCTGTATATTATTTATCTGAAAATCTTCGTTATGAAGAATATGAGGATTTATGGATGTTTATTTGTAGAAATGGGAAAAGAATTGATTGGGGTTCAAGCTATTTTTCAGGAATTAAAGAAGAACTAATTCCTTTAATCAAAGGTTTTATCCCTAGAAAAAGGACAATAATTAAAAAAATTCAAGATCTGCCAGATAAAACTGAATATGGTCTTGTTTGTGTGGAAGATTAAAAATGATAAAAGCAATAACATTTGATTTAGATAATACATTAATTGATTTTCTTAATTTCAAAAAGAAAGCAACATCAGCTGCAATGGATGCAATGATCAAAGCAGGGTTTAAAGGCAATAGAAAAAAATTAAGAAAGGAATTATTTGATTTTTATTTATCTAATGGAATTGAAAGTAATGATATATTTGTTAAATTTTTGAAAAAACATAATAATTTTAGTGAAAGAATACTTGCTGCAGGTATTAATTCTTATTTGAAAACAAAATATACAATGCTTAAACCTTACCCTAAAGTTAAGCAAACCTTGAAAAAACTTAAAAATAAAGGAATTAAACTAGCTATAGTAACAGATGCAAGAAGACTAAAAGCTTATGTTCGATTAGATGAGATGGGGATTGCTGATATGTTTGATGTTGTAGTTGGCAAAGAAGACACAGGCAGAGAAAAGCCATCTAAATTACCATTCAAAAAAGCTTTGAGATTATTAAAAGTAAAACCTTCAGAAACAATGCATGTAGGTGATTGGCCTGAAAGAGACATATTAGGAGCAAAAAGAATGGGCATGAAAACATGCTTTGCAAGATACGGCTATATGGGCTTGGGTAAGAAAGTGTTTGCAGAGTACAAGATTAGAAAGTTTGAGGATGTGTTGGATGTGATAAAGCTTGTTTGAAGATGAATATCAAAAAAACAGCTTTTTCAGTTTCCTTAAAAAACATGCAAAAGGCCAATCTGATAATGTAAAGATGTTTAAGACTGAAAGAATAGGATTAAAAAGTTTTGATTATGTTAAAAAACATCCTAAATCAGACATTGAAAAATGGTATATAAAAGAAATTGTTAATATACTGTCTCAGGCAGAAGTTAGAACTTTACTGGACTTTTTGAAGAAAAAGGCTGTTACTTTAGATGATGATGAAAACAATTTAATTATTTGTTCAGCAGGAAGCAATAATTTTAAGAAAGCCAATGTATTCATATATCCATTGGAGGAACCATTGTGTATTCCTAGAAACAGCATATATGTTGATGATAATGGATTATTATTAAGTGATCATTCAGTTCACAGCTTTAAAATGTGTTATGATACTGAAATTGGAAGCTTTGTTGTGGTAGGAAAATGAAAGACAAACTAAAATCAATAATAGCTAAAAAGAAATGTTCAGAACCTGATAAAATAGTCTCTAGTTTTATGAGATTCCTTGATAGACCCATTATTGTAGATTTTGATTTTCAAGAAGTATCTGAATTTTTAGATAAAGGGGATGAGGTTAAATGTTTTCAAAAGTCTGAACTTGAAAAGTTAAAAGAGTTTAATCCAAAAGCCATTTTTGTTCTATTTTTAGTAGAAAAAGGTTCATTTAATCTTGATAATATAGATAAAACATGTAATGATTTAGATATTGATGATGTATTATATGTTGTAGATGTTGATAATGAGAATAAGATGGAGATAATAGGGATAAAATGAAAAAGAAAATATTTGAAGAATTAAGTAGAGATTATCAGAAAATATGTAGAGGTAATGCAAAAAAAATAACTAATGAATTAATTGAAAGTTTACCTCCAAAACCAGGAGTTTATATTTTTTATTCAAAAATTAAAAAAAAAGTAAAGTATGTTGGCAGAGCTAATAATCTTAAAAAAAGAATAAAGTCTCATTTGTCTAAGAGTAAAAAAAGTTCAAGTAGTTCATTTAGAAGAAAAATTTCAATGAAGAAAAAAAAGGTTGTTTATGAAAAAACAAAACAATATATGGAAAAAAATTTATTATTATATTATTTAGAATTTGATAAAAAGTATCCTTATGTTTATGATTATACTCTTTTACTTGAAGCTTTTCTAATAAGGCAATGGAGAAGTATGAAAAAACATAATAAATTATTAAATTGTTACATTAATTTAAGATACAAAAACGGAGAAAAATAAAATGACAACACAAAAATATACTGTAAATCAATACTTTGTAGAAACAATATTAGCATGGGTACAAGGAGGAGAAATTGCTATCCCCGAAATTCAACGTCCATTTGTTTGGAAATCTTCTAAAGTTAGGGATTTAATGGATTCTTTATATAATGGTTACCCCATAGGTTATTTAATTACTTGGCGTAACCCTGATGTGAAATTAAAAGATGGTTCTTCATCTGAAGGGAAAAAAGTATTGATTGATGGTCAACAACGTATTACCGCAATGATGGCCGCAATTCTGGGTAAATCTGTAATTAATGAAGATTACAAAAAAATTAAAATTAAAATTGCTTTTCATCCCATTAAAAAAAAATTTGAAGTTGTTAATCCAGCAATACTTAAAGATGTTTCGTGGATTCCTGACATTGCTCCAATTATTACAGGAAATGCCCGTTATTTTGAAGTTGTTAATAATTATTTAGAAAAAAACCCAGAAGCAAATAGAAAATTATGCGAAGATTCTTTAGATAATCTAAAACAAGTAATGAAAAAACAATTAGGTCTAATAGAATTGGTTCCTAATTTAGATATTGAAGTTGTTAATGAAGTTTTTATTAGAATTAACTCTCAGGGTGTTGCTTTAAGTCAAGCAGATTTTGCAATGTCAAAAATAGCAGTTAACGAAAAACATGGTGGGCCATTACTCAGAAAATGTATTGATTATTTCTGTCATTTAGCTGTGGCTCCAGAATTTTACCCAACAATTAAAAATAATGATTCTGAATTTTCCTCAACAGAATATTTCCAAAAAGTAAGTTGGTTAAAAGATGAGAATGATGATTTATATGACCCTGATTATAAAGATTTAATACGTGTTGCTTTTACATATAAATTTAATAGAGGAAAATTATCTGCTTTAGTAAGTCTTTTGTCTGGCCGTAATTTTGAAACAAGAACTTATGAAGATGAGATTGCAAAAGAATCATTTGGCAAACTTAAAAAGGGTGTATTAGATTTTATTAGTGAAACAAATTTTAAGAGATTTGCAATGATTATTAAATCAGCAGGTTTTATTCATAGAAGTCAAGTTAGATCACAAAACACTTTAAATTTTGCATATATTTTGTATCTTAAATTAAGATCATTAAATTATGACCAGTCAAAAATAGAACATTATGTAAAAAGATGGTTTGTTTTATCAATTTTAACTGGAAGATATTCTGCATCACCAGAATCATCCTTTGACTTTGATATTAAATCAATTTCAAAGAGAGATTTTGAAGAATTTTTACATGATGTTGAGAGTGCTGAACTATCTGATGCTTTTTGGAATGCTTCATTAATTCAAAGTTTAAACACTTCTGTCGCAAGTAGTCCATTTTTTAATGTTTATTTAGCAGCACAAGTAAAACTTAAGGATCTTGGATTCTTATCAAATGATATTACAGTAAATGATTTAATTTCACATCGTGGAGATATCCATCATATTTTTCCAAGAGATTATCTTAAAAAAAATGGTTTGAAACGTGGCCAATATAATCAAATTGCAAATTATGTATACATGCAATCTGAAATAAATATTAAAGTTGGAAAAAAGGCACCAGAAGAGTATTTTTCTGAGTTAAATCAACAATGTCAAAGTGGTGGTTTAAAATATGGAGGGATTTGTGATTTAAATAAATTAAATGAAAATCTTGCGATGAATTGTGTTCCAAAAGAAATATTTTCAATGAGCATTAAAGATTATGAAAAATTCTTAGAACTAAGAAGAAAATTGATTGCAGAGAAAATAAAGAAATATTATTTTTCACTATAAAAATAATAATCTATAACAAAACAAATGGAGAAATAAAATGAAACTAACATTTTACGGCGGAGCAGGAGAAATAGGAGGAAACAAAATCCTCTTAGAAGACAAAGATGCTAAGATTTACTTAGACTTTGGACAATCATTTAATTTTGGAGAGGATTTCTTTCATGAATATCTTGCTCCAAGAACAGTTAATGGATTAGAAGTTCAATTTGAATTAGGATTAGTACCTAAAGTTCCAAAACTATACAGGAAAGGTATGCTTAAATTTAGTGATTTAAAATATCAAAGGCCAGATGTTGATGCTGTTATTATTTCCCATTCACATTCTGATCATACTGGACATTTAGGTTTCTTAGATGAATCTATTCCTGTTTATATGGGACATGGAACAAAGAAGTTAATGGATACTTATCAAGAATTATATGGTTCATTGTGTAAATATGGTGAACATATTATGCAGACATTTAAATCAGGAGATAAAATTAAAATAAAACATTTAGAAATTACTCCAATACATGTTGAACATTCAATTCCAGGTGCATATGGTTTTATTATTAAAACTTCTAAAGGAAATATGATTTATACTGGTGATTTTAGATTAAATGGTCCTAAAAAAGAATATACTGAAGAATTTATTGAAAAAGCTATTAAGGCAAAACCATTTTTAATGTTATGTGAAGGAACTAGGATGAATTATGATACTGAAAAGAATCTTGGAGAAAAAGAAGTTAATGAAAAAGTTAATTCTGTTATTAAAAACTCAAAAGGAACTGTTTTTGCAAGTTTTGCAATGTCAAATGTGGATAGATTTAATTCAATCTATAAAGCAGCTGTTGCTAATAATAGAATATTAGTAGTTGATACAAGATTAGCATATATAATGACACAAATGAAAGATAAAGTAGCATATCCAGATCCTTTAACTGATCCTAATATTAGAGTATATTATAGATTAGCAAAGACTTGTGAGTTTAAAGACATGGATTACACACCAAAGGAAAGAGTATATCATAAAAAAATGATAACTTACAAAGAAATCAAGAAGAATCCAAAGAAATATGTAATGTTCACTGGCTTTTACAAATTAATGGAACTAATCTATTTACAACCTAAAAATGCAGACTTCATCTATTCAATGTCAGAACACTTCCTAGAGGGTGATGATAATGAAGATATGAGAGTTGTGTTAGAGAACTGGCTAAAACACTTTGATATCACATTCCACAAGGCACACTGCTCTGGACACGCCTCTAAATCAGAAATATTAGATGTTGTTAAAAGAGTTAATCCTAAAATGTTGATTCCAATACATACCCAGAATGCTAAGGGGTTTGAAGGTATTTGTAAGGATGTTAAGGTAGTTGAGAGAGGGGATGAAGTGGAATTAAAATGAGAAAAGCACTAGAATTTGCATTTAAAGCACATGAAGGACAACATAGAAAAGGAGGTAATATCCCTTATATAGTCCACATACTTGATGTAATGAAATATTTATTATATGAAAATGCACCAAAAGAAGTAATTATTGCAGGAATTCTTCACGATGTTCTTGAAGATACTGATTATAAAAAAGAAGATTTAAATCAATTTGGTGAAGAAGTTGTCAAATTAATTGAATTCTGTTCAGAACCTGGAAATACAGTAGATGCAACCAATATGAAAGAAACCTGGAAACAAAGAAAAGAGCATTCAATAAAAATACTAAAAACTGCTACAAGAAATCAAGCTTTAATATTATTAGCAGACAAATTATCAAATATAACTGCCATACAAGAAGATTTACTTGTTATTGGTGATGAATTATGGGATAGATTCAATGCAAATAAGGAAGATATTGCATGGTATTATAGAGAAATTTTAAATAATAGGGATATAGTCAATGATACAAGGATGTATAAGTTGTTTAAAGAGAGGGTTGAGGAAATTTTTGGGTAATGTGAATGGAATGTTAGGGTTGTAGGGTGAGAGGTTGATGTTTAATGGAATCACACAAAAATGGAGAAATAATATGAATATTGATAATATAAGTAATAATTTTGGAGATGATTTAAGAAAACATCTAAATAAGAACTCTAAATTAAAACTATGTGCTGCATATTTTTCTATGTATGCATTTTCAGAACTTAAAAAAGAGTTATCTCAAGTAAAAGAATTTTCATTCATATTTAATTCACCTACATTTCTTAAAGAAAAAGAACTGAAAAAACAACAAAAAGAGTTTTTTATACCACCATTTTTAAGAGAAAGAACTATTGCTGGTGGAGAATTTGAAATAAAACTAAGAAATGGTTTAAGTCAAAAAGCAATCGCTAGGGAATGTAAAGACTGGATTGAAAAAAGATGTACTTTTAAATCATTCAAGAATAAGATTAGAACTAATAATGGGATTTTCATAGATAACCAAAAGGAAACAATTGTTTATCCTGGATTTGACAGTTTTACTGCTGATGGGCTTGGTTATACAAAAAATGACAATTTAATTAATCCCATTATTCCAAAATTAGATGGAGAGAGTGCAAAACAATATATTGACCAATTTAATCAAATATGGAATAATAAAGAATTAGTTAAAGATGTAACAAACCAAGTAATCAATTATATTTCATCAGTACATAAAGAGAATTCTCCAGAATATCTATATTATATTACTCTTTATAATATTTTTAATGAATTCTTAGATGATATTAATGAAGATAACTTAGCTAATGAAAAGACAGGATTTAAAGACACAGAAATTTGGAATACTGCATATAATTTTCAAAAAGATGCCATACTTGGAGCAATAAATAAATTAGAAAAATATAATGGATGTATTCTTGCTGATGGTGTTGGTCTTGGTAAAACATTTACAGCATTAGGAATCATAAAATATTATGAATTAAGAAATAAACAAGTTTTAGTTTTATGTCCTAAACGATTATCTGAAAATTGGACGATGTTTAAGTCTAATTATAAAACTAATTTATTAATAAAAGATCGGTTCAATTATGATGTTCTTTATCATACTGATTTATCACGAGATACTGGAGAAAGTAATGGACTAAATCTTGAATTAATTAACTGGGGAAATTATGATTTGGTTGTAATTGATGAAAGCCATAATTTTAGAAACAATAATTCCAGAGCAGATAGGGATACTAGATATCAAAGTTTAATGAAACAAGTTATCAAATCAGGAGTAAAAACTAAGGTTATGATGTTGTCTGCAACCCCAGTTAATAATCGATTTTTAGATTTAAAAAATCAACTTGCCTTAGCATATGAAGGTGATTCTGAAAATATTCACAGGGAACTTAATATTACTAAAGATATTGAAGCAGTTTTCAAAGATGCACAAACAGTATTTAACAAATGGTCAAAACTAGAAGAATCAGAAAGAACTACTAAAAAATTATTAGAATCTTTAAGTTTTGATTTTTTTGAATTATTAGATTCGGTAACAATTGCACGTTCAAGAAAACACATATTGAAATATTATGATACTAAAGACATTGGTAAATTTCCAAAAAAGAATAAACCACAAAATGAAGCTTTTGAATTGACTGATCTAAAAAATTTTTTATCATTTAAAGATATTTTTAATACTTTAAGTTCGTTGAATTTAGAGATTTATACACCATCAAAATGGATTCTTCCTGATAAAAAAGAATTTTATGAAGAGAAGTATGACACTATTCTAAAGAATAAATCCTCTTTAAAACAATCTACTAGGGAAACCGGGATCATGAAATTAATGAGGGTCAATCTTCTTAAAAGATTAGAAAGTAGTGTTGAATCATTTAGAATAACATTAACTAAACTAGACAATAATATTTCTAAAACATTAAAAGCAATTGATTCTTTTAATAAAGGTGGTACTGGAGATATAAAAGGAGTTGATTTAAGTAATTTTAAAGAAGGAGATATTGAAGATGAAGATTTTGATATTGGTTTTAATATTGGAACAAAAATTAAAATTCACTTAGCAGACATGGATGTTTTATCTTGGGAGAGAGAATTGAATCATGATCATAAAATTATTTCTGGTTTATTGGAAGAAGTTAAGAAAATAACTCCAACAAAAGATAGCAAACTAAATAATCTTATTAAGATAATTGAAAATAAGATTAAAAATCCAATAAACGAAGATAATCAAAAAGTGGTAGTATTTTCAGCTTTTGCAGATACAGTACATTATATTTATGAACATATATCTAAACATTTTTTGAAAGAATATAAATTACATTCTGCTTCTGTAAGTGGAAGTGGTAGTAATAAAACAACAATGGATATTGGAAATAATGATATGAACCGTATTTTAACTTGTTTTTCACCCATATCAAAACAAAAGAAAGAAATTGGTTTGAATATTAATGGAGATATTGATATCTTAATTGCTACAGATTGTATTTCAGAAGGTCAAAATTTACAAGATTGTGATTTTTTAATCAATTATGATATCCATTGGAATCCAGTTAGAATTATTCAACGATTTGGGAGAATAGATAGAATTGGGTCTAAAAATGATTTTATTCAATTAGTAAATTTTTGGCCACCTGTTGATCTTGATGAATACATCAATTTAAAATCAAGAGTTGAAGGTAGAATGATTTCTGTAAATCTTGCGAGTGGTGGAGAAGAGAATGTAATTTCTAAGAAACATTCAGTAGAATTAGAGTATCGTTATAAGCAATTAAACAAACTTAAACAAGAAGTTGTAGATTTAGAAGACATGGAAAATGGAATTTCTATTACTGATTTGGGACTAAATGATTTTAGAATAGATTTAGTAAACTATTTTAATGAAAATGGGGAGATGAAAAATATCCCATTTGGATTACATGCTGTAGTTAGTCAGAATGAGCATTTTAAACCAGGAGTGATCTATGTTTTAAAAAATATTAATCAAAATATTAATATTAATAAAACTAATAGGTTGCATCCATTTTACTTAGTTTATATCTCTTCAGAAGGAAAAATAATTTCTAATCATCTTGATGTTAAAAGAACATTAGATATTTTTAGAGCATTAGCAAAGAATAAATCAGATCCTGAATATGATAAATGTAAATATTTTAATGAAGAAACCAAGGATGGTTCTAAAATGAGTAGATATTCTGATTTATTACATCAATCTATTCAGTCAATTATTTCAATAAAAGAAGAAAAAGATATTCAGAGTATATTTGTTGCAGGTGGAACATCTATTACTACAGAGAAAATTAAAGGACTCAATGATTTTGAATTAATTGGATTTTTGGTGATAAAATGATGTTTCCTAAATCAACCGAAATAGTAAAAAATATCCCTAAGAATACTTTTTATGAAAGAGCAGAGATGACTTATTCTATCAAGAAGAAGTTTAAAGATTATGTTGTTTCTATTTATTTGGTAAATAAATTATCTAAAGATACTCTTAACATAAAACCTACAAAAAATGTTGAAGAAATATTTGTTTTTAAAATAAAATTAAAAGAGATAAAATATTTAGATGAAATTGAAGATGTTTTATCAGTTATTGACAAATCTGTACCATATCCTATTTTATTTGTTATTTTAGTAGATGATAAAAAAATAATGTATAAGGTCGCTTATAAACAAAGAAATAAAGTTGATTCAGATAAAAGTGTGGTTGATGTATATTTATCTTTAGATAAACTTAAATTAAATAAAAAAACATTTAATTCATTGAATTTAGAGACATTTTATGAAAGATTACTTCGTTTGTTTTTGAAAGAATATGATAATTTAGAGCTTACAGAGGCAATATATAAATATAAGAACAAATTATCTTTACAAAAAAAGTTAGAAATGTTAGAAAAGAAGGTAATTCAAGAGAAACAACCAGATAGGCAATATACTGTCCATCAAAAGATAAAAAGTATTAAAAAAGAGTTGAAAAATTATAATTAATAGGGTTATTAAAATGGAAAAACTACGAAAATTACATTTACAAACTGAAGATTTAACTAATGAAAATGTTGAAAAATTGGGTGCTTTATTTCCTGAATTATTAACTGAAGTTGAGAAAGATGGAAAGCTAATCAAAACTATTGATGTTGAAAAATTAAAAGAAGTTGTTGGAGATTATGCTGATAAAGATTCAGAGGTTTATGAATTAACTTGGGCTGGAAAACAAAATGCCAGAAGAATTGCAACAGAACCAACAAACAATACTTTAAGACCAGTAATTTCAGATTCTGAAGACTTTGAGAATACTGAAAATTTGTATATTGAAGGAGATAATTTGGAAGTTCTAAAGATTTTAAGAAAATCATACAGTAGTAAGATTAAATGTATCTATATTGATCCACCATATAATACTAGAAAAGATTTTGTTTACAAGGATAATTTTACAAGAAGTAAACAAGATGAAGATATTGATTCTGGAGCAGTAGATGAAGATGGAAATAGGATGAAAATTAACAATGGTACTGATGGTAAGTATCATAGTAACTGGCTTAATATGATTTATCCCAGGTTACAATTAGCCCATAAACTTCTTAAGAAGGATGGAGTTATTTTTATATCAATTGGAGAAGATGAAATTGCTAATTTAACTAACTTATGTAATGAAATATTTGGTGAATCAAATCGTGTTGGAATTATATCTCGTATGATGAAAAGTGGAGGGAATAAAGGACAATACTTTTCACCAAATATAGATTATATTCTTGTTTATGCAAAAAATATTTTCGATTTAAAATATTTCAGAGAACCAATATCAGAAGAAACTGCAAACAAATCCTATACCAATATTGAAACAGAAGGTATTCGTAAAGGTGAAAAATATAGTATTAAAGGATTGTGTCAACCTGGTTTAGATATTCGTCCAAATCAAAGATATTGGTTGCAGTGTCCTGATGGAACATTTATAATCCCAAAAGGAGTTTCTTTTCCATCCAAAATATCTGAAGGGGAGAAAATTATTCCTAAAGATGATGATAATGTTTGGAAATGGATTTATGAACGATATGAGAAAGAAAAGGCAAATAATAATATTATCTTTAAACCCAGTAGCACAGCAACTGCATTAGTGGATGAAAAAGGAAATGTTGCAAAATGGAATGTGTTTAATAAGATTTGGTTAAATGATAGGTTAGAGGTTGGAAGAGTTCCAGTAAACTTTATTTCTAAATGGGAAAATAGATTAAGCTCCAGTGAACTTAAAAAATTAAATATTCCTTTTGATTTTGCAAAACCAAGTGAATTAATCAAATATTTTTTAATATTGGTTGATAAATCAGAAGATGCAATTGTTTTAGACTTCTTTTCAGGTTCAGCAACAACAGCTCACGCAGTTATGCAATTAAATGCAGAAGATAATGGTAATCGTAAATTTATCATGGTTCAATTAGACGAAAAAACTGATGAAGATTCTGAAGCATATAAAGCAGGTTATAAGAATATTTGTGAAATAGGTAAAGAAAGAATCAGAAGAGCTGCAAAAAAAATCAAAGAGGATAATAAGGATAAAGACTTATCTAATGTTGATTTTGGATTTAAGGTATTTAAACTTGGAAATTCTATTTATAAAGATACTTTATTACATCCTGGCAAAATAACTCAAGAAAATTTAGAAGATTTTGCAGAATCAATTAAAACTGGGACATCTGAAGAAGATGTTTTATATAGTGTATTACTTGGGATGGGAATACCATTATCTGCAAAAGTTGAAATTAAAACAATTCAAAACAAAAAAGTATTTGTTGTAGCTGATGGTCTTTTAATTACATGTTTTGATAAAAATATTGATTTAAATTTAATCAAAGAATTAGCTAAGATTGAAACTACAGTCAAAGGTCTTAAACCGAAGTTTGTCTTTAAAGAATCATCAATCAAAAATGATTCTGAAATGATGGGTATAATGGATTATTTAAGAAGTCAAATCTTTAAGACTACTGCTGAAATGAAAGATTACGTTAGGGTGATTTAAAATGGTTAAACCTGAAAAACTAAAATTAATGACTGAAAATTTAACTGATAAGGACAAGGAAGAAATCAATAAGTTATTTTTAAACATTTCAAAAAGATTCCCTGAACTATTAACTGAAGTTAAAAAAGATGGAAAGTTAATTAAGACGATTAATATTGATAAATTAAAAGAAGTTGTTGGAGATTATGCTGATAAAGATTCTGAAGTTTATGAATTAACTTGGGCTGGAAAACAAAAAGCAAGAATAATTGCAACTGAACCAACAACTAATACTTTAAGACCAGTAATTGCTGATTCTGAAGATTTTGAAAATACAGGGAATTTGTATATTGAAGGAGATAACCTAGAAGTTCTAAAAATATTAAGAAAATCATACAGTGGTAAGATTAAATGTATTTATATTGATCCACCGTATAATACTAGAAAAGATTTTGTTTACAAAGATAATTTTGCAAGAAGTAAACAAGACGAAGATATTGATTCTGGAACTGTAGATGATTATGGAAATAGAATGAAAGTTAACAATGGTATGGATGGTAGATACCATAGTAATTGGCTTAATATGATATATCCAAGATTACAATTAGCTCATAAACTTCTAAAAAAAGAAGGAGTTATATTTATATCGATTGATGACAATGAAGTTGATAATTTGAAGAAGGTTTGTGATGAGATTTTTGGGGAGAGTAATTTTGTAGCAAACATGATCTGGCAATCAAGAACTTCAATATCTAATGATTCTGAAGTTTCATTAAATCATAATCATACTTTAATATACTCAAAGAATATATCTGAACTCCTTTTTAAAGGTGAAAATCTAGATCCAAAAGAATATTCAAATCCTGATAATGACCAGCGTGGACCTTGGAAATCTGTTCCACTTGATGCAAATAAAGTAGGTGGAGATACTGTATATCCAATTATTAATCCAAATACTGGAAAAGAATTTAATCCACCAAATAAAAGAATTTGGGCAATTAATAGAGAAACTTATAAAAAACTGTTTGATGACAACAGAATTTCTTTTGGAAAATCAGGAGAATCATCTCCTAAAAAAAAACTTTTTTTAAAAGAAAGAGAAGCTAAAGGAGATACAAAAACTCCTAGTTCGATTCTTATTGATGCTGGAACAACTCAAAATGGAACGAAAGAGATAATGGACCTATTTGAAAATAAAAAAATTTTTAGTTATCCTAAACCAGTTAGTTTTATTATTAGATTATTAAATTATGGAACTAACAAAGATGACATTACCTTAGATTTTTTCTCAGGATCAGGAACTACTGCTCACGCAGTTATGCAACTTAATTCAGAAGATAATGGAAGCAGAAAGTATATCATGGTTCAATTAGAGGAAAAAACAGATGAAGATTCTGAAGCATTTAAAGCAGGTTACAAAAACATTTGTGAGATTGGTAAAGAACGTATCAGAAGAGCTGCAAAGAAAATTAAAGAAAATAACAAGGATAAAGACCTATCAAATGTTGATTTTGGATTTAAGGTATTTAAACTTGGAAATTCTATTTATAAAGATACTTTATTACATCCTGGCAAAATAACTCAAGAAAATTTAGAAGATTTTGCAGAATCAATTAAAACTGGGACAT
>Ga0233430_1003231_pt1 | contig 16834 bp, 14 predicted proteins | sample SI_118_April2016_2_FD_179883 | JGI IMG/M metagenome (GOLD analysis project Ga0233430, IMG submission 179883) | Seawater microbial communities from Saanich Inlet, British Columbia, Canada - SI_118_April2016_150_MG | ecosystem: Environmental > Aquatic > Marine > Inlet | place: Canada: British... | reverse complement strand
TTTTTCCCTGTTGATTCTGGCTGCTATTTCAAGAATGGTTCGAATTCTCAACTCCATGGGCAAAGGAAAATCAGATGGAAACAGGTGATTATTTTGTAATAGCAATGTTTTTAACTTTTGTGGGTTTCCTGTTTACAGGTTTTCCTGTTGCATGGGTTCTGGGCGGGGTTGCCGTTCTTTTTACCCTGATTGCCATAATAGCTGACACCTGGTTTGGAACGATGACAGGTCTTGATTATATTACCCTGGGCATGGCCGTGAACAGGGTTTTCAAATATATGGACAACTGGGTTTTGGTGGCTTTGCCCATGTTTATTTTCATGGGATTGATGCTGGATAAATCCGGTATTGCCGAAAAAATGATGGAATCAATGCAGGAACTTTTCGGGAAAGTCCATGGAGGGCTTGCTGTTACCGTAACCCTCATAGGGATTGTCCTTGCTGCTTCAACTGGCATTATCGGGGCGTCTGTAGTGCTTCTGGGCCTGTTATCCCTTCCTGCCATGACAAAGCAGGGGTATTCAAAAACCCTGGCCCTTGGAACCATTGCCAGTGCAGGAACCCTGGGGATACTTATTCCACCCAGCATAATGCTGGTCATCATGGCCGACCAGCTGGGGCTTTCCGTGGGGGACCTTTTTATGGGTGCTGTGATTCCCGGGATGCTGCTGGGAGTTTTATATATCCTTTATATTCTTATTTTCAGTTTTTTAAAACCGGATTCGGCACCAATCAGTGAAGACAGGCGGCCCATTGAATGGCGAATGATATTTGATGTTTTCAAGACCATCCTGCCCCCGGTGATCCTTATCATAGCCGTCCTGGGTTCAATTTTCGCCGGCATTACAACGCCTACGGAAGCAAGCGGTGTCGGGGCCCTTGGGGCCACAATACTTGCAGCCTATAATAAAAGGCTAAATTTTTCCGTTATTGTTGATGTGATGAAGAGCTGTTTCAACACCACAGCTTATATATTTGCAATTTTTCTTGGGGCAACTACATTTGCTCTGGTTTTAAGGTGCCTTGGCGGGGATGAATTTATTGAAAGAATCCTTACAGGAATACCTTTTGGACCCTATGGGATCTTAATCGTTATCCTTGGCTGCGTCTTTCTCCTGGGATTTTTTCTGGACTGGATTGAAATCACCCTGATCATCCTGCCCCTGATTGCCCCGGTTATTTCTTCCCTTGGCTTCAGTGTCAATGGTTTCGATGTGGTTACCAATCCAGAGCTTCTCTGGTTTGTGGTCCTGGTGGCAGTTACCCTGCAGACATCATTTTTAACACCGCCCGTGGGCTTTGCCCTCTTTTATCTAAAGGGTGTCTGTCCTCCAGAGATCAAACTGATCGATATCTATAGGGGCGTGGTACCCTTTATTATTTTGCAGCTTATCGGTCTTTTTGTCATCATCATCTGGCCGGAGCTTGTAACATGGCTACCGGCTTATGTTTATAAATAGTGCCTGACTTTTTTTCACAAACCCATCAGGACAGAAATTTTAAAATGGGCTCATTGTGTTGTATAATACATGCATGCTTTTAAGAAAGGGCTTTTCTGACAAATAAAAAAATCGTGATCAACCCTGCACCACATAACAGGTAAAAAGGCAGCCCTGATTCAAAAGAACGACTTACATTCGTTACGTGGATAAACATCAGTATAAGAATAATGGGTGCAATTATTTTATGAAGCATTTTCCAGGTTTTGTAATTTAAGCCCAGTTTTTTTTGAAAAAAGGATATGACAACAAAGGGGATCAATAATAGTAAAAGAAAAATTCCAATAAATTCTGGCCAGTACCTGGATTCAAAAGAAAAGAATACAAAGTGATCTGCCCCAAGAATAAGAATGGGGTGAATGATGGCCGAGGTCAAGAGTACAAGGCCGTTTGTTTTGTGAAATTGGAATAGTTTTTTTAAGGTGAAAATTTTATCTAATTTCGCAAATCTTCCGATGAAAACCGGTTGAAAAAGCAAGAGTACAGCAGTAATAATACCTAAAATTTTCCCTGTCCTGAGCATGAGTTTGTCAATACCGGTTTTGTAATAAATGGAGGGGGATTCAAAATAGAAAGGGATTGTGCAGGCAGCAAAAATAATCACTGCAAAAATAAGCAGACAGACAAATTTTAAAAAACCAGTGTTTTTCATTGGATTTGTGGATTCGCTTTTCATTCAGGTTTAAGTCCGATTTGATATTCTTTTTTGAATATAAGACGAAAAAAATAAAAGTCGATAAAAATAAATTGCTTTTAACTATATAAAATGAAAAAGTCAAACAAAGGGATAGCATCGGAATTTTATGAAATTTCAATTTTGTTTAAAAGATATTTGAAAGGATAAATATGTTAATTGAAGAGCCTGAAATCTATTCGGATGAAACATTAATTATTAAAGAAAAAAATTTTACCCCCAAAAATGTCTGTATCGTGACGGGTGCAGGAACTGGAATAGGCCGGGCAACGGCAATTGCCGCCGCTAAAAATCAACTCATGGTTGTTGGGCTTGATATTAATGAAGAAGAGGGAAGAATCACCCAGAAAACAGCTAGAGACTATGGCGGGAAAATGGCTTTTATAAAAACGGATCTCTGTGATGATGATGATATTCAAAATGCCATTAAAGAAGCTTCAAAACTGGGTCAGATTAAATACCTGGCCAATATTGCCGGAATCCAACATGTGAATTCAGTTGAAGATTTTCCAATGGAAAAATATGACCTTATGCACAGATTGATGCTGAGAGCACCATTGTTTTTATCAAAGCTTGTCATTCCATATATGAAACAAAGTTCGGACAAAACAGGGGTGATTGCAAATATGTCCTCAATCCACGGTCATATCTGCACCATGAACAAGCCGGCATACAATATCACCAAGTTCGGACTCAGAGCATTGAGCCAGTCTATTTCAGCCGAAGGAAAAGGAAAGATCAGATCCTTTACCGTGAGCACGGGATTTGTAAAGACCCCATTGGCTGATAAACAGATCGATGCCCAGGCAGAACAAAGAGGTATCAGCAAAGAAGACGTCATTAAAAATGTCATGATGGGAACATCCCGTGTCAAGGAAATGATGACCCCAATCGAAGTGGCAAATTTGATCATTTTTGGGCTTTCACAACATGCCAAGTATCTGGTGGGCGGAGACCTGTTGTTTGATGGGGGTTGTGTGCTCACCTATTGAAAAAAGGTATAACTAAACAGGCCCCATTTCATTGTTTTTTTGTAATTAGCCCAACGACATTAATATGAGGCAAGTATTTATTATTTAAAAAGTGAGTCAATACATAAATGAATATTATAGAAAAGAACCTGCCCGAAATTTGGCCGACTATTCTTGATAATTCCAATAACGGTATTCTTTTAATAAATGATCAAGGGACAATTCTTTTTTATAATGTGGCAGCCAAGCTCATATTCGGGCGCCCCGTTGATGTGGATTTGATTGGAAAGAATATTGCTAAAATACGACCAGAGGCATGGCCGGATTTAAAAAATATTATAGAGACAGGTATTCCCCAGTTTAAAAAGAAAATCACAGTTTCTGATGTCACTATTATCGCAAACCGCTGTCCTGTAGAGAAAGATGGAAAAATTATAGGTGTGCTTTCTGTGTTTCAGGATATTTCCGAATATGAAACCATGATTTCTGAACTTCAGGGATATCAAAGGCTGCACAGAGAACTTGAGGTCATATTTGAATCGTCTTATGACGGCCTGTATATCACAGATGGCAATGCCAATACGATTCGTTTAAATCGTGCTTATGAGAAGATTACAGGCCTTTCAAAAAAAGATCTCATTGGTCGGAACATGCATACACTTGTCGAGGAGAAAGTTATTGACCATTCTGTGACGCTTGAAGTTCTTGAGAAAAAGAAACCGATAACCATTTTGCAGCAGATCAAGGGTGACAAACAACTTATCGTAACCGGCACCCCGGTTTTTGATGAAAATAATGAAATTTTTCTTGTGGTAACAAATGTGCGGGATATTACCAAACTAAATACGCTTCGAGGACAGCTGGAGGATACCAAACGCATTAACTCTCGTTTCTATCAAACTCTGCAGGAGTATGATGGCATAGAACATGCTCTAAAGGAGATGGTGATCAAGAGCCAGGCCATGATTCAAGTTGTAAAAAAAGCGATAAAGGTAGCCAGGGCTGAAACCTCCGTTCTTTTGCTGGGAGAATCCGGTGTAGGGAAAAGTATGTTGGCAGGAATCATTCATAAAATGAGTCCCCGGAAAGATGATCCGTTTATAAAAATAAATTGTGGGGTCATTCCTGATTCTTTGATGGAAAGTGAGTTATTTGGATATGAAAAAGGCGCCTTTACAGGAGCTTTACAATCCGGCAAAGCAGGTCTCATCGAGATCGCCCATGGGGGTACTGTCTTTTTAGATGAGATAGGTGAGTTAAAACTGGATATGCAGGTAAAGCTTCTCGAAGTCATCGAAGAAAAGACGTTTACAAAAGTCGGCTCACAACATTCAACAAAAGTTAATGTCAATATAATAGCCGCTACAAGCAGAAATCTTAAAAAAATGATCAGCGAGGGAAGCTTTCGTGAAGACCTTTATTACAGGCTGAATGTAGTTCCCATTTCCATTCCTTCTTTAAGACAAAGAAAAGAGGATATTCTACCGCTGACCCTTAACATTCTTAAAAAATTTAACAAACAAAAAAAACTAAAAAGGAGATTAGCTCCTGAAACATTGGACATGCTCGCAGGATACGATTTTCCTGGGAATGTAAGGGAATTGGTTAATATTGTGGAGCGAATGGTCATAATGTGCGAAGAAAATCAGATAGGTCTTGCTGATCTCCCTTCTGAGATCATGAAAAAAGATGGAAGTATTCCAAAGTTTACTTCCCACCAAGGGTCTCTTAAAAAAATTCTTGCAGGAATAGAGTCTCAGGTAATAAAAGAAACTGTCTCAAGATGTGACAGTATTGCCGAAGCTTCAAGGGAACTGGATCTTCATCCCACAACCCTTTGGCGAAAAATGACCAAACACAGAATAAAAAACTAAAAAAGGAATAGACATGCCAAATGTAAAAGTAAATGGATGCAGTATATATTATGAAATCCATGGGCAGGGGCCCCCCCTTGTTATGATCATGGGGTTAAGGCGAAATATTGAGTGGTGGTATCATCAAATACCGGTTCTATCTCGGTATTTTAAGGTTATAGCATTTGATAACCGGGGTGCAGGGCGTTCCGACAAACCAGTGATGGATTATTCAATTCAAATGTTTGCCGATGACACAGCCACTTTGATGAAGACATTAGGCATTGGCAGTGCCCATATTATGGGTATTTCCATGGGAGGATATATTGCCCAGGAGTTTGCTATAAACTATCCTGAAATGACAAAGGGCCTGGTTTTAGGTTGCACAGGCGGCGGTGGTGAGAAAGCCGTTTTAATGACTCCTGAAAGAATGGAAAAATTTACCGCCAATGAAGGACTTACACCAGAAAAGATCCTTCAAAAAGACATGGATATTTATTTTTCTGATGGATATGTCAAAAACAATTCCCAGGCAATACAGGAGTTCAGTGAAATATCCATGAGGTATTATCAACCTGCCGATGCTTTTTTGAGACAATTTAATGCCTGTTTGAATCACGATACAATCGCGCGACTCAATTTGATTTTGGCTCCCACACTGATAATGGCTGGTGATGATGACCCTTTGGTTCCCCCGCAGAATTCATACATTCTAAATGAACTCATACCCGGTTCCAAACTATCTGTATTTCCAAAGGGTAGGCATTGTTTCTTTATGGAATTTTCAGAACTTTTTAATAATGAAGTAACAACTTTTTTTAAAACATTATCCAAAATTTAAATTCTTTAGGATATGCCCCCTTTTGGCACATCTTTATAGCAAATTATTGTTTCATGGCAGCCAATTTTTTATCTCTTTGCTTGGCCTGGATCGTCCCGATAACCCCTTTTGGGAAATAAATCATAATAAGGATAAACAATATACCAAAATATAACATCCATCGCTCAGTAAGACCTATTATTAAGGGGTGGTTGGGTAACACGGATGCAATGGCCTTAAGAATATTTGGAAGCCAGGTTTGTGCCAGATAAATGATAATGACTCCGACAATACTTCCATACATTGTCCCCAACCCGCCGATAATCACCATAAGGAGACAAAAAAGCATGGTATCAATGCCTAAAACAGTCAAGGGATCTACAAATCTAAGCCATGCAGCAAACAAAATTCCGGAAATCGAAGCAAAAATTGAACCCAATACAATGGGATAAATTTTATATCGCAATGATTTATATCCCATAGCAATGACCCGTTCTTCATTGTCCCGAATACCCTTTAAAACTCTTCCCAAAGGGGATAGGGTGAAGCGAACCAAAACAAGAAAAAGGAAAACAACGACAACCAAAATCATATAATAGGTCATTGTTCTTGATTCAAAAATACCCGGCATCATAAATGAAACGCCATCTTCACCCAAAGTCAATTCCCGCCATTGGTCGCCCAGTATGAGAAAAAATTCAGCCAGGCATAATGATACCAATGCAAAAAAGATGGCCTGGACCCGTAAACTAAAAGCGGCCAGAAGCAGTGAAAGAATAAAGCTCAGCATACCCGCGATAATTATGGCAATAAAAAAATGGTAATAGTGTGGTCCGCTTGAAGTGTGATAAATAGGTAATGCTAAAGAATAGGCTCCAATGCCGAAAAACATGCCATGGGCCAGAGAAAGGATTCCAGTATATCCTAAAATCAAATCATAGGATGCCACAAATAAAATATAAATCAATATTTTGGCCACCATATCAACGAATTTAAATGAGGGGACAAGGGGAACCATAATCAGAACAATTAAAAATACCACCTGAACCATAAAACTTTTGCTGGTAAATCTGGTTTGTTTTTCAAAAAAACGTTCCTGTTGAATGGGTGTTGTCATTGTTGTCATTTTACAATCCCTTTTATCTCCCCATCAAACCTTTGGGTTTAATGAGTAAAACAATTAACATTATCGCAATATTGGTACCCAAGGCCAGCTGCGGCGCCAGAAACGCCACGTAATTAAATGCAAGACCCACCATTAATGCACCGTAAAAACATCCTGTAATGGAACCCAGCCCCCCGATAATAACGACGATTAGCGCAAAAATCATATACTCATCACCACAATGAGGATAAACCGTCATTTTATACATGGTAAACATAGACCCGCCAATGGCAGCCAGGGCCGCACCCACAATAAAAACACCCGTAAAAATCCTGTTGATGTTATAGCCGATCGTCTGAACCGTTTCAGGATTTTCCACACCTGCCCTCACAATAATTCCAAGTTTTGTCTTGGTCATCACCCATTGAATGGCAGCCAATACGATCAGTCCGACAATAATCGCCACCACTCTAAATTTAGAGACAACGATATCACCTAACATAAAACTGCCATCAAAGGCCCCGGGTATAGGGACAAAATCCTCATTCGGGCCCCAAATCAAAATCAAAATCTGCAGCATGACCATATTTGACCCCATGGTGATCAAAATTTGTTTAAGATGATCACCATAAACTCGTCTGATAATAATTTTTTCCAATACAAGGCCAATGATTAGTCCAAGTATGACTGATGCAATTAGAGCAAGTATAAAAATACCGATGCTGGAAAGTAAACCAGCCCCCTCAACAAGACCGTATGCATTGAACTTATTCAACAAGACGTAGCTTGCATAGGCACCAAAAGCAAAAAAAGCACCATGGGCCAGATTTAAAACATCCATTAGACCAAAAATAAGGGAAAATCCCGATGCAGTTAAAAACATCAACATCCCCATGGAAAGACCTGCAATGGTTAACACCATATAGGTATTAAAATCCATCCCAAATAAAGGCAAAAACCATATACCGATACCCACAATCCAGCCAGCCCATTTTTTTATATCAGTACCTTGTTGTTCGGCGATATCAACAGCGGCCATAATTCCTCCCTTTTTTACCCAATTCCCAGATATTTCTTTTTAACTTCTTCATTTAGTACAAGGTCTTCCATTTTGCCCTGGTGCACGGTACGTCCATCATCCAATATAAAATATTGTTCACCCACAAGGCTTGCCATATGAAAATTTTGTTCTACCAAGACAACAGTTGTTTTATCTTTTATCTGTTTTAAGACTTCCCCTAAATGATCAACAATGATGGGTGCAAGCCCTTTTGCAGGTTCATCAATAAGCAACAAAGGTCTTTCATCCACAAAAGAGCGTGCAATTGAAACCATCTGCTTTTGGCCACCGCTTAAATTTCCAGCCTTTGCCTTCCAGAATTTCTTGATATCAGGAAAAAGTTCCCAAACTTTTTCCATTAATTGCCAGCTTTTTTCGCTCTCGTTTATCATGGCAAGCCTGAAGTTTTCCTCCACTGTCAGTTCACTTAATACAACTTTATTTTCCGATACAAAACCGATACCTTTTCGAGCGATCTCATAGGGCTTTTTTCCTCCAATAGAATCTCCCAGGAAGGTAATGTCACCACTGGTTAAGGGATTAAGCCCCATTATGGTCCGAAGAGTGCTGGTTTTCCCGGCACCATTTCTACCCAGAATGGTCGTTGGAACACCCTTTTTGATGGTAAGGCTAACGCCCTGTAAAATATGGTGCGAACCGATGTGGCTATGAATATCTTTAAGTTGCAGAATGGCTTCATTCATTGTTTTTTACACCTCCTCCCAGATAAGCGGCCATGACTTGTTCATTATTTCTCACCTTATCCGGCACATCATTGGCTATGAGGCGGCCTTCCTGGAGAACTGCAATGGTATCGGAAATTGCCATAATCATATCAAATTTATGTTCCACTAAAACAATGGTTTTGTCTCCCAGTGCTTTTATTTCCTTTATCACATCCAAAATTGCCGGTACCTCCTCAATACTCATGCCGGCAGTTGGTTCATCAAGCATCAATACATCAGACCCAAGTGCCAGCAGCATGGCAATTTCAAGCTTTCTCTGTTCTCCATGGGAGAGGGCATTGGCTTCATTGGCCCATTTGCTGTCCATTAGTACCTGTTTTAATATTTCATAAGCCTCATCTTCCAGTTCAGGATACTTGTGAAAGTGATTCCAAAAATCCATTCCAATATTTTCTCGGGCCTGTATTGCTAACCGGACATTTTCTAAACATGTCAAGGTTGGAAAAATATTGGTTAACTGAAAAGAACGTCCAATTCCTTTTTTGCATCGATCTGCCGGGTCAAGGGCGGTGATATCTTCACCGTTTAAATAAACATGGCCTTTACTGGCTTTGTATGCGCCCGTGATGAGGTTAAAAAAAGTGGTCTTTCCAGCCCCGTTCGGACCAATAATGGCTTTAACTTTATTGGTTTCAATCTTAAGATTGAGCTCATTAACGGCGATGTGTCCACCAAAACGGATGGTCAGATCACGGGTCTCAATTATCGGCGTATCATTCATATTTATCCTAACCCTTACCTTAAATTAATTGGCTTCAATAATATCCGCAATTTTGAAAAGGCCCCGGTTTTCCGGGGCCCTCTTATCTTATGGGTTTATCTGCCGCAAGGTAAAGGCAAATCTTCGATGCTCAGTTCTCGAATCAGTTCAGGTACGATATGATCAATTTCAGGATAGGATTTAAATTTGAAATGGAACATGGACTGTAATGCCTGGTTGTCACATTCCTGGAACTTCATTTTTCCTTTTGGAGTCATAAATTCCATGCCTTTCATGGCTGCAACCATGGCTTCAGTTTCCACTGATCCGGCTTTTTTAATACCTTCTACAACTGCCATAGCTGCTGCAAATCCGCCGCAATGGAAGAAATCAGGAATATCATTATATTTTTCTGCGAATTTTTTTATCAACCATTTGTTCTGTTCATTGTCGTGCATTTTATAATAGTAGTAGGCAGCACCTTCTCCACCATCAAATTTATTTTTATAGGCTTTTAACACGGGAATGATGTTCCCGCCACTTGATAGAGTGATGCCGTGTTTACTTTCCAATTGCATGGATTTAAGTTTGTTTAAAGGACTTCCTTTTCCAGCCCAATTGAGAACCAGATATTTTTTTGCACCTTCCGGAGCATCTTTAAAGGCTTTAACAATACGCAAACCAGGCGCTGTAAAGTCCTGGGTCTTCATAGGAACAAATTCCTTATGAATGATCGTACCGCCCGCAGCCTTAACAGCTTTTTCAAATGCATTGACATAACCATGTCCGTAGGCATAATCCTGGGCCAGGGTAGCTATATAGACATCTTTTTTACCTTTAACCAGGGCAATGGCACCGGCAAGGGCATCATGGGAGGAGCTTCTTGAAACCTTGTAAACATATTTATTCCCCTTAGGACCGACAATGGCCTCGGAAACAGCAGTACTCACCACCAGCAGTTTTTTGAATTCAGCTGCAACAGGAAGCATGGCCATTGCACAGGCCGAAGATGTTGGACCGACGGCAATGTCAACATCTAGGTCTTTATAAGCATTAATAAGCAATTGTTTTGCTTCTGCAGGTTGGGTTTTTGAATCCATATTGGTAATTTCAATTTTTTTTCCTAAAAGCTCCATTGTTCCATTTGTAGCGTATTCCATACCTAGTTGAAATCCAATTTTACCCTGCTTTCCATATGTTTCAAGGGGTCCGCTCAAAGATTCAATAAAAGCAATTTTGATTTTTTCTCCAGCCATTGCAGCAGGTGTAAAAAGGAACAAAGCCAATACAAAGATTAAAATACCTTTAACACACATTCGTTTTACCATTTCATACCTCCATCTGTTTAAAGTTATAAAACTATTTAAAAGGAATAAACATTTGCCGAGCTTAATTTGTAATGGCCTCTTGAATAAGGTTGTTTTAATTTGACAAAACTTAACATAAGCTTTATTCACAGGCTATTTCAAATTTTTTTTATAGTCAATTTACTATTTTTATACAATTTTAATGGCTCATATTGAACTGCCTTTTTTAAGGTCTTCCTCCATAAACCCTTAAGGCAATAATTTTTTAGATTAGAAATCCGCATCTCAATTTCAATCTATAATTGCCTGATACGTCAAGACTCTTAATTCACGGCGAATGGGATAAGCACTGGAAGGTCTTAACTGGGTTAAAAAAATAACAGTCATGTCTTCAACAGGATCTATCCAAAAGGCAGTACTTGCAGCCCCACCCCATGCATATTCTCCGGGAGATCCCATTATGCAGGCTTTTGCCGGATCTATCATCACTGAAAATCCCAAACCAAACCCAATGCCTTCAAAGGTGGTTTCATTAAAAGTTGCTTGGCCCATCTCTGCCAGATCACCGGGCAAATGGTTGCAGGTCATGAATTCTATGGTTTTTCGACCTAAAAGCCGCACACCGTCAAATTCTCCTTTACCACGCAATAATTCAGTAAATTTGAAATAATCACCCAGGGTAGAAAGCAATCCGGCTCCTCCTGAAAAGGTTTGAACCGAACCGATACTGAAACTGGTTTGACTTGGATCACTTAAGGCCATTGGATTTTCATCAGTGACTTCGTATAGGGAAACAAAACGGTCTATCTTGTTTTTGGGCACAAAAAAACCTGTATCCTGCATATTCAAAGGTTCAAATATTTTTTGCTTCAGGTATTGATCAAAGGTTTGTCCGGACCAGATTTCCACAAGACGGCCAAGCACATCCGTTGACACGCCATAATTCCAGCGGGAACCGGGTTCAAATGCAAGAGGTAGTTTTACCAGACGGGCGATTACCTGCTCCAGGGTTCCATCATTGGCATTAAAATCCGTATGGTTTTGTGTATATAAATTTGAAATGACATCTGCATTAAAAAAACCATAGGTCAGTCCTGAGGTGTGGGTTAAAAGATGTTTAATGGTGATAAGGTTATTCGCAGGTTTGGTTATCATGTCGTTTCCAGCACCTTCAATATAAACCTGCATATCCTTGAAATCGGGAATAAATTTGGCCACAGGATCATCCAATTGAAAAAGTCCCTGCTCATATAGCATCATGGCAGCAACAGAGGTGACAGGTTTTGTCATGGAATAAAAACGGTGTATAGAATCGACTCTTAAGGGTTTGTTGGCTTCAATGTCTCCAAAACCAAGTGATTCACAAAATACCACCTGGCCTTTGCGTGCAACAAGGGTTGTGGCTCCGGGAAGTTTACCCTCATCCAAATATCTTTGTATCCATGGGCGGATGCGTTTTAACCGTTTTGAACAAAGCCCCACAGACTCAGGACTACAATTTGTTTCCATGCCAATGTCTCCTTTAAATAATTTTCCTTGGATGGGCAGGCCGTCCATTTTCATCCCATCCCCTTGCCTTGTAATAGTCTTTCAGGAGCTGATTCATTGTCTCTTCAGTTATAACTTGATTGGCTTCAGGCAGAGCCTCCTTGTGGAATCGCCTGGGAAGCAGGTCGTCTTTTGGAACAAGCCCCTCCCTTAAATTGAATCGCCGGATGTCATCAGAGACTCTTTGGGCAACCCCACGCATGCTCTCCTTGTCAAGTTCAAGGCCTGTGACTCCCTTTATGATTTTTGACAGCTCTTCCCATTGATAAAGATCTCTATAGAATCGGCAGAGAATGAATGTGTCAAAAATGGTTAATCTGTCCTCCCACTCTGTGAACATTTTAGCTTTGCCATCAATTTTGTCCGGGTCGATGATTCCAGACAGTTCAGGTTTGTAAAAGGTGGCTCGAAGATGGCAAGCTCCCCTTGGAGAAGTTCCGTAAGCCAGACCCATTCCCTTTAAAACCCTGGGGTCGTATCCTGCAGGCTCAAGTCCCTTTACATGAATCGCCTGATCTTCCATGCCCCATTCTCTGGAAGCTTTTACAATGCCTCGGGCAAGAATATCACCAATCCCTTTTCTTGCCGAGATATCATTGAGAAGAGATGCTATTTGATCGACCTGACCATATTTGATTTTATAATCTGTTTTGCCCTGGAGAGCCGCTTCAATGGTAAAAGCCGCAAGGTTACCACCGGTTATTGTATCTATCCCCAGTCTGTCGCATAAATCATTGAGATAGGCTATTTCTTCAATACTGTCCACCTGACAAAGACCGCCAAATGCGTATATTGTTTCATACTCCGGTCCTTCGATGGTAAGTCCTTGATGTCGTCCCTTTTTTATAGTAGCAAGTCTTCCACAGGCAATGAAGCATTTCAAACAGGCATTTGCTTTAACATCACACCTTTCATGCAGAGCCTGTGCATTGATTTTATCCTGAAAGGAAACCCTTCCTTTTTTCCAGTATTTTGTAGGAAAGCCACCCACATGATTCATGATATCCACGAGCATGGGGGTCCCCATTGTCTTGTATGCCTTAACACCGGCATCTTCTTTGGATCGTGTTGCCATTGTTTTTGAAAATTCTTTTACCAGCAGAGGGTGAGCCAGTTTTTTCTTGGCTTTTCCAGTGAATGCAATGGCTTTAATATTTTTTGAACCCATAACCGCGCCCGTACCTGTGCGACCGGCGCTTCTCCAATAGTCATTTTCAATAACAGCAAAACTGACAAGATTTTCACCGGCAGGCCCAATGGTGATGACACCGCATTTTTTAGATTCAGGGCGGTTATCTTTCATCCATGCTTTGACCCTGTCTTCTGTTTCAAAAGTATCCAAACCCCAGAGATCTTCAGCAGGATGAAAGATAACACTGTCTTCGGATATTTCCAGCCACACGGGCCTGTCTGCCGATCCATAAACCATTATAGCGTCAAAGCCGGTTGCAGCGATATACTCTGCCGCCGTTCCACCGGAATAAGATTCTGAATAAAAACCTGTCTGGGGGGACTTGGTATAAACGCCGTGACGACAAGAACCCCATACCGATGTCCCGGTCACAGGTCCTCCTGCAAATATCATATGATTTTCAGGGCTTAAGGGATCGACCCCGGGTGGATTATTTTCCAACAAAAGGTGGGTGGCAAGACCTCGGCCACCCAGTTTCTCTCGAAAAATTTGGTCTGGAAGTGTTTTTAATTCAAAGGATTCTTGCGAAACATTGACCTTGAGAAGCATATTATAAAAGCCAAACATCTAAATTAAGCCTCCTAAAAAAGTAGTAGAAAATAAATATTTTTTTGCACGATTAAAGCACTTTCCGATAAATTTCTTCAGCATCCTTTATTGTTAAGCCTCTTGGGTTGTTAGCTAAAAGCCTGGTAACCTTCATTACCCCCTTGGCAAGGACTGGGATATCAGAATCTTTGATGCCAAACTCACTTAGATGGCGGGGAAGCCCAAGGTCTTCCATTAGAGAGTTCATGGCTTTCAATGCACAATTTGCTGAATCTCTTAGACTTAAGCCGGTTGTGTTTTCTCCCAGCATATCTGCCAGTGCGGCAAACTTTTTAAGATTACCCAGTATATTAAATTCCATGACCGAAGTCAGCATAATGCTGTTTGCAACACCGTGGGGTATATGGAATTCAGCGCCAATGGGATAAGCAAAGGCATGGACAGCAGTTACTCCGGCATTGGCAAATGCAATACCGGCCAATAGGCTTGCTTCCAGCATGTTGGAACGGGCATCAATATTATTTCCATTGGCAAATGCAGTCCTTATATTTTTGCTGATAAGATGAATGGCCTGAACTGCAAAGATGTCGGTCATGGGAGTTGCATTATTAGAAGTATAGGCTTCGACAGCGTGTATAAAAGCATCCATACCTGTTGCAGCAGTGATATGCGGGGGGAGCCCTATACAGAGTTCAGAATCCAGGATGGCAATATCCGGGAATAAATAAGGGCTTACGATTCCTTTTTTAAGTTTTTCATCTTGATCAGAGAGGATAACAATGGGGGTTGCTTCGCTTCCCGTGCCCGAAGTCGTAGGAATGATAATGGTCTTAAGACCGGGCTCCGGTATAAGATCGAGGCCGACATAAGAAGCAATATCACCGCTGTTTACAGCAAGAACCGCTGCCACTTTTGCTATATCAATGGGTGAACCACCACCGATTCCGATAACAAGATCCGCCCCATATTCCTTGATTTGCTTAGCAGCTTTTACTGCTGTTTCAAGGCTCGGATCATGCTCTACACCGTCAAATTTTGAAAAATTAATCCCTGCCGCCTTAAGCAAATTTTCAAGTTTTCCGAAAATACCCGCTTCCACCAAGCCTGTATCGGTAATTATCATTATCTTTTTACATTTAATACGATTGATTTCATCAACTACCCTGGCAAGGGAACCAGGCCCCATAATGATGCGTGGCGTTGTCTGAAACATTTTAATGTTTTCCAATCTCATTTCCCTCCTATCGCGAATCTATATTGTTTTTACTTTTCCTCGTTTTACAACTTTTATCACTGCAACGAACATACCATGCAGAGTTAATCAATGATAAGTCTTTGAAATTAAACAACTAAATGCTTGTTGTTGGTTAAAAGAAAACAAAACAGGCTTGCAAAAATGCAATATGATTAACGAAAGAAAATGTTAATTGGGAGAAAAGGTTTTAAAATAGGTCATTTAAGAAGATATTGCAAAAACGCAATCCATTGCACGAATGCATTACTGATGGGCCGACAACAGGAGGGCAACTTAAAATTATATATTAAATTACCTGGTTATTTTTGTTGAAGCATCCTAATGACTTCAACCAGTCTTGAACACAGATGGTCATGGTATTTTTTACCCCCTTCAACTGAGGCTTTGGACGGTTCTCCTGTGGTTCCTCCGGATTTTTGGGTTAAGGCTTTCATCTCCTCAAAACTTGAAGGAACGTAACACAGGGTATCTTCCTTGTATGAGGGGTCAACACTGTACAATTTGTTTTTAGGATGCGGGTTGTCAATGGCCCGGTCCATTTTTACAAGATCAGGATAACGATACATCATGTGAGATCCTTCGATCTCTTCTGCATGACCCACATCACCCCAGCCTAATTTTGCAGTAATTGATTTTGACATATAGGCAGGATCAAAAATCACCAGTTTAACGCCAAGTTCCCGTTTTGCACGTTCTCCTGCTATCTGCATCCAGGCAATATTGACGATTCTGTGACCATTTATCAAAACAAATTTATCAAACCCGTGTCGATAAAGAGAGGATATGATATCAAATGCCATTTCAGCAAGGATTTCAGGTCGGATGGTTATTGTTCCGGGTAATATCATGTGATGGGGACTCCATCCAAACCACAGAGGGGGAGCAACTGGGACACTGGCCTTTATTGCGGCATCTTCGGCCAGGGTCATGGCCACCAAGGTATCTGTTCCAAGGGGCAGGTGGGGGCCATGCTGTTCCGTACTTCCAAAAGGAAGTATGATGGTTTTAAAACTCTCATCCTTTTTGATTTTAATTTCTTCCCAGGTCATTTCCTGGAGCCATATTGCGTCGGTCATGTTCACCTCTTTTATTTAGTGTTTGAACGAAAAATCACCCATCTGCTTCGTTGCTGCAAAATTCTGCCAAATTATAAAAATGGCCTCATGTACAGTAGTACACTCCGGTTTCAGAATTCCTTGCGCCTTGCATATGGGCAACTTTGTGAGCTTTGCTCCTCTACGAGCCGCCCAAACACAGGGTTTTTGGTCAGTCACTATTTGCTTTAAATTTTTTCTAAAAAATGGGTATCAATATCCCCTTTTTGAAAGGTATCATTTTCAAATACTTTTTTATAAAATCCGATTGTGGTCTCAATCCCTTTTATTTCGAATTCGCTAAGGGCCCGACTCATGCGATTGATGGCAGCCGGCCTGTCTTTTGCCCAGACAATAAGCTTTCCAATAAGAGAATCATAAAAAGGGGTGACCATGTATTTATCATGGATATGGGTGTCGATTCTTATTCCGGGTCCTCCT
>Ga0233430_1003229_pt1 | contig 16841 bp, 15 predicted proteins | sample SI_118_April2016_2_FD_179883 | JGI IMG/M metagenome (GOLD analysis project Ga0233430, IMG submission 179883) | Seawater microbial communities from Saanich Inlet, British Columbia, Canada - SI_118_April2016_150_MG | ecosystem: Environmental > Aquatic > Marine > Inlet | place: Canada: British... | reverse complement strand
TCCTTTCGATCCCGCAGCGCCTAGGTCTGTCAATCGTTTCACAAGAAGTGGTGACGACGATTTTGGGGCTTTCGGTTGCCGCCGCATTTCTTAAATATCCCTATGGTGAAAAGCCGGGCTTGTTGGAACTCGCTTTAGGCTTTATTGCCCTTACCGCTTGGATGTGGAGTTCGTTTCATTACGAGGAATGGATCATTGGCATGGCCGATCGGACTCCCGACAAGTGGGTTCCTGGTATTTTTGCGATTGCTTTGATGATGGAGGCTTTACGAAAAGCAAGTGGTCTGCCAATCGCCATTCTCATCTGGGTTATTATATTATATGCCTTTTTTGGCCAGTATCTTCCTGGTGTGTTTGAAGCTGAGCCCCATTCAGCGACCAAAACCATCCTTTATAATTATGCTGATTCCAACAGTATTCCGGGATTAGTCTTACGTGTCGTTACTACTATCGTGTTGGCTTTTATTATCTTCGGCCGTCTGATGGAGGTCAGCGGCGCGACAAAATTCTTTACTGATATGGCTATGGGCTGGATGGGGCACCGCCGAGGCGGCCCGGCCAAAGTTGCTGTCGTTGCCTCTAGTATTTTTGGCATGGTGTCAGGCTCAACGGTCGGCAATATTATGAGCACTGGGGTGGTCACGATACCGCTGATGAAAGAGTCCGGCTTTCGGGCGCGCTATGCAGCAGCGATTGAAGCCGTTGCTTCGAATGGTGGTCAAATTGCCCCACCGGTTATGGGAACAACCGCTTTTCTCATCGCCGAATTTTTGGAAGTGTCATATGGCACCGTCGTCATCGCTGCGATCGTTCCGGCAGCGCTTTATTATCTGGTTTTGTTTCTCCAAGTAGACGCCATTGCCAAAAAGAATGGCCTCCACGGTATTCCGAAAGAAGATTTGCCAAAATTATTTGCCGTCATGTTATCAGGATGGCTGTTTATGATTCCCTTGGCCGTTTTACTCTATTTCCTATTCTGGCTTGGTTTTAACCCTGCACTTTCCGCCATCTATGCGATTGCAGCTCTGTTTATCCTAATGATAATAAAGCAACGCGCTTTGCCAACGCGGACAGAATGGGGGAGTTTTGTTTTTGGCAGTGGTGAAAATTTACTCTCCATCATATTGATCGGTGGCGGCGCTGGCTTGGTTATTGGTATCCTCAATAGTACCGGACTGGGCTTCCAGCTTGCGCTTCTGTTATCAAGTGTCGGCAATCTGCTGCTGATGTTAATTTTAACTGCCCTGGTTTCGATTGTTCTTGGTATGGGGATGCCGACCGCTGCCGTTTATATCGTGCTGTCAATTGTCCTGGCACCGGCAATGTCGAAGATGGGAGTGGAGCCGATGGCAGCCCACCTCTTCCTGTTTTATTTTGGACTTTTAAGTATGCTCACGCCACCCGTTGCTGTTGCCAGCTACGTTGCAGCCGGTCTCGCCGGTAGTAATATGTGGGCTACCGGAATGATCGGTATGCAATTGGCCGCAACTGCTTATCTTCTTCCGTTCCTATGGGTGTATAACCCAGCCCTGCTGTTTGTGGGGAGCCTGCAGGCGAGTATTTATGTTATTGGCTCTGCCATTGTCGCGGCGTTTATGCTGGCGCGTGCGGTATTAGATATCGGCGGTGAAGCGAAAATAAAGGGCTGCATATATTTTGTCGCCGCCTTTGCCGTCGGCGGCTCGACCGTGTGGTTTGGTCAAATCTCGTCTTTGGTCTTGGTTGCAACCGCGCTCGGTATTATAGCTGAGCTTTTATTTCGCTCACGAGAACCCAAAGTGGTCGAGCCTGTTTAAGTTACTCCGCCGCAATTGCTCGAACCTGATCCTCGACTTTCGAAATCCGACACAGGATACAGCGGGCAGATGATCCACCCATAACCGGATCTAGATCATCACGCAGTGGCGTTAAGACATTGGCACCGACCATTAATGTGCCTTCAACCAAATCTTCGCCCGGCATATACCAAAGTCCTTCGGCATTGACGACGCGGGCATCCATGCCGGGCACAAAGGCGACTTGGCGGACAATCGAGTTCTCTGTCGTTGGCGCTTCAATTTTTACCCAATCTCCTTCGGCTAAGCTGTGCGCCTCAGCCGTCTCTGGGCTCATCTCGAGGCTCGGGAAGGGGCGGCGTTTACGTAGTTTGGGGATCGAGATGCCAAGCGTTGAATAATATTCAACCGACCTTGTGCCGCTCACCAAGACGAGCGGATAGTCCTTTGAAACTTCGGTCGCCTTGCCGTCGGCGTCTTGTGGGCTGAACATCGGCTCTTTAACCTCGGGCAGTGGATCGTAGCCGTATTTTTCTAGCTGCTGCGAGGTAAATTCGACCTTTCCTGAAGGCGTGTTAAAGCCCGGTTTACCATCTGCTCTGAGATTGCCCGTGGCATGTTTGTTGCGCTCATCCGGGCCGATGAAGGAGCCCATTTCGGCGAATTCATCAAACGTAATGCCAAGAGGTGCCAAACGGTAATCCAGTAATTCGCGGTAGCTTTGTACCGGCAGCTTGTCGCCATAGCCCATGCGGCGGAGAACCTCCATAACGGCATCCGCTTCTTCGCGCACTTCGCCGCGAGGCTCAGTGCATTTGACGCGGGCGGTGATGAGGTTAAGCCCGGCATATTCGGTTATCGCGTCAGATTCCAAATGATTGGTTACGGGTAGAATATAGTCGGCTAAATGGGCCGTCGGACTTTCGAACATGTCTGAGACGATCAGGAGGTCCAACGATTTTAATGCTTCCAGCACTTTATAGCTGTCTTCCAAGCCAACCATCGGATTGCAATCGGTCCAGAGCGCGCGGACTGCGTAGGGCTCGCTGGTCAGCATGGCGTTGATCACATGCGACGGGTTGGGGTAGGGCGCGGTGAGGGCGGTCGGCCCGGATAGGAGAGGGAATTTATCGTGGCTGATTTGGTCGGCGAGCCGTTCTGCATCCGCACCTTTCGCGCCCGGCCGGTAATAGCTTGGCAGCATCATATTTACCGGCTTTAAAATGCAGTTATTGCCGGTTTGATCGATTTGCCCCCGAAGCGCCGGCAAGAAGCCCATCAAGCGCAGCGTTGAGATGGAATTGCCGCCCATGGTCGCGCCGATGAAGGTGTAAAGCGCTGCCTTGTCAGACGTGGCAAACATCCGCGTTGCTTCGAGAATATCTTCCTGTGGAATCCACGTTGTCCGAGAGGTCTTCTCAAGCGTGAATTCAGCCGCCCGTTCTTTCAGCTCGTCAAAGCCAATGGTCCAGTCGCTGACGAATTTTTCATCGTACCAGCCGTTATTAATCATGATATTGACCATGCCCATGGCGAGCGCCGCGTCTGTGCCGGGGCGAATACGTAGCCAGAGATCAGCCTCTTTGGCCGACCGTGTCGGGCGGGGGTCAACTACAATTGTCTTAGCGCCGTGCTTGCGCACGGCATCTTTGACCCGGACAGCTTTAGAGCCATTGGTCTCAGTGAGATTTACACCCCACAATATAAAGGTGTCGCACTCCTCGACATCCATAAAGTTGATGTAGGTCGCCAGCGAGCCATAGGTCAGCACATCCGACATCAATTGTGGCGTGAAGCAGTTATGGGCATCGTGTTTAAAGAAAGTCGGGCTGCCGATCGCTTCTAAGAACAGATCGTAGGCGTAATATTCTTTTGGTGGTAAAGCCTGAACCGAAACAGCCCGGGCGCCATGCTCATCAATAATGGCGTTCATGCGCTCGGCGATATCCTGCAGCGCCTCATCCCAGCTTACGCGTTCCCACTGGCCGGAACCTCGCTCGCCAACGCGCTTTTGCGGATAGATCACCCGGTCTTCGGCCTCCATCATATCTACCGAAGCTTTGCCTTTAACGCACAGGTAGCCTTTGCTTAAGGGATGCTCCCGATCACCGATGAATTTCTTGATCTTGCCAAGCGGTGTATTAGAGGTGCTGGGGCTCGTCTCAGAAGTGGCAGCATCTTCTGTCTCGACCAGCATGCCGCAGCGAACCAGGCATAATCTGCACGTTGTTTTTATTGTCGCCATATCTGCCTCACCACCTTAAATTTTACGCTTCATAAACCATCTTTTATCATACTGGGAGTAAGGTCAAAGCGGAATAGATTTATTGCGGGCAGGGTGCTACAAAGCGAGCCTAATTCCGAATTGTGAAAGAACATCATGCTTGTTGATAGCCATTGCCACTTAAATTATGAAGGCCTTGCTGAAGATATCGAGGGCACGGTCGCCAGAGCCGGTGAAGCCGGTGTCGGCTTTATGCTCTCGATTGGCACGCGATTGAGCGATTTTGACGCCGTTCTGGCGACGGCTAAAGCGTATGAAAATGTGGCTTGCACCGTCGGTATTCATCCCCATGAATCCGGTAAAGAGCCTGAAACCGATGTTGAGACTTTGGTTGAGCTAACCCAGCATCCGAAAGTTGGCGGCATTGGTGAAACCGGGCTCGATTTTTTCTATGATAATTCTCCGCGTGATGCCCAGGAGCGCAGTTTTCGCACTCATATCGCAGTAGCCAGGGAAACCCAGCTGCCGATTGTCGTGCATACCCGAGATGCCGATGAGCGGACCATCGCGATCATTGATGAAGAGCAGGAAAAGGGCACATTTCCGGGACTTATTCACTGCTTTAGCGCTGGCCCTGAGCTTGCCAAATGCGCTGTCAGCCATGGTATGGCGATCTCTTTATCCGGTATTATTACCTTCAATTCGGCTGAGCCAATCCGAGAAACCGTGAAATCTGTGCCGTTAGAGCAAATTCTGGTCGAAACCGATGCACCTTTTTTAGCGCCAATTCCTCATCGGGGGAAAACCAATGAGCCGGCTTTTGTGGCGCATACGGCAGCAAAAGCAGCTGAAATCTTTGAAATTGAGGTTGAAGAACTGGCGCGCCAAACGACGGACAACTTCTTTCGGCTGTTTTCTAAGGCTGAAAGACCGGCATAGCACATGAAAATCACCGTTCTTGGCTCAGGACATAGTGGCGGCACTCCGATGATTGGTGAAGGTTGGGGTAAAGCTGACCCAAATAATCCCAAAAACCGTCGAAAACGGCCGTCTATTATCGTCGAAAACGATGAAACACGATTATTAATCGATACCTCGCCGGATTTGCGTCAACAATTATTAGAGGCCGATATTGAGCAGCTCGATGCGGTTCTCTATACCCATGCGCATGCCGATCATCTCCACGGCATTGATGATCTGCGCGCGATTAATCGGGTTATTCAGGCCAGAATTCCGGCCTATGCGGATGCCAATACCTGGCATGAGATCGAAGAACGCTTCAATTACGTGCTGACGCCCTTAGAAAACGAGACTAATTTTTTCTACAAACCCGGCTTAGATCGCCATAATATTGCAGCCGGAGATCAATTGGGCATTGGTACGTTCACCATCCAAGTTTTAGATCAGGATCATGGTTTCATGCGAACGCTCGGCTTCCGCTTTGATAACTTTGCCTATTCAACCGATGTCGTGGAGATGCCAGAAGAAAGCTTCAATACACTCGAAGGCATCGACACCTGGTTGGTTGGTGCCTTATGGGAGGAGGCGCATATTACCCATGCCCATGTCGACAAAGTCCTCAACTGGGCCAAACGCGTGCAGCCTCGTAAACTTATCTTAACACATTTATCCCATCGTATAGATTACGACACAATCAGCGCGAAGCTACCAGACTTCGCCGAGTTGGCCTATGATGGGATGGTAATAGAGGTTTAGGATAAACACGCATTTATATTTACATGTTTATTCACACTATAGTCATAACCCATTGATTAATAATATTACTTATACAGTATAAGCGTACATTCCATAATATACATTATGCGACAAACTATGGTGTTATGTTCTGGATTGAGTGTATCATAATTTTCGACTTAAATGGATGACTTCCCCACTGACTGGATCCCGGATCAAGTCCGGGATGACGGAGATTGTTAAAATGGCTGGATTACGTGTCCCTGATTATTCGTAAAGATGGATACGCGGGGCAAGCCCGCGCAGGACGATTGAAGTGAGATTTGAGATAGGGTTTGTTCAAAATTTCATAAATTTTTATATTTCAGACGAACCTCAACAAAATCTCGTCATACCCGGGCTTGACCCGGGTATCCAGCTTTTGCGCTAATTTGTAATATCCACCCTACTCATAGGTATTCGTCAGCGTCCCCACTCCATCAATGATGACATCAATCTGCGCGCCGGGTTTCATCGGCAGAGCGCCTGGTCCTGTGCCGCAGGAGATAATATCACCGGCAAAGAGCGTCATGTCTTGGGAAATGCGGTGAACTAACTCTGCGGGTTGCATCATCAGATCACTGACAGGATAGTTTTGCCGTTCGCGACCGTTAAGCTCGGCGCGGATAGAAGAACCTGAAATATCAACATCGGCCACAATAGCCGGGCCGAAAGCGCCAAAGGTATCGAACCCCTTCGCCCTAGCCCATTGCGGAAAGCTTGGGTCTTTGTCGAGCAATTGCAACGCGGTCACATCATTGACGCAGGTGAAACCGAAAATATAGCTCTGGGTGTCAGCTTCTGAGACTTCTTTGCAGGTTTTACCAATCACGATGCCAAGCTCAGCCTCGTAGATCACCCGGCCATCGTAGGAGTTTGGCTTTTGGATAATGCCGCCAGAGGCCAGGAAGGTGTTGGCGCCTTTAATGAAAAATAGCGGGTCTTCCGGGGTCTTTAACCCCTGCTTTTCCGCCGCCGATTGCGAGTTGTTCCAGAGCGCGACGATTTTGCTCGGCACGCAAGGTGTCAGCAACTCGACCTCCACCAGAGCGACGGTTTCGCCGGTACTTGAGGCGCCTTCGAACATAAAGCCGCCGTGAATATTGATTGTCTCGCCATCTAAGGTGCCAAATTGCACAGCATCGCCGTGATTAAATCTAACCCATTGGGTCATGGATTTCCCCCGTTTTTCAGTGTTGGTTCGTTATTTTATACTCGTCATTGCCGCTGCGCGGTCAAGCTTTCCTTGGCCCCATTTTTTAGGCGTGGTTGGGGCAATGGCTTCATTGGGGACATTCGTGCCCTGCCCGACCCCTGTGATCTCAACAGAACCCGCTTTATTGGCGACGGTTATTCCTTTTCCTTTGATCAGGGCGAATTGCAGTGAGCCATCAATCTCGCCGCCCCAGAACGTCGTGCCTCTGACGCCGATGGTCGCCGTCGCAGTCCTAAGCACAAATGGTTTGCTGTCGAGCGAGGCGATCTTGCCGCTGACGATACCAACTGCACCGGAAAGTAAGCGGATTGCAGCGTTGCTTCTGTCAGCCATTAAAAAATACTCTTCAACCACAAAATTTGTCCGGGCACCCAGATTGAACTGGGCCTCATCGATCATTTTAAGTTCAACCCGGCTGTCTTTGCCGGTTGAGATCACGTCGCCCATCATAATTGGCGCTGCGACTTTTAAAATTCTCGGAACCGCATCCTGCATGGCGATGGCTGAGCCCTGAAGTTTCGACACGCTACCGACAACTTCATCGGTTTCACTGGCGGCGGTGGTTAAGGTTGCAATAACGACTAAGACGCCCAGGATTGCTAAAGAACTAAATTTTCGGTACATGCAAAGTGCCTCGTTCAGTTGGGGGGCTTTTTAGTGTATGACTTGAAACGCTAATTCTGTTTAACACATTATCTGAAAATATTAGAAACAAAGTAAACATGGATGATTTAAATAATAAAAATATCCAGGGTATCGAGCGGCTAAAGTATATCATGGAACGACTGCGTGATCCGGAGGGCGGCTGCCCGTGGGACATCGAGCAAACTTATGCCACAATTGCTCCTTATACGATTGAGGAAGCCTATGAAGTGGCTGATGCGATTGATCATCAAGATATGCCGGCGCTTAAAGATGAACTTGGTGATTTGCTGTTGCAGGTGATCTATTACACCCAGATGGCAAGCGAAGAGAAAGCATTCACCTTCAATGATGTTGTCGAGGCCATTAATGAAAAGATGATCCGCCGCCACCCGCATGTGTTTGGCAGCGTTGATGTCGCGGATAGCGAACAGCAAATGCAGGCTTGGGAAGAGCAAAAGGCCATGGAGCGCGCTGAAAAATCAGAACAAAGTGGCGTGCTGGACGGTGTTGCTAAAGGTTTGCCCGGCCTCCTCCGTGCCTTTAAATTGCAAAAACGTGCGGCGCGTGTTGGCTATGATTGGCCCGATGTTGAGGGCGCTTTTGCGAAACTCACCGAGGAATACGGTGAATTGGAAGACGAGCTTGAAAAGGCTGATTTGGACGAGGAAAAGTTGATTGATGAATTGGGCGATGTTTTATTCTCGACTGTTAATGTGGCGCGAAAATTGAATATTGATCCAGAGGCCGCGCTCCGTCAGGGAAATTTAAAATTTGAAACACGCTTCGGCTATATCGAAGAAGCGCTTGAAAAACAGGGCAAGTCCTTCGATGATGTTTCGTTGAGTGACATGGAAGTTTTGTGGCAGGAAGCTAAAAAGAAATAAGAGATTTAAATAATAATGCTAAACTATACGCCCGTTGAAATTATGAAGTTGGTGCAGATGCCTTTTAAAAATCTTATAGCCTTGGCTTTCGCCACAGTAATACTGACAGGCTGCTATCTGCCGGCAAGTTTTGATGCCGAGTTGGAGCTGTCGCGCAACGGCCTCTATAAGATTTCCTTCGATGGCTATATTGTCGATCTTAATATCTATCGCCAGTTATCCAGCAAAAAACTAAAGGTCGGCAGTAAGGAACTTAAAGAAAAAACGGATCGGATCGTCGCTGATTTCAAACGCGACAGTTCGACTCAATCAGCTTCCTATTATCAACAAGGTGCTTTTAAAGTTAAATGGGTTAAAGGTGGTGATATCATCAAAACCCGCCAAGCCATGTTCTACCGGCGCAATGAAAATATGTTTTCAGTAACCTATGATAAGAAAAAAGCCATCATCACGCTCAAAGGTAAATACATTAAAAAACAAGATGCTGAGCGATTGGAGCAAATGGGTCTCAGCCTTCAAGGTGTGGTAAAAATTAAAACCGATGCGAAGGTCATCAAACACAATGCCCATAAGACCTGGACTGAAGGTTTGGTGAAATATTATGGCTGGAAGTTGGAATCGCTGAGAGATAAGCCACCTCTCGTTATTGTCTCACTCGGATTATTATAATTGATAAATTATCCAGCTCGAACTTTGCTGACATCTTCTTGAAAGTCTCTCTTTTTATTAAGGGCTCGTTTTACAATATCTTCCAAGCGGCGAGATTCTAAACGCTTGGGATTGCGCCGGAGTTTCTCTGCACGGCGATCAGTGTTCTCCCGCCGTTCAGCAGAAACCGGCCATTGATAATCAGGCTTGCGACGATTGTTATAGACCGATCCATAACGAGATTGATCACCAACAAATTTCTTTTGAAAATTCCGAAGATCTTCTTCTGATTGGAAAACCGTATTGAGGATCAGTTTGTCTTCGGTCGGGCAAAGGCCAACGACATCGACACTCCACTCTTTGTCGCAGTGTTTGTTAAGCCACTGAAACAGCAGACTTACATCGTCTTCCAGTAGGAAGTATCGTCCATAACGCCATTCTGACATAGCCATTTCTACCCAACAATTTTATTCGGTTGAGGGAATTGACCAGAAGTAGAGATGAATTATCAGTGGGGTTACTACGTATATAGTTAGAATAATTCCAGTAATGATCATTTATTCTATAGTTATCAGCTAGTTATTCTCCGAATGAGGCTGGAAGTATCCCAGTGCCCACCACCCATTGATTGAATTTCTCGGTAGTATTGATTGACGATTTCCGTCACCGGCAAATTTGAGCTGTTGGTTTGCGATTCATTGAGTGCAATATAGAGGTCTAATAAAGGCGACGGTAATGGTGCTCATGACTAAATTGCTGCTTTAATTCTCAACAAATAGCGCCCGTAAGGTGTGCCATTCTTCTTCACTTGCGGCGGCAAGTAGGTGTTTTCGGGTTATGGGCCCGGCTTGGTAGGCCGTTTGATCTTCGGTAAAGGCAGAATACCCACCGGCTTCTGCGTGAATAAGGATGCCGGCGGCGTGGTCCCAGGGTTTGAGCATGCCATATTCCGCAAAATGCAAAACGCCCAATGATAAATCCGTATATTCGCGTCCGACACACCGGTAGCGGACCATGTCCCCGGGGATTGTTGGTGAGGGGCGTTGTTTTTTGAGGCGGTCAAAATGGCGCTTGCTCACGGAGCCGGTCATATCATTGATTATCGGCGATCGGCCAATCTTAAGAGGTTGATCTTCGGTACCGGAATTACGCCACGCCCCCTGCCCTTGAGCGGCAAAATACATAGTTTGATTAACCGGATCATAAATCCAGCCAGCCAGTGTTTCACCCTTCAGGCAATAGGCGACAATAACTGCAAAACAATCCTTTCCATTGGCGAAATTCCGCGTACCATCTAGGGGATCGATCACCCAAACCGGTTGATCACCTTGTAATCTATCAACTATGGAGGGATCATCTGAAACTGCCTCTTCACCAACAGCAACACTACTAGGGTCAGCGCGCATTAAATCGGACGTGAGGCGTTCCTCGGCTTTAACATCTGCGGCGGTAACAATTTCTCCCGACTCTTTGTCACTGATTTCGTGATCCTTGAGTTTTCTAAAAAGCGGAAGAATCTCAATCTCAGCCGTCTTTTTGATGATCTCGGCAATTTGCGTTGAATTCGGCAGCATTAAATTCCGTGCTTTCGTTAAAAGAGGCCCTAAATGTGACAGTTTCAGCGCTCCCACGCAAACCTTGGATATGAGAGAAAAAAAGTAATTTAATAATTTAGCACGACATTTATTAGAGCTTGCAAATGTATTCCTATGATCATTTACTTCACCTTACAGCGTTTCTTAGAATAGTTATGCTTTTTAAATTTGTATTCTGTGGTAGAGTTATATTAATAAGTGTAGAGTAGTTTTGAATGAAGGATTTATGAGTAATTTAACACCCATCGCTTTAGTCGGATCAAATGCTGAATTGAATGCTCAAATTCAATCAATTTTGGCTGTTTATTTTGAAGTGAAATTATACACTGATACCGTGTTAGCTCTCGAAATTCTTCAGCAAGAACCTCACTATGCATTGATCGTCGATAACAATGTAAAGCCAACCGGTGGATTACCTTTTTTGGAAAGCGCCAAAAAAATACCAGGCGTCAACGTTATTCCTTCGATTTTAATTATCGAAAAGCACTCGGAAAAACTGGTCAAAGAATCTGACTATGGTATCGAATTCGACTATTTGTTGAATCCGGTTAATCGGCAGCAACTTATGGCCAAAGTTTCGGCTGGGGTTAATTCAGGTGTTGAAAAATCTTGGGAACAACTACCAACAGTTCAGCGTAAAGTTCTCACAGAAACGGTGGGCATTTTTAGAGACACCTTCCATGCAATGAACGATGGCCAGCCAATCCCGGTGCATGACATTGAGGAAAGCTGTAGCCCACTGGTTGAGGCAATTGAAAATGATCAGGTGACGGGGCTGTTGAACGCGGTACAGCAACATGACGATTATACTTATGTCCATTCCTTGCGCGTTGCGATTTATTTATCGTTGTTAGGCCACGCTGTCGGTATGAAGGGCGATGAATTGCTCACCCTGTCTTCTGGCGGGTTGATGCATGATCTCGGCAAGGGCATGGTGCCGCAAGAAGTGTTGAATAAACCGGCGCGTCTCGATGAAGCTGAATTTAACGTGATGAAAACCCATGTGGATCACACCAAGGAAATTTTTGGCAAAGCCAATGATATCACCGTCGGCGTGGAAATTATTGCGTTACAGCATCACGAGAAACTCGACGGAACCGGCTATCCACTTGGCCTTAAGGAAGCTGAATTAAACACCCTGGCTCGGATGGGGGCGATCGTTGATATCTATAGTGCACTGACCGATCGACGCGTCTATAAGCCTGCCATGCCGCCCGAAAAAGCGCTCGGTATCATGGAAGAAATGTCCAACGGATTGGATATGGTGCTCCTCGATAGATTTAAAGAATTCCTAATGGATGCAACTACGCGACCAGAGGATAATTTTTAGATCGTCTTTTTCTTCTGCTCAAAGCGGGCAATATCCTCCGGCTCCAGACGAATTTTCAACTCCACCCATTTTTCTTTGTCGGAACGTTCGGTCACTTCGCCGCGCTCATAAAGCCAAGTTAGCAGTGCGCCATCTTCCCAACTTACCTTTAAATCAACTTCCCGCCGCCGGGCTGAAAGCTGAGCATCTATGGCTTCCAGGAGTTTTGAAAACCCTTCTCGAGCAATAGCTGAGACCAATACCAAGTGACCCGGTTGGCGTTCGGCGCGGGAGTATTGCTCTTCACGCATTTCTGCCGTCAGCAGGTCTGATTTATTGAGCACTTCAATTAAAGGGACAGGTGTCTTAATCGCAAAATCACTGGCTTCACTGACCCCAAGATCTTTAAGGACCTGATCAACATCTTCTTTCTGGGCATTGCTGTCGGCGTGCGAGATGTCTCGAACATGGAGCAGTAAATCAGCTTGCTGTACTTCTTCTAAGGTTGCCCGAAAAGCCTCAACAAGTTCGTGTGGTAAATCTGAAACAAAACCAACTGTGTCGGATAAAATAACGTCATGACCGGACGGTAATTTCATGGAGCGCATGGTTGGATCCAGCGTGGCAAACAGCTGATCTTCAGACACCACATCCGCATTGCTGAGCGCATTGAATAAAGTGGATTTGCCGGCGTTGGTATAGCCGACTAGGGCAACGACGGGATACGGTACCCGCTGGCGGGCTTGGCGGTGTAGTTCGCGGGTGCGCCGCACATCTTTAAGCTGGCGCTTTAGTTTGGTAATGCGCTCGTCAATCATCCGTCGGTCGGCCTCAATTTGGCGCTCACCTGGGCCACCCATGAATCCAAAGCCGCCCCGCTGACGCTCAAGATGGGTCCAGGACCTTACCAAGCGGCTACGTTGATAGCTGAGCGCGGCAAGCTCAACTTGTAGCCTGCCCTCTTTGGTTCGGGCGCGTGCACCGAATATCTCCAAGATCAACCCAGTGCGATCGATGACTTTGGCATTCCAGGTGGTTTCGAGATTGCGTTGTTGAATGGGCGTTAGCGCACCATCAATGACGACGACGGCGATGTCATGATGCGCGATATAGCCGGCCAGTCGCTCGACCGCACCGCCGCCCAGCAATGTGGCAGGTTTAGGTCGGTTAACGGCGACAATTTCACCCTGAATAATATCGAGCTCAATCGCTTCGGCGAGACGTACAGCTTCTTCAAGCCGCCCCTCCGGATCACGTAAGGCGCTGCCTTTGCCGGCAGCAGCGCTGCTGAGCATCTTTAGTTGCGGATGAAGTACGAGACAGCGACCGGCGGTAGGTCGCAATTCGTCGTCAGAATTCCAGCTCAAATTATTCCGCGCTGGCTTCTTCGGCTACTTCTGCATTGGCCTCTTCTGCTACTTCTGCGTCTTTTTCAGGTTCAAACAATTGAACCGGACCAGACGGCATAACCGTAGAGATTGCGTGCTTGTAGACAAGTTGCGTATGTCCATCCCGACGCAACAGCACAGAGAAGTTGTCAAACCAGGTGATAATACCTTGCAGCTTCACACCATTGACCAAGAATACAGTGACAGGATTTTTACTTTTGCGAACGTTATTCAAGAATACGTCTTGAACGTTTTGTGTTTTTTCAGCCATGGGTAAATCCCCCTTTTTCTGACTGTTTTTATTTACATTTTATGGAGGTTCGTTTCACCGCCCTTCCAACGCTCATACTACACTGCTTCAAGCACTTGAAAAGGAATTGTTTCCCTTAAGTCAGAAATTCCGCCATTTGATTGAGGTTTTCAAAGTGATGGTGAGGTGGAAATGCCTCGTAATCCGATGTAATCGCCGAATCCTTAATTAACACGGCAGTTACGCCTGCATTAGTGGCGCATTCGAGGTCGGTTGGTGCATCGCCAACATACCAGGTATTGAGGCTTGGTTTGATGTCGGTATTTTCCAAACACAAATAAAGCGGGTCGGCAGCGGGTTTATCTCGTTTAGCATCTTGAGCGCCGATGATGGCGACAAAATAATCACTCCAGCCAAGATGCGCGCACTCTGCGCGCAGAAGATCTCCTGTCTTATTGCTGACAATGCCGAGCGTAATTTCTGCATTGGATAAATGATCAAGTAGCTCTTGAGCAAAATGGAGCGCCGTCAGGGTTTCGAGATGATTGCTGCGAATATGTTGATAAAAAATATCCGCGGCCTCTTCCCAGCGATCCGCGCCAAACATTTCAGGAAAGCTTTCCCGCATAGAGCGCCTGACATTGGCGCGGGTGCGTTCCATCGACCACGGTTCCTGATCCATTGCCGTCAACGTGGCATTGAGGGCGCCATGGATCGAGTGCCAATTATCAGCCAAAGTATCATCCCAGTCGAAAATTATCGCCTCTGGATTATTCATGCGGGATTATCCATATAGCTTAGATAGTGCTCGATAAGTTGTCGGGTAATAGGGCCAACCTCGCCGTTGCCGATTTGAGTGCCGTCGATTTCAACAATCGGTTTCACCAGAGCCGTGGAACTGGTGCAAAAGGCCTCTTGAGCTTTTTTGGCATCCTCTAAGGAGAAAGGCCGTTCAACAAAAGTCAGACCTGCCGATGCAGCAAGCGTGGCGACGGTTTGGCGGGTGATGCCGGAAAGAATAAGATTATCCGTCTGTCGCGTGACCAATTCCTTTTCCGGCGTCACGATCCAGGCATTAGAAGATGTTCCTTCCGTCACAATGCCCTCTTCGTTCACGAGCCAGGCTTCGATTGCCCCCTCACCCACGGCAGCTTGCTTGGCCATGACAGCAGGTAACAGCGAAACGGTTTTGATATCGCAGCGTTTCCAGCGAATGTCCGGCTTTGAGACAACCTTATGACCTTTGCTTGCACTCTCGATGGTATCTTTAGGGGCTCTTCTGGCATAGACGATGAGGCTAGGTTTGAGATCATCGGAATAGGCAAAATCTCGAGGAGCAACGCCCCTGGTTACTTGGAGATATACACTCCCATTGACCACCCGATTGCGGCGAATGACTTCCGCAAGAATTATTCGGAATGCCCGGCGGTGAACCGGCCATTTGATATCAAGCTCGCCCAACGAACGGTCAAGGCGATCCAAATGAGGTTCAATATCGACCAGCTGACCTTTACTGACCGCTATGACTTCATAGACGCCGTCGGCAAATTGGAAGCCACGATCTTCGATGTGAACGCTGGCCCGAATATGCGGCTGATAACGTCCATTTACATAAGCTATTCTTGGCATTTTTCTGGTATGATTTTCTATTAAAAATATTCAAGCCGAACAGAGAACATCTTTTCGACCTCGCGCACGGCTTCAGCCGCCGCAAATAACACGACGCGATCATGAACTTGAACAATGGTATCGCTTCGAGGAACGATTACTTCACCGTCACGGACAACGGCACCAACCAAAACATTATCCGGCAGTTCGGCTTCTTTTAAAGGCATGCCAACCAAACTCGAAGTTTCCATGGCTTCGGCTTCGATGATCTCACCAAAGCCATCGCGGATGGTATGAACCGAGTGAATGCGGCCACGCCGGACGTGCTGGAGAATTGTTGAAACAGTGATATTTCGGGGGCTGACAACAACATCGATGCCAAGCGACGGTGTTAGCGGCACATAGGTGGCACTGTTGATCAGCGTAATGGCGCGCTGGCTTCCCATGCGTTTTGCCAGCAAAGAAGCCATGATATTGGTTTCATCATCATTGGTGACTGCGACGACGGTTTCAGCTGAGGCGACGTTTGCCTCTTCCAATATATCCATATCCAGGACCGACCCTTGCAAAACAACAGAGCGCTTCAAGCCGCGCGCCACTTGTTCAGCGCGTTTTTTATTGTTTTCCACGACTTTCAGGTTCACCGATGGATGATTGGTTTCAATTTCTCCAGCAAGGAATTCACCAATATTGCCGCCGCCAAATATCACCATCCGCCGGGCTTCTGATTCTTCATGGCCAAAGGTAGCCATTGCGCGATCAACATGAGTGCTGTCGACAACGAAGTAAACTTCATCGCCCGGTACCATATGATCATCAGCGGTTGGAATAATTGCCGTGTTGTCACGGACGATGCCGACAATAACGATGTTTAAATCTGGAAAAAGTTGGGTGAGCTGACGCAACGGCGTATTTACAACCGGGCAATCTTCACCGCAGCGAACACCGGTTAGCTTTACCTTGTCGTCGACCAGGGAAATCATATCAAAAGCGCCTGGCGATTGCAGTCGATTAGCAACTGCGCGCGCAACTTCTAATTCAGGCGAAATGACCACATCAATCGGCACATGATCGCGTGAATATAAATTGGCCCATTTGTCTTCAAGATAGCCTTGTTGGCGAATACGCGCGATCTTTGTGGTGACGTCAAACAGTGAATGCGCCACTTGGCAGGCAACGATGTTGACTTCATCAGCCTGGGTGACGGCGATCAACATGTCGGCATCGGCCGCGCCCGCCTGAGCCAGCACGTTCGGATGCGAAGCAAAACCATTGATGGCTTTGACGTCCAAAGTGTCGCTGATTTTACGCGTCAATTCAGCCGATTGGTCAACAACGGTTACTTCGTTGTCTTCCTGAGCTAAATATCGGGCAATGTTGGAACCAACCTGCCCGGCGCCGCAAATAATTACTTTCATGGTCAGCCTTTTACAACAAAACGCCTAAATAATAAATGAAGGAAATTTATTCCGAAATGACCTTAGTCATTCGCCGCCTGAGCGCGTTCATCAGATTGGAAGCCAAGCGATTTAAGTTTACGATGTAAGGCCGAGCGCTCCATGCCA
>Ga0233430_1003220_pt1 | contig 16900 bp, 8 predicted proteins | sample SI_118_April2016_2_FD_179883 | JGI IMG/M metagenome (GOLD analysis project Ga0233430, IMG submission 179883) | Seawater microbial communities from Saanich Inlet, British Columbia, Canada - SI_118_April2016_150_MG | ecosystem: Environmental > Aquatic > Marine > Inlet | place: Canada: British... | reverse complement strand
CAATGGGTCTGCCCTCACCTTACTGCGACAAAACCAAAATGGCTGGAATGATATGGTGTTTCTATCATCTGATACTTTGTTAAGTTCTGATGATGTGAATTTGCATTCATCATTTAGATCTTCATTATTGCCAGGTGGAAGCTATAGCTCCAGTTATGATCTCATCCTTCCAAACGGGTATATAGGTGACTTCTATCTAATCGCAGTTCTTGATAATAATGGGGAAATCCAAAATGATTATCATCTTGAAAACAACCTCGCTTATTCTCCAATTTTTATCGAAGCAGCGCCAACACCAGATCTTGAAATTCCCGAATTTACGTCTGTAAATGAAGCAACATCCGGTCAACCTGTAACCTTAAACTGGACAGTTCTTAATTCAGGTGACAGCCAGACTTCAGGTCCCGTAACTGATCTTGTCTATATCTCTGGAAATACGACTATTGGTCAAGGTGATATTCAGTTGGGAAGTTTTTTGCATAATGACCTCATTCCAATCGATGGAACTAGCAATGCCCAGGTATCTGTTACAATTCCAAATTATTTCTCCGGGACGTATTACATAATTATAAAAACAGATGGTAATCATAACCATTTTGAATTAAATGGTGAATCAAATAATGCAGTATCATTCCCTGTGACAGTAAATTATTCGCTACCTGCAGATCTAATCGTTACAAATATTTCTGTGCCTGAAACAGCATTTCCCGGAGAAGAAGTCCTTGTGGAGTGGACGATTCAAAATGTTGGAGAGTATCCAGCAGTTGGTTATCTAAGAGATGGAATATATTTTTCTGGCGATGACGAATGGCAGCTTGAAGACCCTATGCTGGGTATTGTGGATAGAACCATTAATCTAGATCCTGAAGAAACTGTGAGAATAAGCCGATTGGTTGATATCTCACGATCTTACCGTGAAGATAATAACGGAAATCTTATCGAGGAATTGCCTGGAATGGAACCGGGGGATTATCATGTAATTATTCGTACAGATCTTCGAAATAATATATTTGAAATCTATAATAATAATAATGCTTCAGCCTCTACGGAACTCACAAATGTTGATCTGCCGGAATTACCTTTGAATACTGTAGTAGAAACAGAATTGATAAGAGATGAGATTCTCTATTATAAGGTCAATGCCGATGAAGGTAATGATTTACGGATTATATTTGACTCAGAATCTGAGGAAGCAGGGAATGAAATATTTGTTGGCTACGACTATGTCCCAACCCTTATTGAATTTGATTTCGCTGCTTCAGCCCCATTCCTCCCGGATCAGGAACTACTGATCCCCTCTACCCAAGATGGCGCTTATTATATTATGATATACTCCAGATATCTTGGTGGAGCTGAGGATAGTCAGCCCTGCACAATACACGCAGAATCACTGCCATTTTCATTTTTTGATATGACTCCAAATGTGGGTGGAAGTGGAGGAAAGGTCACCAGCACAATAACCGGGGCAGGATTCCGTGAATATACATTGGCTTACCTGAGAGTCAGCCCTGATTCACTGCTTATAGCCGATCAGATAAATTTCAAAAACACTATGGAATTACAGGTGAGATGGGACCTAACCGATCTCCCATTAGGGGTCTATAATGTTGTATTACAGAATGAAGGCGATCGATCATTATTAGAGATCCCCGGAGCGATGACGGTGGAAGAATCCCAGGGATACCAAATAGATTACTATTCGAATACACCTGAATTTATTCGAACTGGTAGAATCGGTTCATTTGATTTGTTTTTTACCAATCCATCAAATATTGATATACCGTTTACCACATTTGTAATGACTTTTGATCAAGCCGTGGATGTCTTAAACATAGATTGTTCTGAGGAATTTATTTCAACTCCTAATAATCTGAGTCAGGAGAATTGCACCGGTCCTGATTGTGGCGATGTATTTACATTTACCGATACCACTGGATATACATACAAAATGATTCAGAAAACTGCCATTAATATTCCACCGGGACAAACTGCTGATTGTCGAATTCAACTTAGGTCTAACAGTCTGAGTGCGATAAATGTTATGGTTTCCGGGGAGATTATGGATCCAGACACATATATGGAAAATATTATGTGGGCAATCGAAGAGATTCGGCAGGAATTAATAGAATTGCAGGGCACACCTGAGTTTGAGGACATTCCCACAATAATAACGGATCTAATATTTGACCCGGAGGCGTTTGCTGATTTAGGATTAGATGCTTTGATTGGCAATGGATTACTGGATCCTGGTGCTGGTGGAGGTGGACCAGGTGGTGGCGGTAATGGTGGTGACGGTGGTGGTGACGGTGGTGGCGGCGATGGCGGTGATGGCGGAGACGGCGGAGACGGTGGTGATGGCGGTGATGGTAATCCAGGCGGTGGCCTGCCATTTGATCCTGATAGTCCACCAAGTAATCCTGGAGATCCTGGTCCAGGCGGTGGCGGTCCTGGAGGAGGAGGCCCCGGCGGTGGTGGTCCCGGTGGCGGTGGCCCTGGCGGCGGCGCACCCAGTTGTGGACCCAATCAGTCCTATTATGATGCATGTGTTTGGATTGCTACAAAAATCTGCGTATTCCTCGGCGGACAACTATTTGGCAATCCATGTATTGGAATTTGTGCCCCTCTCGCACCAACAGTGGCTGGATATATCACCTGTTACGTCGCTTGTAAACTGGCAATGAGTCAATTATCCAATGCAGTATTTGGGACAATCTGTAAAAAGCTTGCAGAAAGTATTTGTGCAAAGCTAATTAGTCCATGTGATCCAAATGAGATCATTGGCCCACCTGGATATGGCGAAGCGAGGTGGGTGGCGCGTTCAGAAAGATTGAACTATACTATTAATTTTGAGAATGACCCGGATATGGCAACAGCACCAGCCCAGAATGTCATTATCGAGTTGGAGTTGGATGAAGATATCGACCCGGGTAGTTTTAGATTAGGTAATTTCGGTTTTGGCGATTGGGTATTTCCAGTCCCTGAGAATACCGCATATTATACAAATAGAATCGATTTAACCGATTCTCTCAATCTCATGCTGGATGTAAATGCCGGTATTGATGTGAATGCCAATCGGGCTTTTTGGATTTTTGAAAGTATTGATCCACTCACAGGTGAATCACCGCAGGACCCATTTACCGGATTCCTCGCGGTAAACGACTCCTTGCTTCATAACGGTGAGGGATTTACAGAATTTTCTGTTCGACCGGCTCAAGATATAGAGACTGGTGATGTCATTGAGGCGGAAGCATCGATCATTTTTGATATCAATGAAGCAATATTTACCCCAATAGTATTCAATACCGTTGATGCAGTATCACCGGTGAGTACGATGGATCCGGAATTTAACTATTTGTCAGATACCTCAGTATCTATAGCCTGGAATGGTTTTGATGATGTTGATGGTTCAGGATTGGCTTTTTATCGTCTGTATTCCGCCATAGACAATGGTGGATTTGTGGTAATTGCAGATGAGATGACCGATACATCGACCGAATTAGAATTTGAAGATGGTCATTATTATCGAATATTTGTGCAGGCAGTAGATTTTGCCGGCAATGAAGAACCACGTAAAGATGCAGCCGAAATATTTGTATCAGTTGGCGAAGTGAACCTGGCACCAATAATTGTCTCAATTCCGACGGTGGAGACATTTGAAGATAGTTTATACACTTATAATGTTAACGCTGTTTATCCTGATTCATCTTCTACCGATAATATTTTGTACAGATTCACAGAAGCCCCAGATTGGTTAAATATCGATTCAATTTCAGGTATGGTGACTGGTACACCTGGTATAAATGATATTGGACTACACAGTGTTTCCGTACAAGCCTATGATGAGATAACCGAAAGTTTTGAGCAGAATTATATTTTGACAGTAATTCATTTGAACACAAACCCTGAAATTTCTGCTGAACCTATAGATATGATCATGACCGGTGAAGAACTTTTTATGACCCTTGAGGGATCTGATCCTGATTCATCTGCTTATGGTGATTCATTATATTTTTCTGCACCAATAATACCGGATTGGTTAACTCTCAATACTGGAGATCCACTTAATAGAATAACTGGTTCTGAATCGGTTCCCGTGCAATTAATTAATTCACTAAAAAAGCCAGATCATACCAGTGAAATGTTGTTTGCAAATAACCCCAAATCATCAATGAACATGTCTGCAGAGTCACAACAGATTCTACCAAACAATTCTGATAATCCAATAACATTCCGATCAAATGATAACAATGTAGATGACGAACATATTCGCAGCAGATCCGCTGTAACGGCATGGTTATCCGGGACACCAGCAGAAACAGATATGGGCATGCATGATGTGATGATACGACTTCATGATAGCGTTGGTGGATTGGATACATTAGAATTCCAGATACTTGTCTACTCAGAAGGTGAAAGTGGTTGTACTGATCCTGAGGCAGTGAACTATAATCCGTCTGCAATTATTGATGATGGCTCATGTTTATATACTGTAACATTTACACGAGAGTTGATTGCAGGGGCAAATCTTATCAGTTATTATGCTCTGCCTGAATCACCGGATATCAATTCAGTAACTGCAGGATGCGATGATCATATTCTGGCAATTGTGGGAGAGAGCATAATAGCAGTGCCTCATCCGGAAAATCCAGAGGAATGGCTTGGTGGATTGTCTGAAATTGAACCGACAAAATCATATTGGGTCCTAACCGATATTGACTGCACAATTGAGTTTGACGGAGAGCCTGTGGATGGAGAACAGTTATATAATCTTCATTCTGGAGCCAATATGGTGAGTTATCCATTTAACACGACAGATCAATTCTTATCAGCTATGCCCTCAGAAGTAATCGATAATCTCATTGGTATAATCGGTGAAGGTCTCATCGCCGTGCCGCACCCGACAATTGAGGATCATTGGATCGGTGGACTCTCGCATCTCCAGGGAGGGGATGGGTACTGGTTCCTGATGACAGATCCCATTGAATTCACTTACAACGAACCAGTTCTTGCAAGGGATATTTTTGTAGACGAAGTGATTGAACTCCCTGCAGAATTGGAATATTATTCATCAAGCCGTCAGGCATTCTACTTTGTAGAATCTCTTGATGCAGGCAATCTTACAATAGGACCAGATCACTGGATTGTCGCAAAAAATAATAATATCGTTGTGGGGGCAAGAAAATGGCAAGGTCAATATACCGATATACCTGTAATGGGATATGATGAATATTTAGGCTTAACGGATTACTGTAGTCCAGGTGATATGCCGGAATTTTATCTCTGGGATGCTAATCAGGATGAATGGAATCTGCTGAATGGAAATATTGATCAATGGTATGATAATGGGATATATCTAATTGGTGAATTATCAATTGCTGAATTGATTCCTGAAAAATTCGCCCTACATCAGGCATATCCAAATCCATTTAACCCAAATACCAGACTGAAATTTGATCTCCCGGTAGACTCACATGTTAAAATTCAAGTATTCAATATACTTGGTCAGGAAGTGATCCAGCTGAATGACATGAATCTAAAAGCCGGATATCACAATGTCTCCTGGAATGCTGAAAACATTTCATCTGGAGTCTATTTCATTATACTGCAGGCAAACCCCACAGAAACAATCGGCTACAATCCTGTGACATTTAAACAGAAGGTCATGCTCTTGAAATAAATTTGGGTATATACCTGCATGCACTACTATATCAGGCTGTATTTCGATTTTGAAATGCAGCCTGTTTTTTTTAGGATAATTATCTAAACTGTTTTTCGAATAAGATCCAATTAACAACAATCTGAGTACAATTTCTCAAAATTATTTTATGCCAAAATCCATTCAATTATATATTGCTTATGGTCAAAATAAAGATGGTGATTTAGAATTATTTTGGACTGGATTAATAGCAATATTGAAGGCTGATTAATTCCCCAAATAAAAATAAGTGTGATCCACACCGGTAATATCTGTATATTTTTTCCGAGATTTAACCATTTCAAAACAATATTCACCACAAAAAGGAGACAACCCATGAAGAATATCCTCAGGATGATTCCGTTTATTTTGATCGGAACCATGTTAATCGCAGGCAATGTAACCGGCACCATAACCGGTACAAATGGCGAGCCGTTAGCAGGTGCAAATGTAACTGTTGATGGAACCAATCTAGGTACTGCTACCTCAGTAGACGGTTCATATTTAATCCGCCATGTTGATCGTGGCACCGTAACCTTAAAAGCATCATTTATTGGCTACCAGACCCAAAGCAAAGAGATTGTTATGGGTACTGGCAGAATGCTGGTTGATTTTACACTTGAAGTTGATGCCTTATCAGGAATGTCAGTATCCGTAATTGGTTCACGATTTGCCAGAACAGCTGAAGAGCAATCTGTACCTGTAGATGTATTTACCGCCGAAGAGATTCGTCGCTCAGGTTTTTCAGAAACTGCACAAATTATCCAGGCATTGGCACCTTCCTTCAGTATGCCGAGAACAACAATTGCCGATGGCTCAGATGCCGTCAGGCCAATGACACTTAGAGGTCTAAGCTCTGGGCAGGTATTAGTTCTTGTCAACGGAAAAAGACGACACAGCACAGCTTTGGTCCATGTAAATAATAGTCCAAGTCGCGGGGATACCGGTGTGGATATGAATGCCATCCCGGCCAGTGCGATTGCCAGGATTGAAGTACTTCGTGATGGTGCTGCCGCTCAATACGGATCTGATGCTATTGCAGGGGTGATCAATATTGTTCTCAAACAGGGGGACACACCCGGGAATCTTACAATAACCTCAGGTGCTTCAAATCATACAGTTGAAGCCATTCCTGATGGTTATGATTTATACGATTGGGCAGGAGAAGGAGAACCATATGAATGGAATCCAACAACAAAAGTTAATTCTGCAGGAATCGTTCAATCTAGCCAGGAACATGAAGTCAATGATGGTGAAGTTTTTCAGGTTCAGTACAGTAAAGGGTTTGCATTAAGGGATAACGGCACATTTATGCTGGCTGCTGAATACAGACACCGTGGCAGGACGAATAGAGTTGGGTTTGAGGGCGAGCGGTATTATGAACCAGAATCAATTCTGTGGGAAAATGACGAAGCCGAACAAAACCGTCTAAATGTAGGAAGCGATTTCTATATTGATCCGCAAAGAATGATTTGGGGTGATGGTGAACAAAACAACCTTGGTGCCTTTTATAATGCTGAACTGCCAATCGGTGGTAAAACCTTTTATTCCTTTGGCGGTTATTCTTACCGTCACTCCGATGCTGGTTGTTTTACTCGTCAACCTGATCAACCAAATAAAGTATGGTTAAGTTCAAATCTCACTGGATATGTACCCCATATTACACCGGATATTATCGATGTCTCAAATGTAGTCGGTTTAAAAGGTGCCTATAATAATTGGTCGTATGATATTAGTACTGTTTATGGAAGGAATGATTTTCATTTTAAGATGTTCTCCACAAACGCCTCTTTTGGACCTGAGCAGTTAAGGGAATATGACATTGGTGGTTTCTGGGTTGATCAGATATCTCAAAACCTTGATCTAACAACAAAGGTAAAAAATGTCGATCTTGCAATAGGGGCAGAAATTCGAAACGAATCCTATCGCATCTATGCTGGAGAAAATGCATCATATTCTAATGGATTGTACGATATAAATGTTGGTGCTAGTGGTGCTGGCTGGGTAGAACAGTCAACACAATGGTTTGATTCTAATGCTGGTGCATATACAAATTTGTGGGAAGTGAATTCTGATGGAGATACTCTTAGCTCAATTAATACTGCTAATGGACAAGGTGGATGTCAGTGTTTCTCTGGATTCAAACCTTCAAATGCTGATGCTACCAGAAATGCGGATCGTTCGAGTTTTGCACTTTATGCTGATGCCGAAGAGGAAATATTCCCAGGATTAAGAATTGGTGTCGCTGGTCGTTTTGAAGACTATGATGATTTTGGAAATAACTTTAGTTTCAAAACATCAGCCCGTTATGAAGTTCAAGATGGAATTATCCTGAGAGGTGCTTTTAGTACTGGTTTCAGGGCCCCAGCTCTTGCCCAGGCATATCAATCAAAAGTTGCAACAAACTTCTTGTCAACACCAGCTGGTCAAATTGCTTTTGAAGTAGGAACGTTTCCTGTTGATCATCCAGTCGCACAAGCGCTGGGTGCCACGACACTCAAACCTGAATTGTCAAAAAACTTCAGTGGTGGTGTTTCAGCAACATATGCTGGTTTTAAAATCAATTTTGACTTATATCATGTGAAGATTGAGGACAGGATTGTTCTGACAGGTAATTTTACCACTGGTGGTTTAGACCATGATGAATTTGGAAATCCAACAGGATATGCAGATGATCCTGGTTCGCTTGGAGCCCATGTCTATGATTTACTTGAAGAGCATAATATACCTGGTGCTGAATACGGTGGTGGCGGTAGATTTTTTACCAATGCTGTAGATACTAAAACCACAGGATTTGATATTGCAGTGGAATATATGGTTGATATGGGTGTCAATGGTGACATTACACTAAACTTAGCTTACAATGAAACTGAAACAGAATTAGATGGTGATATCCATACTCCTGATGAATTAGCTGGTTATGGTGCAAGTATTTTTGATGATCAAGAAAAAAGAACTATGACGACAGTAACACCAAAGAATAATCTCATCCTAACGACCAAGTATGCTAAAAATAATCTTGGTGCCTCATTACGCATCAATAAAGTAGGCAAATTTGAAAGCCGAAGAACAGCTGATTTGTGGTTTTCATCAAAGACAATTATGGACCTGGAAGCGACCTATGATCTTGGTGCTATTACACTGGCTGCCGGATCAAAGAATTTTACCGATGAGATGCCGGATAAATGGATTGGTGCAAATAACGATGGTGCCTTTGTTTATCCAAATTTTGCACCTTATGGAATGAACGGACGATACGATTATATGAGAATGTCATATAATTTCTAAATCAATTGTTCGCGATCTAGTTAAACGATGGGGGAATTATTCCTCCATCGTTTTTTTATGAAACATCTTTTAAATTTCAGAATTGGAAACGCCAATCATCAGTAAAAACACTGTAGTATAATGCTCACCAGAAAGATTACTTTCCCTTACTAAGTTTACTGGAGTTAACGACAGAGGCCAATGTTAAAATGGACTCATAACTATAACTGACTATGGGGTGGCTGTTTTGTCCGGATTAGTATTTACGTAATTACTGCGATGAGATCATCGAAGGCATAGAAAGGATAATACTTTGAATTCGAGAATTATAAAAAATAATATGAAATTATTTTTAGTAATACCCAGCCTCTGGGCATTGGTAAGTTTCAGCTGTTTATCACAGGAAAAAATGGAATACAACAAACTAACACCTCAAGAAAAATATGTCATAATCGATAAAGGAACTGAAAGACCTTATTCAGGTAAATTTACCGATCAAAAAAAAATAGGTATCTACACCTGCAAACAATGTGATGCTCATTTATTCATGTCAGAAGATAAATTTGACTCCCAATGCGGATGGCCAAGTTTTGACGATGAGATTGATGGTGCTGTAATTAGGAAATCAGATACAGATGGCTCACGTACAGAAATTGTCTGTGCCAATTGTAATGGACATCTTGGGCATGTTTTTCTCGGAGAAGGATTTACCGAAAATAATACAAGACATTGTGTAAACTCCATTTCGTTAAATTTTATATCGAGTGATGATAATGAGACAGATCGAGCCATTTTTGCTTCAGGTTGTTTTTGGGGTACAGAATATTATCTTCAGAAAGAAGAAGGTGTCATTTCCACAACTGTTGGATATATTGGCGGGAAAACAGAAAATCCTACTTATAAGGAAGTTTGCAATAGTAACACTGGCCATGCCGAAGCCGTTGAAGTGATTTTTAATCCAAAAATAATTTCATATGAAAAATTGACCAAATTATTCTTTGAAACACATGATCCCACCCAGGTAGATCGACAAGGTCCTGATATTGGCAATCAATATCGATCTGAGATATTTTATACTAATGATGAGCAGAGGGATATCGCCACGAAGCTAAAAAATATCCTCGTGGAAAAAGGATTAGACGTAGCAACAAATATTACATCAGCAACGACTTTTTATCCAGGTGAGAAGTATCATCAGGATTATTATCAAAATAACGGCAATTTGCCATACTGCCATCGCTATATAGAGAGATTCTAAAACTGAAAAATAGTAAATATAAATTTTCTCATTAAAGTATAATTTGCTTTGATTTCCCATTCGCCTTGAATCTTATATTTTTCTACACCGAATTTTGATAGTACATTCATAGATTACCATATTGTTAATTATGCCCACCGAGGCTTAATTTTGGTACTCTGATTTACGTTTATGAATATACTTTTTCTTCTAATAATATCCAGTTTGTCTATTGCGGCAGTCTTTCTTGCCGCCTTTATATGGGCTGTGAAAACAGGTCAGTTTGACGATCATCAAACTCCAGCGATCAGACTTTTATTAGATGATAAAAAAGGGAAAAATTAATCACAAATTAATGGAGATCAAATATGTCGGTGGAGACCTTCTGGTATGATAATACTATTGTAAAAAACTTTGCATTTGCCACTATTTTATGGGGAATAGTCGGCATGCTTGTTGGATTGTGGATCGCACTTGAAATGGTATTCCCATCGTTAAATCTTGGACTCAGTTTTACGACATTTGGTAGATTACGACCGCTTCATACCAATGCTGTAATTTTTGCCTTTGTGGGCAATGCAATGTTTATGGGAATATATTACTCATTGCAAAGATTGCTGAAGGCAAGAATGTTTAGTGATTTACTCAGTAAAATTCATTTTTGGGGATGGCAGGGCATCATTGTATCTGCAGCAGTCACCCTCCCTCTCGGCATTACCACAAGTAAAGAATATGCTGAGCTGGAATGGCCAATTGATATTGCAATTGCAGTTATCTGGATTGTCTTTGGCATCAACTTACTGGGTACAATCATCAGACGTCGCGAGCGTCATATGTATGTGGCAGTCTGGTTTTATATTGCCACATTCTTTACTGTAGCTATGCTTCATGTGGTTAACTCTTTCGAACTCCCTGTTACCTTTTTAAAAAGTTATTCAGTATATGCCGGTGTTCAAGATGCCCTAGTCCAATGGTGGTATGGTCACAATGCAGTGGCATTTTTTCTGACTACACCATATCTGGGTATGATGTATTACTTTTTACCAAAAGCAGCCGATCGACCTGTTTTTTCATATAGATTATCCATTGTTCATTTCTGGGCGTTGATATTCTTATATATTTGGGCAGGTCCTCATCATTTATTGTATTCTGCATTACCTGATTGGGTTCAATCTCTTGGAACGGTATTTTCCATAATGCTTATCGCCCCCAGTTGGGGCGGTATGTTAAACGGCTTGTTGACCCTGAGGGGTGCCTGGGATCGTGTTCGCCAGGATCCTATATTAAAGATGATGGTTGTTGCAGTTACCGCTTACGGCATGTCAACATTTGAAGGTCCAATGATGTCACTTAAAAGTGTTAATGCCATTTCTCATTTTACTGACTGGACCATTGGGCATGTACATATTGGTGCCCTGGGTTGGAATGGCCTCCTCACATTTGCTATCCTGTACTGGTTGATTCCAAGGATATTTAATACCAAACTTTATTCTGTAAAACTCGCCAATATTCATTTTTGGGTATCAACTCTTGGAATCGTATTTTATGCCATTCCTCTATACTGGGCCGGTATTACACAGAGCCTGATGTGGAAACAGTTTACCGCTGATGGATTCCTTCAATACCCCAATTTTCTGGAGACGGTAATCCAGATTATACCTCTATACGGGATTAGAGCGATTGGCGGTGCATTATACTTATCCGGTATGTTTATACTTGTTTATAACTTAATGAAAACGGTTAAATCTGGTAGCCTTATTGCTGAAGAAGAAGATCAGGCTCCAGCTCTGACCACACCTGCTGCTGCATTGGGAAAAAATGAATTGAAACACCGATGGCTTGAGAGACGACCGGTTCAATTTTTTGTCTGGGTTGTTGTTGCTGTAGCTATTGGTGGGATCATCGAAATTGTCCCCATGCTTATTGTCAAAAGCAATGTACCAACCATATCCAGTGTTAAACCCTACACTCCTCTTGAGCTTGAGGGCAGGGATGTATATGTGGCTGAGGGTTGTTATACCTGCCATTCCCAGATGGTGAGACCATTCCGGTCTGAGACTGTGAGATATGGCGAATATTCAAAATCAGGTGAATATGTCTATGATCATCCTTTCCAATGGGGATCTAAACGGACCGGTCCCGATCTTCATAGAATAGGCGGTAAATATCCAGATGCATGGCATTATAATCATATGATAGATCCGCAGGCCATATCTCCCGGAACGATTATGCCCTCATACCCATGGCTTGAAAATAATTACCTTGATACCGATGTGACAGCGGCAAAAATCCGAGCCATGCAAAAGCTTGGTGTCCCATACGAAAAAGGATTTGATGCAGCGGCTTACGACCATATGAAAAATCAAGGTGAAGAAATTGTTGCTAATTTAAAATTGCAGGGCGTTTCCGATGCAGAATGGAATACTGAGCTTATAGCCATTATTGCCTATCTGCAAAGATTGGGGACCGATATAAAGGCAAAATAATACGATGATAAGGCATATATTTTCTCCAGAATCAGGGGTGGGGGTATTCCCAATTATATCTCTGATCATATTTTTACTCATTTTTGCAGTTGTCGTGTATTGGGTGGTGACAATGAAAAAACCATTCGTCGAAAAAATGAGCAGTTTACCATTAGACAGTGATAATATTTCACAGAAAGGGAAATAGGAGTGGTAAAAGAAAAAGATGTATTACTAGATCATAACTATGACGGGATCATGGAATTGGATAATGATATGCCGCCATGGTGGTTGTATCTGTTCTATATTACAATTGCATGGGCTGGTTTATATTTTATCTATTTTCATGTTTTTGGAATTGGTGATTCCCAGCATGTCAGCTATATGAAGCAAATGGATTCATCTTATACTGAAGCAGGTAGCGGTCCAGGTGCTTCAGGATTTGGATACCAATCACCCCTATACTCAAATGATATTGATATGACTCCAAGACTGAGAAAACAGCTTGGTCAATTTATTGGGAAAGAGATATCATTTTCAGATCTTATAATTGAAGCAAAAAGAAAAGCATCCCCAGATGATTTGAACAAATTGAACGATATATTTCCCACATCATATGTGAGCACTTCTGATTTTGATGATAACAGCCAGACTGGTAATGATATGGACTGGACAGCACTAACTGACGAAACTTCCCTGACCATAGGGAAAAATGTTTGGGATAAAAATTGTGCTGTGTGCCACCTACCAGATGGAGGAGGAAGCATTGGCCCCAATATGACAGATGAATACTGGATTCATGGTGGAAGTATTAATGATATCATTAAAATAATCATGGTAGGCGTGCCGGCAAAGGGCATGATTCCATGGAATACAACGCTGTCACCAGATGCCATCCATCAGGTCAGCAGTTATATCTTAACATTGCAGGGTACAAAACCTGCCAAAGCAAAAGATCGCCAGGGAGAATTATACCAGCCCTAATCACAGAAATATCTCACTGAATTTTATAAGCCGATTGGAATTATTAATCTGATCGGCTTATTTCTTTACGGTAAATTTTCCAATATGATTTTGTCTTAATAACTAACAACATGATCGATCCACATATCACAGGTACAAAAGATTCAGGAGAGTTTAGAGATCATCTCTCAACAATAGACGATGAAGGTAAGCGGGTTTGGATTTATCCCAAAAAGCCTAAAGGAAAATTTTACAATGCCAGAACATGGGTAAGTTATCTATTATTGGCAATTCTATTTTCCGGTCCCTTCCTGACCATCAGCGGACATCCTGTTTTGCTACTGGATATCCTGAACAGAAAATTCTACATTTTAGGATTCCGATTTTGGCCACAGGATCTTTTCATTTTTGGTCTGGCGTTTATCGCCCTCATCATATTCATCATATTATTCACAGTTGTATTCGGACGTATTTTTTGTGGATGGGTATGCCCTCAGACCATTTTTATGGAGATGGTTTTTCGCAAAATCGAATATTTTATTGAGGGCTATGGGAATGATCAGCGTAGATTAAATAATTCACAATGGACAAGTGAAAAGATATTCAAAAAATCCCTCAAGCATATAATTTTCTACTTTATTGCATTTTTAATTGGTAATACCTTTCTGGCCTACATCATTGGCAAAGATGAATTGATTAAGATAATCACCGAAGCACCAAATGAACATATTGGTGGTCTATTCTCAATGATAGTTTTCAGTACGTTGTTTTACCTTGTATTCTCATGGCTACGGGAGCAGGCATGTACGCTTATTTGTCCATATGGACGTTTACAGGGAGTACTTCTTGACCAAAATTCAATTGTTGTGCATTATGATTTTTTACGTGGTGAACCTCGGGGAAAGGGGAAAAAATCCCGCTCTGACGAATTAGGCGATTGTGTAAATTGTCATCTTTGTGTCCGCGTTTGTCCTACTGGAATAGATATCCGCAATGGCACCCAGCTTGAATGTGTCAATTGCACAGCCTGCATTGATGCCTGTGATGCCATCATGGATAATATGGCTTTGCCACGTGGATTGATCCGGTATGCATCATATAATTCAATAAAATCCGGAGTTAAAAAAATATTCACTACCAGAGCGGCAGGATACTCAACAATGCTCATAGTTTTAGTCATATTAGTATCTGCCTTATTATTTTTAAGAAAACCAATTGAAGCGACTATTTTTCGAACCCCAGGTATAATGTACCAGCTATTGGATGGTGAGAGAATTCAGAACTTGTATAATATCAAAATAATGAATAAAACGTATAAACGTATGCCAATCAATCTAGAAACTGTGGGAAATACTGGGGAAATTGTCATGGTATCTGAGATGATGGTTGAATCCGATTCAATTTCTGAGTCAGCATTCTTTGTTATTTTACCGACTTCAAATTTTAATGGTAAACAAACCGAGATCAGTATTAATGTATATGCTGATGAAGAGTTGATCACTACAGTTAACACAAGTTTTATAGGACCGGAGAAATAATTTGAAAGCCCCTAGTTTTCTAACAGGCCTAATAATATCTATCATTCTTTTCCTGGTAGCAATAATTACATTGGTTATATTTACTATGACAATTGATGAAAACCTGGTGGTAGAAGATTATTATAGTCAAGATTTAATCTATCAGCAGCAATTAGATAAAGCCAATCGAACTGCAGCAATGGGAGAGACCCTTACTATCAATTATGTACGTGGACGTGGTGTTATAGTGAAAATTAATGATAAGTTTATCAACAATATTATCGTTGGAAATATTGTGTTTTACCGACCATCAGATAAAAATTTAGACAGGCAAACGAATTTAGAACTTATAAATGGTGATCAAAGTATTGATACCAAAACATTTGAAAAGGGATTGTGGGAAATCCAAATCTCCTGGTCAATGAATGATGTAGATTACTATTCAAGTCAAAGAATTATAATTAACTAATGGATCATTTATTTGAATCTCCAATTTTTAGATAGGTATCTTGAATCAAAAACGAGCTCAGAAGCCGGCTTCCCTTTTGGACCGGAGGTAAAAGTTTATAAGGTCGCCGGTAAAATGTTTGCATTGATCAGTATCGAAGCGGACCCACTCAGAATAAACTTGAAATGCGATCCTATGGATGCCCTGATTCTTAGAGAACAATTTGCCTGTATTATACCAGGTTATCATATTCACGAGGGGAAATAACACATTACTGACCTATTACTGTCTATTTTTGATATTTTTCCCAAATACTTTTCGTAAATATTCCATGGGAAACTGTAAATATATTTCTGTAATTACTACCGAAGAATGACCAAGCAGCAGCTTAACCTTATACACATCACCAGTCTCTACCAATTTTCTCAATGCAAATGTGTGTCGTAGATAGTGCAATGTTGCATCAAAGCCTACATTATTCGCGTATTGTTTAAACTTTGCGTTTGCCCAATCCAAGCTGTATCCGGTTTTCTTGGCAAGGAGCAAATCTTTTTTTACTAAATCAGGGACCTTAATCAGTCTTTCTTTTCTATTTTTCCCTGTTACCCTGATATACTCGCCATCAATCACTGCTAGTTTTACCTCACTTCTTCTCATACCAGTGTGTTCTAAAACTCTATAAAAAGCTAATAGGTCAGGTTCTTTGACTTGTTCAAAAATCAATTCGATTTGATCTGGTGTCAAAAACTTAGGTAGCTGTTTATCCTGCTTCAATTTTGATATTTTAAAAGGTAATTTAGGAAGATATTCATTTTCTACTAGAAAATGAAACAAAACTCTAATGCATCGCATTCTGTGATTAACACTGGATGTATTGAGCCTTAGCGTAAAATATTCCAATAGTAGGCTTTTGTGGGATTTTTTTATTTTGGATATCGGAATATCGCCCAAAACTAGTAAAAGTTGAGATAATGAGACACTATATGAACTCAAGGTCCTTTCTTTCAGGCCCTGAATTTTCTTTTGTTTGTTGAATTTGGCAATGGCCTCAGAAAGAAGTAGATCTGACATTTGGTTGGGGTGGTCGATTATCCCATACCTGATCATTGTAATTTCAGCTTCTTTCCGCTTTCTGATGGACTCAGCTAGTTTCCTGTTAACGCCGTAAAAGTACTCTCTAACACGTTTTTTAGTGATAGGGTCATAATAGTCGAGTTCCCAGCAGGGTTGACGCTTTGAGCGAGGATATGGACGTACGGATGCCACTAGAGTTTACAGTACTCTGCAGTAATATGCTCCAGGAGCAGC
>Ga0233430_1003217_pt1 | contig 16919 bp, 13 predicted proteins | sample SI_118_April2016_2_FD_179883 | JGI IMG/M metagenome (GOLD analysis project Ga0233430, IMG submission 179883) | Seawater microbial communities from Saanich Inlet, British Columbia, Canada - SI_118_April2016_150_MG | ecosystem: Environmental > Aquatic > Marine > Inlet | place: Canada: British... | reverse complement strand
CTTCGCCAGTATTCAAGAGATCAATGGGAAGCATATTGGAAGGAAAAACTGGGTATAAAAAACTTCTTCAAAATTGAGATAAATGATGTTGAGATTTTGCCATGCCCAACCTTTTGAACGATACTAATTTTTTATGTCAATTTCAGATAACTTATCAGACTCATGCAGTGCTTCATGAACTGCTGACATTGTGTAAACCCGACTTTGGCTCTCCTTTAGAACTTCTTTGATTTGGCTATCTTTAATATTGTTTGCTTGCAGTTTCAGCAAACTGGATATTATCTGCATGTTGTTTTTAACTCGGTGATGGATTTCTTGAAGAAGGATTTCTTTTTCTTTTAGAGAATCCTCAATATTGTCTATTGCCTGCTGGCGATCAATGGCAATAGCAAACATTTGAGCAATTTGCGTTATTACTTCTAAGTCTACATCGGAATACTCCCCTGGTTTATTGGCTAAAGCAATTTCACCCATAGGAGAATCTGAAATCATGGCTGGTACAGCAAGGAAGTTTTTCAGTGGAATATGGCCTTTCGGCAAGCCGCCAGAAGCGGGATGTGTATCTGGAATATTAGTATAAAATGGTTTGTGAGTGTTCAATGCCTCGCCCCATAATAGTGGGTATTTTCCATCCGGACCAATTGGAAACGCGATTTTTTTTCCTTTTTCTTCTATCTTACATGAATCCATCATGTTGGTGAGCGTGTACCCAATATTATCACCGGTTTTTGGATCAATAACTGAAACAAAGCCATGTTCACTTTCAGTATATGATTTTGCAGCTTCAAGAATCAGATTCGATATTGTTTCTAGGGAACTTTTTCCTTCTATCAATAACTCAGCCAGTTCAACCAAAGTTTTATTAACCTTTAGTTCCCATTCCAGTTTCATTTCCGATTCTATTCGTTCCGTTATATCGGTAAGGGAAACCAGCACTTTTGCGAGTGAGTCTTCAAATCCTGGAGAAACCCGCCAACTAAGACTGACATATTTGGGAATTCCGTCCAGAGTTTGTGAAACAGCTTCTGTTTCTACAAAGTGTTCTCCTTCCCAGATGGCAATGATTTCTTTTTTAAATGATTGTAAAGAATCAGGATTAAAGCTATTCGCCAGGTTGTCCTGCAGTTCCTTTTTGGTTTTTGCTCCAAGGAGTTCCATTGTTGCTTTGTTTACATCAAGTATTTTGACGAGATCAACACATCGATGAAGTACTTCCGGGTGATCATCAAGATATTGTTCAAAAGCAGAAGTGACACTATTTTTAAGGCTTTGAAGGTATTTTTTTACATCAGAGAAATCTTCTTCCCATAGACAAACAGGACTGTTCTCAAACAGGTTTCGGAATCGTTCTTCGCTTTTCAGCAATCCTTTTTCAATCTTTTTGCGTTCCTTGATTTCCTCAGACAAAGAATAAGTACGTTTAGCTACAGTTTTACGCAGTACGACAATCCATATTAACACGCCTATTGCCAAAAATATAAAAATAATGGCTGAGATAAGCATTCTCCTTCTAAGTCTTTCAGCAGATTCGATTTCATCCTGGACCGGGTTATAAATAAATCCTGCCAAAGAATAGTCTTTTTCGATAACCGAATACCGTGCATAGATTTCTGCCGTTTTTTCAATACGATGATGGTTTATATGCCCGAGATCCACCAAATCGGGTAAAATGATTTTGCGCAGCGCTTGGGCTTCGAATCGGAGGTGGGCAATAGTTTTAGATGGGTTGTACTTGTTGTGAATGAGCTGAATGATCTCCTCAGGATGCCGCATGGCATATTCCCAGCCTTTCAAACTTGCGTCTCTGAACGCAGTAGCTCTTTTTGGATGTTGCTCCACCTCTTTTTCGGAAGTAAAAAAACTATCACCATAAAAATCTATCCCATACATTATAGGCCGTAAAAGCTTAACCTCAACATCTTTTTGCGCAAAAATAAATGGTTGGTTGGCAATACTACCATTGATAGCAACAACTTCCTTGTTTATTAGTTTTTGGTTGGCTGTGTTATCTTTCGAAATTATGTTTATATCATTCGATGAAATTCCTTCAGCCTTGAGCATGGCCAAAAACTCTTCCTGTTCATTCCCATTGAGCATTATCGTTTGGCCAATTAAGTCAGATGGAGAGTAAATCTCAGAATCGGCTCGACTGATCAGGGCTCGGATCGAATGTTGAAATACAACTGCTAATAAAACTGCCTTCTTACCTTGGACTCTTTTGCCTATCAATTCTGAAGCAAGAACACCATAGTCTGCTCTTCCTGATAACACTTCCTGATCAACCTTAACTGTTGGGCCGCCTGGTTTGATACTGACGTTGAGACCGACATCTTTATAATAACCTTTCTCAAAAGCAGCATAATAGCCTGCAAACTGAAACTGATGATGCCATTTGAGCTGCAGGGTGACTTTTTCAAGTGCTAAACTGGTTCCGGTCATCAAGGTAAAAGACAACCCAAAAACAAGTAGCAGCTTTTCTATATTCATTGATGTATTAAGCAGAGAGTGCGAGTCTGAACTTATAATGAAGTAATCTATTAATGTCAGCTGACTGGAATATTTTAGCACAACAAACGGATATATGAATAGCTAATTTCTTTTTCCTCGTCTTTTAGACATCAAAGAGGGTTTGAAAAATTGATGATTTTTCTTCAGCCCAGTTCTAAGCCCGAAAAAGACCATTCTGTAGCGAAATAAAAGTAACTAACGTGAACATACGGGACACACGATTCTTTAAACAAAAACCTTAGTAATCAAAGAAATGTCTATGATTTGATGTGGTTACAGTAAGACGCACAACTGATATCGAAGGTATTGGGGGCAAAATGGTGGAGGTGGCGTGGAATTTTCCTTTCCCCTATGATTTTTCAGATCTACATAAATCTGATCATGTGCTGACAAAAACCTGTATTTCATGAATGCAGGAAGAAAGCATCTGTCCAGGTTTGGTTTGAAAAAATGTGCTTATGGATCGTACAAAAATAACTTGGCATAATCTGTCCGTAAAAGTCCCGTAAAGATTGGACATTTTGCAGACAAAATGCCAAGTAATTTTTGAGCCAATCCTTATGCATTCGTCTAGATAATCATTATGTATAAACTTCATTCGAAAGAAAAGTTTGAAAACTTCCTTTACTTTGACCAGCAATTGAGACTTTCTGTGGGACTAATAACAGAAGGATGTTTCTAGCCGATTTTGGTATATTTAAAATTCTTATGGATTGAAAATAGAGAAGGTTAATTGAACCCGGCAAAAGGACATGATGTTCGCCCGCTGCAGCAATCTCCAGGGCCAGTTCTTCTCAACAATTTTGATGATATTTGTTTAGCGCTTCCGCTACTTGCCTTGCTGCTGAAGTACGCCTGACATTTTTCCAGCGAACATCTTCATGCTCCCGTCGCGGGCAGATTCTATGTCTGCTGAGACAATCTTTTCAAGCTTTTCAAGCTCTTCCGGAACATACCAGTGTAGCTTTCCACTTTTATCGTGATAAGACTTCCAGACCACGTCGGCTACAGCTTCAGCGGGAACCAGCCGCCACATGCCTTTTTCAGGCGCCATTTCCTTCATCTCACTCAGCATCATGGCCGTATCGATCTGTCCGGGGAGTGTATCTGCAGCTCGTATGTCAAACAGGGAAAACTCCACAGAAAGTGCTTCTGTCAACCCCTTGATGGCATGTTTTGTTGCGGAATAGGTTGCCAATCCCGGCACGCCAATAATTGCCGAAGACGAAGACGTTGTAAAACAGAGGGAGTTTGGTGTATTTTTCAGCATTGGGTAGGCCGCATGAATTCCGATGATAACACCCATCAGGTTAGTCTTAACCATGGCCTCCAAGTCTGCGAAGTCCGTATCACCAAACAGCGTTCCTCTGCCAATCCCTGCATTATTGAATAAGAGATCCATCTTGCCACCGGTCTTATCGCCAAAAGCCTTCAGAGCCGCCTGATAGTCGCTTCGATTGCCAACATCTAATTTGGTCACTTGACAGTTTTCTAACCCAATTTCAGCGGCCAAGGCCTCAAGCCCCTGTTCATTTAAGTCATTTAGACCAATATACCAACCATGTTTAGCAAAAAGTCTGGCGGTAGCCCGGCCAATCCCACTTGCGGCCCCGGTGATAAAGATGGATTTTTGTTCCTTATTCATGAAATATCTCTTGTAGGTTGGATGAACTGAAGATGTTACGTCTCACTAAGGGATCGTACAAAAATAACTTGGCATAATCTGTCCTCAAAAGTCCCGTAAAGATTGGACATTTTGCAGACAAAATGCCAAGTCAACGCATTTCCTTTACATTGATGGGAAACACTTGAGTAATTTTTGAGCCGACCCTAAATCTTTTGGTAACATCATTTGCCAAGTGTGTCTATCACCCAGCCTATGGATCTTTCCAAGATCCTGGTAAGATATGGTAACAGGTGCATACCATGTCCGTGCTCCAAGGTAATGCTGGTCGGGGGTAATATTGACTGTTTCAGAGGGATGGAACTACTGGAACTTTTTGTTATCGACCTTGAGAATCTTTATCGTTTAGATCTATTAATCTCAGTTCTTCCAGATCTGCCAGGTCTTTCGTTCTTCCTGCAAGCTCTTTAAGCAGTTTTAATCCTGCCTTATCGACAAAGTTTAACACAAGATCTCCATTTAAAAACTCTTCGCGCCTTTCGTAGTATTCATCAAATTGAAATCCCCGTATTCCACAAATTATATCAACTCGATTGGGTTCCATCCCAATTTGAATGATCATTTCTTTTTCCAGGAAGTCTTTTTCCTGCAAATTTAAGGAAGCAAATCCAAATTCATTGATAACCCGGACCATTCTTTTAGCATTGTCAGGTGCTACTGCAATCAACAAATCAATGTCCTTCGTATACCTTGGGTACCCGTGAAAAGCGACCGAGTATCCACCGACAATCAGGTATCTGACTCTATGCTGATTTAAAAGACGAATAAAATCTTCAAAGTCCTTACTTAATTCTAACTTTTTTAATTTCATATACCTTGGATTTTTCAATATCCGTGACAAACTGACGCCGCAGCTTTTCAACCATGTTCAAACGTTCTAAATAACTTTTGTCTTTCCAGAAGTCATACTCGGACTCCTGTTGCCCCAATCTGACCTTTTTTAATTCCATCTTTATTCGATCCGAAAGTTGATGTTTTGAGCCCTTTACAACTCTGTATCATATTAATAAATATACTCTTCTTTCCTGCAATCGTCAATAATAAGTCCCCGTTCTCAGATACCATTCTCAGGTTAGATTTCTTACAGTTTTTGTCCGTCCTTTCAGATAGAACGACTGAGGAACAGGTCGGTGAAAAGGGGGATTACTTGAACACGAGATAGAGACGCAGAGCTCGCCAGTGTTGGGCCATGAAACAATCAAACCTGTATCCCCAAGGGATCAACGGTATTCTGCGACATTCCTGCTTTCTCCAAACTTGAGAATCCAGAATTGCTCTTTGAAGAGTCCCTGTTCCCTGACTGCAATTTCCAGATCCTTTTCATGGGCATCGATAGGTTGTTCCGGATGCTCGTTAAAAGTCCCAAAATGCATCCCGATACTTTGGCTGGCTCTCAGAATCAGATGGGTTCTGACAGCATCCTCGGGATTCATATGCTCCGCTTTCATGAACCACCTTTTTTCGTAACTACCAATCGGCAGAATCGCCAGTCTGATCCGCTCAAAGCGCTGTCCAATGGTAAACACAAAGTCGCCAAAACCGGTGTCTCCGGCAAAATAAACACTGCCCCCGGGACTGTCGATAATATATCCTCCCCAGAGGGTTTTGTTTCCCATTAGCGGCCACCTGCCGGAATTGTGTTGTGCCGGAACGAAGTAGATCGAGAATTTCTCCCTGTCGGTTTTATGCTTTTGCCACCAATCCATTTCGACGACATTGTCAATTCCTTTTGATACCAGATAATTTCGAAGCCCCAGTCCAACTAAAACAATGGGTTGATATCGTGCCGTTATCTGCTTCAAAGTGGGAATATCAAGATGATCATAATGATCATGGGAAATCAGAATGTAGTCTATTCTGGGTAGTGCATCCATTTCTATCCCCGGTGCCCGGACACGTTTGACTCCCAGCCAGGAAAAGGGACCGGCCCGATATGACCAGATGGGGTCTGTCAGGATATTCAGACGATCCATCTGAATTAGAATTGTCGCATGATTAATATGGGTAACCCGCAACTCTCCTTCATCGACCTGGGCAACCGGTAGCGGTTGATTTTCATCTTCAACCCATACCGGCCAGTCGACAACTTCCATTTCCCACATCCATTTGACCATATCGGTAAAACCATGGTGGTCCACCCTGCCATAAAACCTCGAGCCGTCAAAATGGTCTGAAACCGGTCCCTCGTATCCCAGGCTGCATCCATTGATTCCTGTCATAAATATCACCCCGAGTACGAAAAACGCCCGCTTTAGTTTGTTAAAACCCATGCTGCTCTCGCCTTGCAATTGGTTAAATGACCGTTTCAATATCAGTGCCCGGAGGGCACAGTTTTGGCCCAGAGGATCCGGTTTGTTTGGATAAAAATCAATATATCGGAACAGGAATACCATCCCATTTTCCGCGATTCGAAATCCGCTTAAATTGACTTATCCGGCTATTTTCCAGATCAACAACCGCTGAAAAAATCGGGATAAAGGCGATTCCGGTCTTGAGGATCTTATCACCGGTGGCGTATTCATCATACGTGACCGGTTCGGTCAGCAACACTGTATAACGGTATGGGTTGAACTCCAGGGAGTTTCCGTGGGTTGAGGAATTCGACGGAAAATGCTGCCCATCTCTTCCCCAGATATCCAATTCCGGAACCACCCAGTCCGATGGAACAATATAGACCAGTTGTTTTTTAGAGGGAGACCGTTGCAGTTCGTTTTTAATCTGTTCGCTTTGAAAGAACAGTGAGGTAATCTTCATAATCCGGTCCTTCTCAAGCGGAGCAGTGGCAACAACCACACCTTGACCTATCGAGACGGTGGCGATCCGGGATAGAGCAAAATCCTTGAGGCCCAACCCGATGGCCATAATAACCCCAATGTAACCAAAATAGAGCAACAGTTTGACCAGGAAGCTCTTTAAACCAGAAGTCGACAATACCGCAGGTAAGCCTGGAAAACGATCTTCTATGACTTTCGGAAAAAACATACCGGTAGAATCCAGGTAATCCTGATAGGATCGGCCATATTTTTCCAGGCAGATGCGTTCCTCCTGTTTGGCCAGGAAATAGTATAGAAAGAGCATGCTGAAATAAGCCAGCACCACAATAAACCGCGACCAGTAAATAGTCGTACCCAATCCCAAAATGGCCAATCCGACATATTGGGGATGTCTGATGATTCGATACATTCCTCTGGACACTACCTGCTTTCGGGTAAACTTCGCCCAATAGATCTGAAAGAATCCAACGGTAAAAATCAAAAGGCCAAGACCGACCAGTGGCCAGCTGATCGTAAGCAGGCCGGTGACAACAAGGCTTGTGTTATAGGAAAAATGAGGAAAAACATACACGGTCAACCAGCTAGTCAGGGGACTGGCCTGCAGCCAGTTCAACGGGATGGCATAACCGGAATAGTAATAGAAGGCAAAAGGCGAGATCATATACAAGATCTCAAAAACAATTAGAACATATAGTAACCAGATGGATGAACGCATACTTCTGTTGATTTTTTCTGAATACCCCATATTCTTCTCCTTGCGACGTTTTGGTGAAATCCCATTGAAAATAACAATAGATACATCATCATAGAAAAAAAAAGAGATGGCTATTCAACCGGTCGGATAGTCTGACTCTCCTATCGGGCAGTCAATTTTCGGGTTTAGGATTCAGGTAGTCAGGCCTTATTGCGGTATTGTGAGGGCGTCATCCGGGCATGCTTTTTAAACGCTTTGTTGAAAACGGAAAGCGAATTGAATCCTACATCAAATCCGATGGCAGCAATACCCAAATGATCGTTTTTCGGGTTTAACAGTTGCTCTTTGGCTGTGGCGATACGCCGGGAATTAATATAATCATAAAAGGACTGCCCGGTTCTTTCATTAATAACCTGGGAAAGATGATGAGTTGAAAAATTTAATTCTTCAGCCAGTACAGGCAGGGTCAGGTCGCTGTTCAAAAATAACTGTTTGGATGCCATGACGGCCTTCAGTTTCCGATAGCAGGATTCGGCCATACTGTCAGTCAATGTTGATTTTTGGTACTTTTTCTGAGATATGGACGTTTCCTGACCAAACTGGTTCAGGTTACCTGAAAAAATCTCGGGTTGCACCAACCCAAAATATCCCATCAGATATATGACGATGGAGGTCAATATCCACACATAGTCCCCGATATGCTCATCCTCTGTGAAGAGATGAATCAACACGATCATTACCAAAATAGAAACAAAGCAGAAGAGCAGAAACCGAATCCAGCTCAGATCCATCTTTTCGATGGAAGAATAATTCTGTTTGATTCGCCTGGAAAAACGGCTGAATAAGGGAATTGAAGCTGCGATATACGCAGGAGACAGAACAAATACACCCAGAAATATCGCTTCCTGAAACCGATTCTCATATTCAGAACCAGGAAATATTAACGACACCATAACTACGGCAAAGAGAATTAAGCCAAAGGGAATAAAATGTATCAACTGGTATCTGTTAAATGTAAAATCCGGTTTCGTTAACGATTGAATGTACAAAAAAAACAATGGTCCAAAATTGATTAAGCCGATTCCGATTATCAGGGGGTGATAATCCGTTAAAACAGGAATGGACAATGAATGTGCCAAGGCATGCAGGGATATCGAACCGGAAAAGAAAAACAGAATCAGCGCCAAAATCCGGTTCGCCATTCGGTTACGCTTGCTTTTTGTCAGGAGCACAAGTCCAAGAATGATTCCCTGAACCGCCCCTAAAAACAGAATGATATTGGTCGCGCTATAAATGACGTTCATGGCCTGCTGTTTTGATTCAACCGTGAAATACAGAAAAACTAGCTCGGGTTCTGAACTTAAAATGTCAACGCCAGTCTAATGAAACGGGCACAACTCTGTAAATACAGAATTAGTGACCCCCTGAACATACTCAATTGTCTGTTTTGCATCGGCAATGTCCGGTCAGGTTTTTGCTAAGGGATCGTACAAAAATAACTTGGCATAATCTGTCCGCAAAAGTCCCGTAAAGACTGGACATTTTGCAGACAGAATGCCAAGTAATTTTTGAGCCAACCCCTAAACAAAAGCTGAATGATGAATCCAGGCTCAGGTTCCTTTTGGCAAAAAGGGAGAAACGGTTAGGGGATCAGAAGGCAGGAGTTGTTCATTCAATAAGGCAAGGTCATCAATAACCAAATCAGGTTCCACATTCCGACAATGTTTATCCTCATGTCGCAACCTGAAAGATCTGCGGTCACCAGAAAAAAGTGCAGTTCGCCAGCCTATCGTAAAGGCGGGCCATATATCCTTCAGCATGTCATTCCCGACGTAAAGGATCTGATGGGGTTGAATCGAATATTTTTCTTCCAGTTTGTGGCTGAGGAGATGAAATAGATCAAGTGATGGCTTGGCTTTTCCCTGAAGATAGGACCAGAGACAGAAATCCGGATCAAATCCCAAATGTTGTATTTTGCTTCCGGTTAGCTCATTTAATAATAATTCGGTATAGAACTGGGCATTGGAAATAATACCCAGTCGGAACCCTCTCCTGGATAGATCGGTTAATGTCTTTACTAAATTTGGCATGGGCCAGACTGGATTTACCCGACATTCATAGGATAATGCCAACAGTCTAAGCTGTTGATGTGAAAAACGGGTTTTGTCTCGCTTCCGATCTTGCAGGCGATTCAATATCCTTCGCCAGATTTCGACAATTTCTACCTCCGGGTGATCTACTCCCTGATAGCGACTTTTCTGGTGAGAAGCTGAAATTTCCTCTTCAAATACAGTCCCGTGATCCGTTGAATGGCTGAACTCAGACTTCAAGCCTGCGTCTTTAAGAGCCAATCGAAATGCTTCCGAATTGTTTTTCGCAGCATTGACTCCCGCACCGCCTGCTGCCGAAACCAGTAACGTACCATATGTATCAAAAACAACTACTCTGATGTTTCGTAATTTTACCAGTTTCAGAGGATAACCGGTTGGTATTGGACTTAGTGGCTTTAAAAGATGCCGTATGTGATCGGCCAGACTGGTATCACTCATCATCGTCTTTATAAATTAATCAATACGAAGCAGAGACAAACGCTCCGGGGCTAAAAAACAGTTCAACAATTTGTCTATATCAAGGGATTCCTTTGATTGGGAGCCTGAAGAGAGTATCTGTCTATAAATGTTCATTAATTTTGATCCATAGCTGGCCAATCCATATTTTTCTTCCAAGACTGATTGATTCCCTGAGATCACCTCATTGGAAATCCCGGGTGCTGCCAGACGAGCAGGAACAAGTTCAGCTCTGGCTTCCTGTGACGAATGGAGTCGCCGAATCACTTTAATCTGCATATCCTCTTCCAGACAACCAAAATCGATCTGTTCATTAGACACCCAATGATTCATGAATTGCTCCAAAGCATCAGGTTCGAGGCTTTTTCCATACGCCTGGTCTCGCTGCCTGATTGCATTTTTGACCTTTTTCACCAGTGCAACTCGGCCAATCCAATGCAAGGGGATATTTAGTCGTTCATATAACCCGTCCAGGATAATCCCATCTTTACGAAACCCCTGGGTTATTTCGGACAGATCACGTCCATAAATGGGTTGACCCGCCAGCCAAGGTTCCAGGTATGCCATGCCGAACCCCTCGGCAATGCTGGTTGTGACAACAGCATGAGCCGAGTGCAGCAAATCAAAGAAACTCATGTGGCTGTCCCGGCCCACCTCAAAATCGATCGGTAATTTCAGTTCAGCTGCCAGTTGTTGCCAACGCCTGTAGTGCAGCTGTTCCTGAGGATTTTCCGGACCCAGGGTCGTGGCAAAGCGAGAACCAGGCTCACAAACAGTTGCCCAGAGTAGAAATTCACCGAGGTTTTTCCGTCGAATGGCACGTGTCGGGTACAGCCATAGCGGGTCCTTGGTGTTGACAGTATCAACCGCTGGCAGATGGTCCACTTCCAATTCAACGGGGTTAGGGATCAGATGCAGACACTCATGGATACAACCCGCTTTTTTGAAGAAATTAAAATCCCTCTGATTCAGTACCGCGTAATGAATCTGGGGAGCCACTGGATAAAGAAGTGCAGAAAGTCGAGAACGATTCTTCTCTCCAAGCTGGTTTATCAACCTCTGATATAAAAATGGGCGGCCATCCTCCACAAAGTCATGCAACTGGAACAGAAATTTTTGTTCATTATCTACCATCCAGGCCAGGGCTTCTGGAAGCAGAAGATTTTTGCCAAGTGCATGATTGTGAATATGCCATACATCCGGCATGCCACCCAACGCGTCTCTGGCTGCAATCATTAAATCATTGGCCAGCAGCGATGGTGTCCCGGTTGGTCGCCGCTCTTCATAAGCCAACCTGGGAACCACTCTGGTCTCAACTGAAATTTTAAGGGGCGTTTCCTCACCTGTCAAAACAGCTAAGACGATTGGCTGATCTGCCAGGGCGTTCACAGCATGCTCAATGATCCGAGTGACACCGCCCGGTTGAAGATGATAATGAACGATCGCAATGCGCATATCCTGTTTCAAAGCTTCAATTAACCAAAGCGCGTTTTTTTTGATAGCCTTCCAACTCTGACATGGGGGGGCGTTCCTCTTCAGAAATCTCGTAGATTACCTGTTCATATAGATTATCGTGGGCCTGAAACTGACGCATACTTGCTGTCAATTCGGGGAGTCCTGTGATTAGATCCCTGGTTTCGATTCTGTTAAAAAATGCCCGTAAAATACCGAAAGACATCCGTCCAAGGGCTTGAGTGGATTGATTACGGTGGATTCGTCTATCCATGTCGGTTTGCCCAAAACTGTCCATGCCCCACTTAGAATATACGTCGATGAGATGGGATGTCTCAACACCATAACCGACAGGAAAGCTGATCTGTTCCAGTACTTCTCTTCTCACGGCATACTCTCCCGAAAGAGGTTGAATAATCGCTGTTAATTCGGGGAAGAAAATCGAAAAAAGCGGCCGGATCAGAATTTCAGTCACGCGTCCACCACCTGATGGCCTGATCTCGTTGGAAAGGGCCAGGGGTCTGTCATAAAATGCCTTCACATATCTAATTTCAGGTCGATAGATGAGTGGCGCCACAAGAGCATAGACAAATCGAGGATGAATGTTTTTGATATCAGCATCGATATAGACAATAATATCTCCCTTAAGCTGATAAATCGCCTTCCACAGGTTTTCTCCCTTACCCCTTTTAAAACCCATTTCCGGGAAGATATCAGCAGAGAGATACACATCTGCCCCGAATGCGGCAGCATGCTCCAACGTGCGATCCGTGGAGCCCGAATCGATAACGGCAATTTCATCCAGCAGTGGGTATCGATCCACAAGTTCTGATTTAAAAACGACAATTTCCTTCCCGATTGTCTCTTCTTCATTCAGCGTAGGTATGCACAGGGAAATGGTTAATCCTTGTTTCTCCTTGGCTTCGATCAGATGTAACAGATCCCAGAACTGGCTATGATGAAATGTATTGGTTTTAAGCCAGCCATTAATATTGGCCACAGCATCCTCCATCGATTGCGAATAACAAACCAATGAGTTGGGCCACTCCGGTTGTAATTGGCGCAATCGCCACTCGTTCATCGGGGTAGTTCAGATTCTCACCCGTCGTAAGACCAAGACACAGGGCAGGAATACCTTGTTCCATAAAGCTCGATGTGTTGGTTGAATGGTTGATCTCCAATGGCAAAATACCAAGCGCTTTCATGATTCTTTTTGTTTGAACAATGAAAGGATCATCAATCTCCAGACCGCCCGCCCGGTTTCGAACAATGACATCAAATCTTATTTTAGAACTCGAGTCGTGCTGCACCGCAGCGACAATCTGATTTATTTGTTCCATCGTCTGCTCGATAGTATCGTCATTCTCACTGCGGACCAGAAAACGAAGTCTTGCACTTCGAGCAGGCGTTTTATACGAGGCTCCTCCATCCACAGCTCCAAGAACCAGGGTCGCGTCATTGAATTGCTGACGTATCCGTTTCCTGAGTTGGTGGATAATTTGATTCAGCAGGTCAATGGCCCCGGAATCTTTCTCATTTAAGGTGTTAAATCGACAAATAATCTCTCCTCCCATAGTTGCCATCGAACGAAAACCAAGCCGACCCAATAGAATTCCTTCCAGGGCAATGCCGGCTGCAATTTCAGTTTTTTTATTGGCCAGAAAAAAACGAATTCCTTCCTGGTTCCCCTTTTCTAAAGAAGATGTGGTTCCCAGGAGTAACAGGTTTGACTGCAACCGCAGATTTAACCTGGCCATGATTGTCGGGAGTGTTGCTAAGACCGCTAATCCCAGGCTGTTATCGCCTGCACCAGGTCCGGCAACATATTGAGAACTAATAGAAAAAGAATGGTTAACGGTACTGTCGAAAGGTGTATCGGCATGAGCAGCCACTAAAATTGTCTTTTCACCCGTCTCACCGGGCAAAATGGCAGCACCATTTCCCTTTTCATCGATTGAACAGTTTTGGAGACCACATTCCGTGAACCGTTGAACCAGAAATTTTATCCGTTTCTGTTCATGAAAAGTAGGAGCAGGTATTTCTCCAATAAAGACCAAATTGCCCAGCAATAATTCCAGGAGCGGTTTTATTCGGGATGGAAGTTCTCTCGTCAGATCGATGATCTGATCCATTGGCTTAGTATCATTAGCCATCTGCAGACTCATCTTCTTTAACAGCGGACAGCCAGACTGTCCGGTACGGTTTTAACGTGATCGTTTCTGCATATTCTTTTTCAGTTAACAAATCATAAACCTGACCATTCGGGAAATGTTTCCCGACCAGGTCTTCACGTGACAAAGTGTGGGACCGCACCGATAAATTTGCCAGGATAAAGATGCTGTTTTTCCGGTTTTGGGCTATGCGAAGTAAACCGAACAATCCATCTTCAAGAGACAGAACTTCCTGAGGTGAATCAGGATGAAATGCCTGCCTCCTTCGTCTAACTGTCAGCAACTGCTGATATTGACGGAAGACCTTTGCCGTCACCGTCTTCCCATCCTCCAGTTGATGGACTAAATCATCAAATCCCCACCGACTCCGGTTTATCATGCGGTTTTGCCCGGTCTGCTCAACGCCTTCCAGATTATTGCGCGTGCCGGTCAGGCTATGAAAATAGATCGCCGGAATTCCCTGTAGCGACAGCATAATTGCCTGAGAACAAAGAAACCGTGCAATTTTCAGCTTGATATCAGGAGGCCGTTCAGGGTCGCCCAGGCTATCGAAATAAGTGATGTTCATCTCATACGGATGATCCTTGCCTTCCGAGTCGCATCGAGTGGAGATCAGTCCGCCAAGCTGTTGGATCTTCGACACCAGAGCCGTAATTTCCTCCTCCTCCATCAGGCCCTCTAAGGGACGTAAGCCAATACCATCATGGGAGGCTGTGAAATTCAGATAATTACATCCTGAGGGAGGAGCGGGTAACGCCGCTGCCCATTGACACAGATATCTGGTTGTCCCGGTCTGTATCGCATGTAACAGCAGCGGGGGAAGACTGAACTGATAGACGAGATGAGCCTCATCGGTATCGCCGAAGTAGCTTATATTCTGTTCATGGGGCAGGTTGGTTTCCGTTAACAGCAGAACTTGCGGGGCACCAAAATCAATAATATCACGCAGTAGTTTAACAACGGCATGGGTTTGATTCAGATTCAAACAAGAGGTCCCAACCTCTTTCCAGAGATAGGCGATAGCGTCCAGCCGGATGATCCTGGCACCATGTTCAATATAGGACAAAAAAATGTCAAGCATTTCGAACAGGAGGTCCGGATTGCCGAAGTTGATATCGACCTGGTCTGGACTAAACGTCGTCCACACATATCGAACGCCAGATATCGTATCGACTGACGTCAGAAGTGGAAGAGAGCGTGGCCGGACTACCTGGCTCAGGTCGGTACCGGGATCAACTTCGAAAAAATAATTGCGTTCTGGAGCAATGCCATTCAGATAATTTTGAAACCAATCGGACTTGCTGGAAATGTGGTTGATGACCAGATCTGACATCAACTTGAAATCTCCGGCTATGTCATGGACAATCTCCCAATTGCCAAGTTTTGGGTCGACCTTGCGATAGTCAATGACCGAAAATCCATCATCCGAGCTGTAAGGGAAAAAGGGAAGTATATGCACAGTGGTGATTGTGTCGGATAACTGCTCCTTTAAAAAACGGTGCAGCGTGGCCAGTGGCAACTCATTGTCTGACAGGACCATGTCACCATAGGTGATCAGAATAACATCATTCTGGCTCCATTTGGATGATTCAGCATCCATTTGATCAATGAGATGGGCATAACGGCTGCGTACAATCGCAAGTCGTGCCATCAGCTTTTCCATATCTTCAGCTGGGTAAAGCTGCAGAAGTCTCTTCCCGATCTGCTTCTTGAATTCTTCTGATAAGCGCCACATGACTTTTTTACATTTGGTTTTTAATATTGGAAATCAGGGTTTGCAGACCATAACGGAGGACCCGATAGCTGTAATAGTGTTGTGCAATATTGAAATTATGATTCACCATTTCGTTTCGATATTCGTCATCTTCCATGATATGTTTTACCTCGCTAACCACTTCCCGATTAATGAAACCGTCCATCACAGGAACCTTGAACTTCTTCGGCTCAATATCACGAACCCAGACGGGATACCGATTAATGACAATCGGGCGTCTATAAATGACAGCTTCAAGAAAGGCGTTTCCAAACCCTTCATAAATAGATGGAAACATGACCAAATCGGAGTGTTTGTATAAATCTTCAAGTATGTAAATTTTGTCGCCATTGCTGTGCATTTGACGACGGTCACCAATGCGATGACCAAAGAAGCGGAGATCAACGCCTTCGAAATTAGCCAGTTCAATAATCTGATTCAGATAATCCTGCCCTTCGTCTCCAGCTGAGTGGGTCACAACCAGTTTGTATCGCGGATCGTCAAGCCGCCTGAGTAAAGAGATAGAATGTTCAATTCCCTTTCGAGGTACAACACGGGTCGGCTGAAGTACCAGAATGTCTTCCGGTGTCAGACCAATATCTTTACGGATATCACGACAGAAATCATCTGAGGCGTCTGATACTCCATCAAAATCGAGAACATTGGGTATCAGCATGGAGGAGATACCTTTACGCAAAGCAAGCTCTTCGCGAGCTGTCTGGTTTATCACCACATGTTGCAGGTGGATATCACGAGGCGGGAAAGCCATATCGAGGAAATCGCCCACATTACTCACCTGAAACCGGCTACGTTCCCAATAGAAATCATGATGGTGAGCAATAGCCGGCATGACTGTCTCGGCCAGGAATTCGGTAATGGCCAGTCCCAGGGGTAGATGCATGGGGATCGTCAGGGCATTCTGGATGACAACTACCGAGATGTCGAATTCTTTTACAAAATCGTAGATTGTACTTTTGAGGTATTCAGTTAAATCGTGAATACGTCTGGTGACATGCGGTGACCGATGGGTGTGACCCCAGATTCGCTGATCGATCCATTCATTTTCAGGGTGTTGAAAGAAGGCCTCGGGGACACAAAGGCTCATATTTTCTGCTCGGTCCAGACTCCCGCCGTACCAGAAGCTGCGATGGTTATCATACCAGAGCACCTCTGCCCACTTGGATGACTCAAGGCTTACACCGTCGGTTCCGGCAAACCTTGTAGAAATAAAACCTATGTTCTCGCTCATAGCAGGAACTGTTTTTTATTTTGTCGGTTTTTCGGTTCGAGTTGTCTTTTTTTTTATTATTTTTTAA
>Ga0233430_1003209_pt1 | contig 16943 bp, 23 predicted proteins | sample SI_118_April2016_2_FD_179883 | JGI IMG/M metagenome (GOLD analysis project Ga0233430, IMG submission 179883) | Seawater microbial communities from Saanich Inlet, British Columbia, Canada - SI_118_April2016_150_MG | ecosystem: Environmental > Aquatic > Marine > Inlet | place: Canada: British... | reverse complement strand
TACTCGTCACTGTCTGGGCTGTAAATCGCTGGTTGAAGTACCCATAGAGTTTCATGGTGGTGGTCTAATCGGAGATTCTGATGTTGTGCCCAGTTTTCTAAATCGCTGCCCGGATTGTAATTCGTCCGATGTTGTGCCTTGGAAGGTTGCGGATGGTTGTCCTAAGTGTAGGGAGCATAAGGGTATAGCGGTTCAAGCCTAAAGCGTTATATGCATTTACAATAGGGCGAATATGAAAACATTTTTATTTGCATGGAATCCAAAAAAGTGGGATTGGGTAAATCTGGCCCAATCTATCGAAGATATAAACAATGTCGGATTTACGACTCAAAAATGGAGCGTTGTTAGTCATCGTAAGATAAATCCTGGAGATAGGGCATTTTTAATTCGATTGGGCAAGGAACCAAAAGGAATAATGGCATCAGGGTTCGTAACTTCAGCACCATTTTTATCGCCCCATTGGAGTGGTGATGATAAGCTTGTACCTAGAGTGTTAATAAAATTTGAAGTAATACTGGATCCAGAAAGTGACTCTCTATTAAGTCTGGAAAAGCTAAGATCTGGAAATCTTGCAGCTGTCAACTGGACTCCACAGTCATCTGGAATTGAAATCCATACTGAATTTGTAGATCATTTGGAACAAACATGGTTTGATTTTATCGGGTCACAAAAAGAGCTTAATAAGAGTGATGTATCACTAAAGGAAAATGATATTGCAGTTTTCGCCGAAGGTGGTCCAAATCAAATCATGGTAACAAAGTATGAAAGAAACCCATATGCTCGAAAGGCATGCATTGAACATTATGGACCTTCATGTTTTGTATGCGGATTCAACTTCTATGATCACTATGGAAAGATTGGAGAAGATTTCATTCACGTCCATCATTTATTTCAACTTTCAAAGGTTGGGGAGGACTCCCTTATTGATCCAATTAAGGACTTACGGCCAGTCTGCCCAAACTGCCATGCTATGATTCACAAGCGAAAAGAAGCTTATTCTATTGACGAAATAAAGGCTCTCATCAAAGATAAAAGTATATAGCAAGGGCTTCAGGCTGACATCCCAAGTGGGATGAAGATGCACAATTTTGAACAAATCCAGGAAGCTGTGGAATGCAGCTTAAACCTAACACGCTAGTTGTATGATAATAATAGATGGAGGAAACTAATGAGTGTTCCAAAATATGATGAAATGTTCAATGCATTATTGGAGGCTTTAAATGATTTGGGTGGATCAGCATCAATTTCAGAAATGGAAGACCGAGTTGCCTCAATACTTGATTTGACAGATTCTCAGGTTGAAGAAATTCATAGAGGTTATACTTCAAAATTTAGCTATAGATTGGCTTGGACACGAAATTATCTGAAAAGGTATGAGTTGCTGGAAAATTCTTCACGTGGAATATGGTCTCTGACTGCCAAGGGTCATGGCATCACAGAAGTTGATAAAAACAAGGTAAAGCGATTTGTCAAAAAGATATCACCCAAACCGATCAAAAAGAATGATTCGGAGCCAGAACCTGAGGATAATACGGATAGTTGGCAGGGGCAATTACTTCAAATTATCAAGGGAATTTCGCCTGCTTCCTTTGAAAAATTATGTCAACGAATATTACGTGAATCTGGTTTCATTAATGTAGAAGTAACTGGCAAAAGTGGAGATGGTGGAATTGATGGGAAGGGTGTTGTTAAAATAGGGGGATTATTATCATTCCACACAATATTTCAGGCAAAAAGATATAATGGAAGTGTTGCTGTTGGTGCTGTTCGCGATTTCAGAGGAGCGATGGTCGGAAGAGCGGACAAGGGACTGATCATAACAACTGGAACATTTACGCGAGATGCAAGATTGGAATCCCAACGTGATGGTGCCCCTCCGATTGATCTTATTGATGGAGACGACCTGGTAGAGAAACTAAAAGATCTCTCAATAGGTATTACCGTTAAAGAAAAAATTGTGGAAGAAATTGTGATTAACGAAGACTGGTTTAACAACCTTTAATAAAGATGCTATAGTCAAAATAAAATGATTGGGCTGTCATAAGCCGGTTACCTGGGAACCGGTCACAAACAAACAAATCCGTGATGGATCACTTATCAAAAAAACAAAGATCATGGAATATGAGCCACATCAGAGGAAAAAACACCTCCCCAGAGATTATGGTTAGGAAATACCTTCATAAATGTGGATACCGATTTAGGTTACATGCCAAATCAATACCTGGTAAGCCGGATATTGTACTAAAGAAATACAACCTGTTGATATTTGTTCATGGTTGTTTCTGGCATAGGCATCAAGAATGTAAATTTGCCACTACTCCAAAGACAAATACCTTATTCTGGGAGCAGAAATTTCGGACAACAGTCCTGAGAGACAGAAAAGTATTGAATGGTCTGAATAGGGGAGAATGGAAAGTGTTGGTCATCTGGGAATGTGAAGTGAAAGATACAAGTATACTTTCTGAAAGGCTTTCAGAGGTACTGAATATTAAGGAAAAAAATGACTTTAAACGTTCTTGATCTTTTTTGTGGCTGCGGAGGCCTGAGCGACGGATTTAGAAATGCAGGGGCTAACATAGTCGTTGGTGGAGATAATGATGGCGTAGCTCTTGATACTTTTAGATATAATTTTCCTGAATCCGTGGGTTTAGAAATAGATTTATTCTCAAAAACTGATGTGGAGTGTGTTATCGAAACATCAAAAAAACATAACGTTAACATTATCGTTGGCGGACCGCCTTGTCAGGGATTCTCTCTCACGGGAACACGGATGTTTGATGATCCGCGAAATAAGCTATATTTATCATTCTTTGATATTGTCGGAGATGTTTTCCCTGATGCTTTTTTAATTGAAAATGTGCCAGGAATGGCAACCCTCTACGATGGTCATGTGAAAGATGAAATTGTCAACAAGTTCTCCAAACTTGGGTATAATGTTCAAGCCAAGGTTCTTAACTCAGCAAAATATGGTGTACCTCAAGTAAGAAAAAGACTGTTCTTTGTTGGCGTAAAGGAAAAATTTACTCAATTTGAATTTCCTACGGCATCACACGATTCTGACTCGTTCATATCCTGTAAAGAAGCGATTCATGATCTCCCTCCAAGAATTATGGAATTTGGATTTGAGGAGGATAAATACACCTCTCCCCCGAATACTAAGTATCAAAAAATGATTCGTGGTGCCTGTGAGGCTCTATATAACCATGTTGGTACCGATCATAAAGAGTTTGTTAAGCAAGTTATTGCTCAGGTTCCAGACGGGGGCAACTACAAAGATTTACCTCCTGGAGTTGGCTCGAGTCGAAAGTTTAATGAAGCTTGGACCAGATACAACAGCAAGAAACCTTCAAAGACAATTGATACCGGGCATCGAAATCACTTCCACTATGAATACAACCGGGTACCTACAGTAAGAGAGAACGCCAGGCTACAGTCTTTTCCTGATTCATTTAGATTACTAGGTTCTAAGACGCAGCAGTATCGACAGGTCGGTAACGCAGTACCTCCTCTCTTGGCAGAAGCTGTTGCGAAACAGATGATCCTGTCCCTTGGCAAATGCAATAATAATGCATAGTGTTATAGATCTCTTCTCAGGCTGTGGCGGCTTAACAGAGGGCTTCGAAAAAAGTGGTCTCTTTGAAACCGTAGCTGGAGTTGAGTGGGATAAGGCAGCAAGAGAAACTCTAGTTAACAGGCTAGCGGAGCACTGGAGTTCTCCGAATGCTGATCAGATTATCACTCGATTTGATATCCAACGAACAGATGAGCTGTTTTCTGGATGGCATGAAGATGCTGAATACGGATCTCATTCAGGTTTTGATAAACTTCTTGAAAATAATACTGTTGATCTTGTCATAGGTGGCCCACCATGCCAGGCCTACTCTGTTGCCGGCCGTGTCAGAGACAAAAACGGTATGAGAGATGATTATCGTAACTATCTATTTGAATCCTACCTCAAAGTTGTGTCTAGATACAGACCTCGCTTTATAGTTTTTGAAAATGTACCTGGAATGCTTAGCGCAAGGCCAGGTGGCATTCCCATAACAGACAGAATATATCAGGCATTTTCTGATGCAGGCTATTACGTTCCTGAAAACTTAAAAGAGATGGCCCTATTTGATTTTAGCCGATACTCTGTACCTCAGAAGAGAAAAAGAGTAATTATAATTGGTGCTGATAAATCTGTTGTTCATGATCCTGAATCTATCGTAGGGAGGGTTTACTCGGAGATGCGTCTCCTTGAAAGCGATAATTTTGTTACAGCGTCTGAAGCTTTGTCAGGTCTTGATCCGTTTTTTCCATCAGCCAGCGATATCAGAGATAATGGAAGAAAATTCTCCCATAAGCCTATTCGTAGTAAATTTCCAAACCACACGCCCCGCTATCACAGTAAAAGGGATATAAAAATATTCAGAATATTAGCGAAGGATATTGATTCAGGAAGGAATTTATATACCTCAAGTGAATCACTAAAAACACTGTATACTGAAATGACTGGAAAAACTTCTAATGTACATAAGTACCATGTTCTCCGGAGTGATAGACCAAGCAATACGATCCCGGCTCATTTATATAAAGACGGGTTGAGACATATTCACCCGGACTCTGAGCAGGCAAGAAGTATAACCGTTCGAGAGGCGGCAAGACTTCAGAGCTTCGGCGATGATTTTATATTTCTTGGGTCTGTTGGGGATCAGTACAAAATGATTGGAAATGCAGTACCTCCAGTGTTCGCGGAAAAGCTTGCAGGTATTCTCGGAAAGTTTCTATATTCGTCAGTAAACAGTTGAAAATCGGATAAATGTCGCAACAGCTCCAATGATATAGAGTATAGAGGGGATCCCATGCTGTATTCAGATAATCTTGAAAACATTGTATTTGATAGACACAACTCACACAGAGCAGATGAGCTGATCATCATTTCAGGATATGTTGGTCCAAATCCGATAGCCAGAATTCGGGAACTACCCCTTAAGACAACGGTGATTTATGGTATGTACGGCACGGATAAGATTAGAAAATCGCTGCATAAATCATTAACACAGTTAGATGAAGAAATTGAAAATCTGTCGATTTTATACTCAAATACTCCAGTTCATGCGAAAGTCTACTTATGGAAGTATAAAGGAGAGATTGCTCACGTTTTAGTAGGGTCCGCAAATTTTTCATCAAACGGATTAAGAACAGATTTTAGGGAAGTCCTAGCTGAGGCTACCGTAGACACATATGCAGCATTGGATACATATCTAAAAAATGTTCTGCGCAACTGTATTGAGTGCTCAGCGATTGATCTTCTTGCTGATATTGAAAAGGAAGAACCGAAGTCGTTTACCGATCCATCCAGAGGCATAATGTGCAAAATGACTCTATTGGATCCCAGAAATGGTGAAGTACCTGAACGCAGTGGCTTGAATTGGGGACAAAGTCCAAAGGCGCATGTAAATCCAAACGATGCATATATTCCAATTAGGAAAGCTCATATTCAAGAGTGCAGCAAAATATTCCCTCCCCAAATGAGTGAGCCATTGCACACGGGGGGAGAGGGAAAGTCGTCAAGAAGAAATGATTACGTTGAATTCATTTGGGATGATGGAACAACATTTGATGGCCTCTTTGAACAGACTCAAACAATTGATGGTGTAAATTATCCTAAAGCTCTAAGTTCGTATGGTAATAAAAGTATTTTAGGTGAATATATCAGATCGAGAATTGGTGTAGGATCTGGTCAACCGGTTACACTGGGGGACTTAACAAGATATGGACGCACTGATATTGATATCTCACTTGAAGGCGAAAGAATTTATTATTTAGACTTTTCAGTATAACTGTTTACTAGCAAATACGTAAATTGATAGTAAGTTGGAATTGTCGTCATTTAACTCAACTTGCCGCGACGTAAAATAAGGAGCTAAACCGGGAGCAGGTGGCACCTCTCGGGGTGTCATTTTTGTTTCTATGAGTAGAAACAGTGGCGATTTGCGAGGATTGCAACCACTCAAAAGATGTGCTAAAACCCTTATCCTCACAGATCTCCGTATTAATCGGAGGACATATCATGTCAAAGAAACTAGAAGTATCAATCAAAGTTGATGGTGTTGAAGTTGTAGGTGAGATCTTTTACCGGTCAGAAGGCGACATCGGTATCAGGATCACAAATCCCTACCAGGGGTTAACAAATGGTTGTCATATACCCTACTTTTCCAGGCCCTTTCATTCTTTCCAGACTGAATACGGCGACAAAATGGCAGAGAACCTGCTCAAGTACCTGTATGAGTTGGGAAAGTACATGGAAGAAAATCTGAAATTCATAAGGCTGCAACTGGCTCTGCATTTTCACGATCAAGAGTATATAGATCAGGACCATCAGGATCGCTTCTTTGGTAGCACCTTCCCATTCATTGTGCCTATTGATACTAGAGATGATGTATTGGAGGTATTGAAATGAAAAAAAAGGAAAAGCAAAATATTGAGCGTTTGAAAGAAGAATTGATAGAAAAAGAGCCTCTCAACCCTTCTGGGAGCGTCCAGGATGAAGAGGTGCCAAGTGTCGATCTGGTGAACAATGCAATCTCGCGGCTAGAAAATGAGGCGCAGTCAAAATCAAGTTTGGACCTGGGTCCTATCGGACATCATTTGCAAGAAGATTTAGCCAGCCGCGGAATCTACCTCTCAGACGAGGAGATCGAGGAGATCTCTATGATAACCTGAGTAGGATAAGTACTACAATCTAGATTATTATATAGAGTGGGTGATTTGGTAGCCGCGGTTATTTTGAGAGATGAAAAAAAGACTCTATAGTTTATTCTAGAGCAGCTAAGTTTGCATAATTTAGGAATTACTATTTCCAGCGACTACTAAAGTATTGTGGAAGAAACTCCGAGCTGAAAAGAAAATTAGATATGTATCCAAAGCCTGACCGATCAGACCAAATCCGAAACTTCGTTAAATCTGAAGAAAACGAGGCAATAGATGTAGGGTGGAATGAGGGGAGCTTATCTGATGGTCGACAATATCATGTTGAATGTTGGGCTGAAGATCAAATAACGATGTTGACATTCTTTTTTTCCTCAGTTGGACTTGAAACCTACTCGGAGGCGATGCTTAAAGGGCTACTCGGGGAAGAGAATCTTGTCCAATTTATCACAGATGATGCCCCTATTTCAATCATGCTAATTACTGACCGACTGGATTGTGCGGTTGTGGATGATGAAAACTACGGTCCCCAATAAGTCGTTAAAATTAGGTGAAATTCCTTCACCAGAATCGTGCTATGAAAGTATAGCAAAATTTGCCCTGACTTATGACGGTTATGAGTTACCCGACTGTGCTGAGTTGGCAAATTCACGAAGTGCAGAAACACTTTCTGAATTAAGGGCTGTTCTTTTTTTTGAGCAGAGAAGGTTTAGACATTTCGGTTATTATCCAGAAGGTGAGGATCTAGAGTACATCAGAATGTTAGTACGGAAGATAAAATCAGCAGTTCAATTGAAGGATGTTTATTAATGAAAACGATTATTAAAATTAGTAGATAGGGCAATATATGATTTCAATTCGCAAAATATTTGAGATGTATGGAGTTAACTCTGAGGGAATTAAACTTGTTCGGCACACTAACAAGGAAATCACAATCCTCGAAACATTTGAAAACAATTTAGAGCGGTTTGAAGCTTACCAGAGTTTCCAACCATCGAATAAATATGGAAATGCCACAAGAATCGCTGTTTTTTCTTCCTATCACAAGACTACAGCTTTGTTTTTAGGTCTTTGGGATATTACAGGGTTCACAGAGAATTCTAATCTCCCCAAAAACTCAATCGACGTATTGGAGAAACATAAATTACCACAGAATTGGATTAATGAGCTTGGTAGATACATGCTAAAAATGAATCCACTCCTGCAAGATTTATCAAGACGCCTTGTTATTGAGTGGGGTGCCGGGACCCTTGCATGGATACAGTCAGGTGATAAAGAAGTTCTTGAAATAAAAGGTAGGAATTCAATAGGAGAATTCCATTCCTTTCAAGCGATACATCTATCACATAATGAGCTGTGCAAAATGGTAGATTCATCAGATTCAAACCATACCTGGGTAAAAGCACTATCATCAGTGAATGGGGTTTACCTTATTAAGGATCAGCAAAGCGGTTTGCTTTACGTTGGATCGGCCTATGGAGAGAATGGGATATATTCGCGATGGTCAGAATACGCCAGGACAGGGCACGGGGGTAACCAAAAACTAATCGGATTGAATCCAAAATATTTCTCGTATTCGATATTGGAGGTAATGCCCTCAACATCCACTGCAGATGATGCAATTCATTGCGAAAATGGTTGGAAGAATAAATTAGGTACCAGAGAGCATGGACTCAATGAAAATTGATCTGATTAATTGATTAGAAATTATGGGATTACTGAAAGCTGAGGATGTATTGAATAAAGAATTAGATATCAGAGCGTATTTAGAGGCTAAAAACTTCCTTTTTGAACACACTCCAGCTACCGTAACGGAAGAAATCATAGAAGGTTATCTTGATGTCCCCAAAATAGCTAGTTACAGCCTTACAATAAATGAGATTTATAGTCGTCTGCTTGAATCTGCTCAGAATGCTAATATGAAAGCGGGAGTCATAGGTGGGTCAATAGGGGGAGTGGACAAATTTTCTGAAGTTCTTTTTGATTTTAATCCCAAAAAGGTTTTGGCAGAGTATAAGGATAATACAGAACATCTTTTAGATACGATAATCAAAGACTTGAAACCAGTAGGTAAAATTAGAAGAACTCCTAAAAGTATTTGGCCAAAATACTGTAAAACTATAGTCTCGGCGGCAGCGTTTTTAGGTCAATTTACTACTGCCGAGGATTTTATTAGATGGGCTGATTATTTTTATAGTGATAAGCGATCTTTCGCAGCATTACCTATGTTACTAGAAGCCGAGATCTATGGAATTGCCTTTCCTCTAGCGTGTGATTTTCTCAAAGAGCTTGGATATGTTGATTTCGGGAAACCTGATGTCCACATAATTGAACAATTTGAAGCATTAGGGCTAGTTAAAGAAAAATCATCTAATTATCAGGTTCTCAAAGCGATAACTCGTATTTCCGAACATGTTGGAGTTAGTGCCTACAATGTAGACAAGGTGTTTTGGCTTATTGGTAGTGGATATTTCTACCATCACATGCATATAGGCAAGGAGGGACGTGTAGGTCGCATGAAGGACGCATTTATTAAGCACTGGAATTCAATGAGGTAAGGTCGTATGGTTACAAAACGTAAGAATACTAGGCTTGAATCAGAAGGAGCGGAATTCATAGTTGTTGGATGGCTCTTAATAAATGGAATTGAGGCTCACAAAACGTACACAAGCATGCCTGGCTACGATTTGGTCGCACTAAATGCGGGGCGAAATAAATCTGCCCGCATTCAGGTCAAGAGTCGCTATTCAACCGGTGTGAGTCATTCCATTATTAAAAACTTTGACTCTGATTTTGTAGTTTTTGTAAAATTAAACCGCGGCTATCCAAAGCCACGGAAGAATGGAAGCAAAGGTATCCAGGCTCCAGAATTCTATGTTGTACCGACCCAGGTTGTTTTCGAAGCACAGGATCCGGATGACAGCTGGCATAAAATTAAGTTCAAGAGCATTCCAGATTTCGATATTTACAGGGATAACTGGCAGTTAATCCGGAACTATCTGGATACTTAGAACAATCCACTCGACATAAAATCACATAACGAGATCCGTTGATTATTTTGATGTTCAATATTGGCCAAAGGAATAACACTGTCCTAATCCAATCACACTTGCCCTAGTCAGCCATTGGCTACTTTGGATATTCTCAGGCACCATTATTAATTATCCGCGTTAATATTTGATTTATCACGGAACCAATATTAAAATCCAATGCGTCAGGATTGTACCTGATGAATTCACATGATAGAGATAGCTCCAAATATGACTGTCTGCCAAATTCTCTGTTTATGGAATGATATTTATGGTTATCCTCATCACATTCAATAGCAATTTTGTGCTTCGGTAAATACAAATCTATCCGAAAATTGTCTACTTTAAATTCACGTTTATATTCAGCTATACCATCCAATGAAGCACATATTATGTTCATAGTATTGTGCTCTGACCTAACTCTAATTCTTTTTGCCACCCCAGTTGACTCCAAAAACGCTACAGCCTGTGGAGTTTTGCACAATTCTGCTACTTTTTGAGCACCATTTTCAAGCCATAAATACATTTCTCTTCCATTAGATTCATGATAAGACAGCTTGTAATCATCACCTTTTGCGATTTCCTGTTTATTAGATAATATTCGTCTTATCCGTCTAATTTTCGGCTGAATACACCCAAAGAAATCTGCTAAATCAATTTCATCTTTTGGCCAATCATTATTTTCTTCCACAATAACTTAATCTCACTTATCCAGTTTTTACTATTTCGACCAATATGAATTATAATTGAGTCTGCTCATAAATCTTCAGCTTCCAAATCCTACCATCGGATAAAAAAACATGAGAGACCTCACTGGCATACTAATCATGTTCATGACAACTATGAGCCTTGCTGTTTCAACTTGATCGATTTTGAATAACCTAATGAAAAGCTCAAATAGATATCGGTGGCACATATGTCACTATGTCTTGTATATCTTTCTCTGGTACAATTCAGTTTATATCTCATATCTACTCCTGAAATGAAAGTTGAAAGAAGAAGCCCCAGGATGTTTTTGGGGCTTCTCACCATGGACACACGAACACGTCAACATTCACCATAACTGTTTAAGCTTTGCTAAAGAATATCTTTACACTATTATTGTTACAGCATTTTTATATATCCAGGTATCCTAGAAATACCTCTGGGAGCATTTGTTCTTACCCCAATCTTTAGATGAGAACAATTGTTATAGTCTTGCTCATTCCTAAAAACTACATATCCATCTGGATCAAATAGCCCTCCAGGGAACTCTTTCAAGTTGTTGTAAAATTTACCATCACAATGGTAATATCCCTGATTTACTCTTACTCTCCAACGTCTTACCAAAAAATCAGCTTTACTTGGCATTCTTATTCTCTCCTATATGAAGATTAATTTAAGCATCAATAAAACTCCGGCCATCCGTCGCCCTTGAGAAAACTTTCAATAGCCATATCGGCATTCATCAGCATAACTCCTGCTTCACCCATAATGGTGATTAGAGGATGATCGCTGTCGCCAAGTTCTTTTGAAAGATTCTCAGTAATCTCGTCTACAATTCCACCTGCTTCTGAAATTTCATTGCTAAACTTCTCAATTACTTTTTTTTCAAGTCCATCAATATTCTTGAGGTATTCATCCAGAGCAACCATGAGCATTTCCACATACCTATCTCTTGGCAATGAACGCTTTTTGGCTTTTTCGCTAATTTTGTTCAATGCCTGAGAGTTAATTGCAAACGATTTTGGTCTGTTCTTAGCAATTGAAAACTTACTTGCAGGTGAGTCCTTTATATTAATATCTACAATTGCTCCGGCCATGACCTCAGCATAATCAAAAAGCTCGCTGTAAGTCAAGCCTCGTTGCGCTATCATGCCGTCCATAATCTCAAGACATTCCGGGCTAAGGGTGAATGACGTGCGAATTGTTCGTTTAGTCTTTGTTCTGATCAGCTCCCTCTTCATTAATTCCTGGGCAGCGTCGTTTTCAAAATTCACTCGGTTTTTCTTTGATTCGCTCATTTGTTTCTCCTCCAGTGTTGTCCGAATATACAACCCACAATCACGAACACAACATAAATAATACTTAAGAAGGGTAAATATTACTATTGGGTATCTTATAGCACTCTTCCTGTTTTTGATTTTGTCGACCCGTACTATTTCAGTTGATGTTTGATGGGTTGCTTTTGATGTGTTGTTAGTATTTTGACAACCAGAACGCTCAGGACTTGGCATATTAGAATCCGATTATTAATGAGTGTACGTCTTCAGAGCAATTGGGACACATTTAGCGATTACTTTAAGTGATATTCTGTATTGATTATAGGTAGGTATATTCGACATAACACCACTTACACATATTGCTTGAAGTGTCAGAACAATACTAGGAAGTCTGATTAGGCTTTTTACTTTTGCTCAACAGTCTCACAAACTATTCAAAAAGGTATAAATATAATGAATATCAATGAAATTATTAAAATTCTGAAGTCCAACCACGAATTGTATGAAGTTATTACTAAAGCTGGTAAAAAACTGACCGGTGCTATTAACGGCCCATTCGCGGGAGATCCAGACACAAAATTAGAAGATTACCTAGAGGATTACATATATGTAATCGATGCAAATGAAACGAATACAAATACCAGAGTATACACCAAAGAAATTGAAAAAATGGAAGGAGTTTAGCGAACCTTGATATTGGTTACCGTATTATAAAATGACTGCCTCATAAAGTCTGACCTCGGCCAATTATCCGCCTAAGTAGAACAGACACAGCTCACCTTTCACCGCATACCATTCCGTTAATACCTTAAGGGAAGCTCTAAACCGCCCTATATTTCTCCCCTCAACACACATGCCTGAAGGAGAGAGAGGGATGAAAAAGCCAATTACGATTGAACGTGACCACCTATACGAGCTTGTATGGTCTAAACCGGTAGTTATGATCGCCAAAGGGGATGAGGTGGATTCTTGGGTAGTATGGGCAATTCAGCAGATCGATCGGGTTGAGTCCACTTTACAACATCCTTATGATGGATAGCTAAATATCAGGGTAAAAGATCCTATCAATCTCCTTTCCAGCTTCATCATATTCTATCCACTCACCTACCCGTTTTCCGGCTATATAATGACGTTTTTCTTTTAATGTACCATTCGGGAACCATTCTCTATAATCCCCATCCTCTTTTTCCACTATGTATGAGCATGATTTCTGTGGTGTACCATCTCTGTACCAAGTCTTGAAGGTTCCATCCTTTTGTCCATGGTTGTAGGTTATTTCCTTCATTGGTGTTCCATCAACGTACCATTTACGGCACACTCCATGAAGGTCACCGAAGTATTTTGAAGGGGTCCAGTTTTGATCTCTCCATTTATTGCCGTTGTGGTACCAATCAATAATTGGACCTGCCGGGTGCCCATCTGACTCAGTAATTATTGATTTAAGACATCCATCCGAAAAGAATGTATTATAACAACCCTCAATATGCCCATTTTTAATATCGGTAGGAATGTGTGCAAGACCTTCCAAGGTTATCCTTTGATACTTTATTAGAACATCCTGATTGAAAATTTCAGTTACTTTTATTTCACCATTTCGAAAATAATGGATAGAATCCCCATGGCTTTTACCCAGTTTATGAAATGATCTACTCTTTAAGGTTCCATCTGGATACCACCACACACATTCCCCATGCCATTTGCCTTCTAAAAACTCTTGTTTTGAACGAACATTACCATTATCAAAATACCAGGTGAATAGTCCATCCATTTCGCCATCTTTATAATTTCCTCTATTTTCTAAAACACTATTAAAGAACCAGCCTGAACAAATACCATGCAACCTACCATCTCTGTAATGATCTAAATCTTTCTTGTTACCATTTGGCCATCTGGTTATATGCTCTCCATTGTGCGGAATATTTGGTGATTTCGGCGGTGGTTTCCTCCTAAAAAAGGAACGTGGTTTTTCTTTCTTAACATTAATTAATTTATCTGCTTTGTACACCTCTTCAAGTGTAAGATTTCCTTCTTCATCCCAATGAGAAAAAGCATCTTCCTTGAGCCCATTTTCATACTTGCCCAGTAATTTTAATTCGCCACTCTCGTACCATTCAATGAAATCACCAGATCGTTTCCCATCCAAGAAATGTTCTTCACTTTGCCTAAACCAACTCTCATACCTGAATAAATGTTCTCCCATCGGTTTCCCATCATTGTCGTATTCGCCACTCTGTTTAGTGAAACCATTCTTATGCCATAGAGTCCGCTGCAGCATTTTATTATTTATGCTCTCCTGATATGATTCTACTTCTCCATTTTCAAACCAACTTTCACTTACAACAATGACATTGTTTTTGTCATCCTGACCTAGTAATTCCCCTTTTTGTACATGCATTATTCGTGACTTAAGACGTCCATTATCATACCAGTCTGAACGAGGGTTATCAAATAAATCACCCCTCCTAATTGCTTCTATTAGTTCATGTGTGTCTCGATCATCAAAATTCTCACTTTTCATCTGTCCATTTTCATACCATTCTCTGTTAACTTTCTCTTCTTCCTCATGGCCATAGTGCATTTCCGTTTTTTTTACACCATTATCATACCACTCCATTGAACAGTTAAAATCTAGACGCTTCTCGATTTGTCCGTTGGGAAAATATGTATCATCACTCATGGACACGCTCCTTTGATTTTGGGATGATTAGGCATTATATGCTGAGTCATCTTTCCAATCCCTTCCATAGCCAAAATTTTGTGGAGATTCACCCTGTATTCTTAATGAGAAAGTCTTAGGCCAACTAAAATGAGTTTGGATATAGATATCTTGCTTCTTGACGTGGAGAAATTCAGGACCCTCCGCATGAATCCCTCTTTCATCAAAATATATAAACTTAGGGGGACTAGAACTCCTTGAATACCCGTCGGAGTAAAATGCATTCTTAAATTGTTTATAATCGTACCCGATTGGACTAAATGACACCGTGAACTCTCGTTCCTCTTTTTCTAGCCCCTCCCAATTTTTAATTGAGTCAAACGTGATCATCAACCCAAATTTCATGTCATACATACTTAATATTTGTGAGATTCCATAAAGTGGGTGAGAGGAATCCAGAGTTGATATTTCTGGTAGCGCTCCAGTGTCCTCTATGATACCATATTTATAATATAGGTTCTTCAATACGTTGGAAGGGAATTTATATCTTCTGTGTGAGAGGGCGATAGTTTTATCGGATATAGGAATTTGTAGTATTCGGTCCAAAATACTAGTACGAATATACTTTTTGTAGTCCTGATCCCATCCCCCACTATTATCCCTCTCAAATCGCTTTTTTACCCTGTCAAATATTCTCATTGTTCAAGCCCCTCCAATTATTGCTAGTGATATTAACATCAAATCTAGTTTGGTGGTAGAATTGTTCCCCATCAACCCTTTACTCAAAAATTGTGGATTCGTGGGTTTTTAGGGCCAATCAGCAGGTGGAGGGAATTGAATCAAAGCTACTTAATCCCAATAAAGCGAGTCCGCCCAGTGAACCATAAGCTCTTGTTTAGACGTTGTATGATTTTATTTGAAGAATAAATTGATTCACACATTTTAAGCAGTTGTTATCATGGGGTACTTAATTTGGAGCAAACTCCATATTCTGATCTGAAAATCATATTTCAAGCGTTGACCGTTCCAGGTATCAACGGTGAAAATGCGATAGATATTCTTCTTGAAAAAACAGAAGAAGGTTGGTGTATAAATGGAAAGTTTGGAAATGTGTATTCTGCAAACCCCGTCGTTAAGAAAGTTCTCAAGGCTGAAGACGTTGAGGTGGTTTTGTTGAAACTTGTGCAGACGAAAATTGCATCTTCTCCCCGATGGGTAATGGGTTTAGATGGGACAACCTATATCGTGAAAGTAGAAAACGGGTTAAATGTAGCCACATACGAATGGTGGAGTTATTTACCAAAAGATTGGGAGGCCATTGGTGACCTGGTAAGAAAACTTTATGAGTGGGTCGGATATAGTGGTAGAATTGACGAATTGGAAGAGGACTTCTAGACGTAATGCGCAATTAGCTGCCTCGTCTCCAACATGATTTGGAAGCCAAGGCAGTCTCTCTATTTTTTTGCCTAATGATAGAGTAATATTAAATATACTTAACTTGGAGGACAGTTCAATTTCTCTGCTAGAAGCTAACATATTTGAGGAATTTGCACTCTTCTGGATTATCGGGGGTGTTTGGTTCTTGGCTTCTATGAAGCAAAGGCGAGATGATTCCAAAAAACAACAACATAAAGAGTGGGTTCAAAATCAAGTTAAAGGAAAGCTCAATCAGATTCATGGAACGAATAAGCTAGATAAATACCATTGGGGCGGGGAGTATGAGCTACTCTCAAATGAGGAATCTGGGCATAAGTATGAATTCAGCGGACAACCTCCCATCTGGATTGGTGACATAATACAGTTAGTCTGGTATTTTGATAAACCTGGTGGAGGCTCCGAAAGAACAGGGTCGTATCATACATATTACCTTGTAACAGCATTCGAAGAATTTTCAATAAAGGCAACTGCTGAGAATTATCCGATTAGAAAACTTCGTTATGAGCGGGGTAAATCAAAGCCAATTAAAAGTAAAATAAAAGAAGGGGTCAGTGTCTACTTAAAATCTCAGTATAAAGATGGAACGTTGCGAAAGCACAGGGTACAATATTTAGGTTCTCAATATAACAAAAAAGCAAAATTATTCTATTATTTCAAGTATTCAACAGGAACCAAGCTCAGATACAAACCCAATAAACTAAACAAATTTGTTGTCGATCGAGTAATTGAGTTGAGGAAATTAACCAATGATCAAAAAGCTTATGGACACTTCGAATATGATGAACCAGGGGGGCTTTGGTTAGACTGGCGTGAATTGTATCTCCATCTAATAGAAGTTAGGGGAGTGAAGATGTGTAACTATGGAAAAATTTATCAGAGGGTACTAAAAGACCGAAAGAAACTCAGCTCAACATGAGATCTGTTATCCTCCTCCTCTCCTACCCTCTTGTTTCGAAAAGTTGGCTAATGTGCCTATAATTGACTAGAATCTGCTACACCGTAAGGTGTTGGATGCCCAGAAACTGTGTGGAGTCAGACCAATTCGGTTCATTTGATCTAAATAAATAAGAGATACTTTGGGCGGCTAACAACCCGAAAAAGGAGCCAATAATGAGCCCAAAGTCAGAAGTAGAGAGACGAGTAAAA
>Ga0233430_1003197_pt1 | contig 17023 bp, 15 predicted proteins | sample SI_118_April2016_2_FD_179883 | JGI IMG/M metagenome (GOLD analysis project Ga0233430, IMG submission 179883) | Seawater microbial communities from Saanich Inlet, British Columbia, Canada - SI_118_April2016_150_MG | ecosystem: Environmental > Aquatic > Marine > Inlet | place: Canada: British... | reverse complement strand
ACAAAGCTGTCCAACAGGGCCGTGACGTCTTCGGCCCCATACCAGTGTTCGCCGGTGACCCAGCGGTTGGTGGTGAACAGATGCGTGGGGTAGCCCTTTGGCTCCATCGCAATGGCAATCAGATGGCAGATGATATCGTCGCCTTCCGGCCATTCCTCCACGCCAACAAAGGGCTTCGTTTCCATATGGCCGGGGATGCCTTCGCGGCGAACAAACAGGTGAAAATGGCCGTGTTCGCCGTCTTCGGGGCGGTGGGAATGATAATAATATTGCCCATAGGTCTCGTGATCATAAACATCACCTTCGGGATAATGATCCCATTCATAAAAGGTGCCGCCGTGTTCAATGACCTGGCCGACTACATTGGCCGAGGTTTTTTCCAATACCCGATAGCATTCCAGAACTTCGGCCCCTGCGGCGGCCATTTTTTCCAGCCGTTCCCGGGACAGATTATCGAACAAACTCATGACATGTTTCCTTTTGCGGTCCAGTTATTTTGCACTATTCCCGGATCAATCGAAAGCCGATCAGGATGTGCTTTAACGCCGCAGGTCGGCCATGGCGCGCTGCCGGGCGGCAGACGCCGCAGCCCTTGTCATCCCACGACCCACCTTTGACCAGATAGCGGCTTTTGTTGGTTTTGGAGTTTTTTGCCGGCGATGCCGTCCATTCGAAGACCTGACCGGCAGGATCCGTCAGGCCAAAGGGGCTGTTGCCGTCAGCGAATGTACCGACGGGTAGGGTATCAAAGGGGCCGGCGTCGTGGCTGTTCAGGCGGCGGGCGTCGAATTTGTTACCCCAGGGGAAATAGCGGCCATCACTGCCCCGGGCCGCCTTTTCCCATTCAAGCTCCCTGGGCAGACGCCAATCGCCTTTACCCTGACGGGTCAGCCAAGCGGCATAAGCCACCGCGTCATGGTAGGAGACGAGAACGACGGGATGATCTTCGCGACCGGCAGGGGGATGGCCGTCTTTCCAGGCATGACGCCGGGTACGATGGTGGGGATGGATCAGGCCGTAGCTGCGCCAGATCTTTAAATCGACGTTTGGGACAGGACGCCCCGTGGCGGCAATAAAGCTTGCGTATTGACGGTTGGTAATAAGGCTGCGGGTGATGGCGAAGGTTGCTAGGTGCTGGCGGCCCCTGGGCCGTTCGTCATCGTACCAACCCCATTTCCGCGTGCGGTCATGGCCATAGGCGGCCTGATCCAGATCATAGGCGGTGTCCCGCTCCACCTGATTGGAGCCGGCAATGAAGTTTCCAGCGGGAATGGTGATGGTTTGTGGAAACAACACCGCCGCCTGAGCTGCCGTTGCGAACGTCCACAAGCCAATGACTATGATCGTGGTCATCATGATGCCTATGGATCGAACAATCACCTGCCTTCCTCCCCGTGCTGAAAATTGAACTATAGCGAAAATAGGAGGACGGGGTTCCGGTTTCAAAGAGGCCCTCACGGAAGTTTGAGGTGATGTTACTCGTTTAAGCATTCTGTTGAGCGCAAATTGTGGGACGCAAAACATGCTTAACAATTAGAAAAAAGCCTGGAGGCAGCAACGTGCAACTAAAAGAAAATAAGATCATCAATTCATCCGTTTTGCATGTGGTCATGGGCGCAGCCCTGGCCGCCGGCGCGACAATTTCCCTAACAGATGTGGCCTTTGCCCGGGGGCAACTGTCCGGCGCACCAACCGCAAACACCAGCAGCGTTAACCCGACGGCCGTGGCCAGAGGGCAATTGCCCAATGCCCCCGCCGCGCCGTCGCCGCAAGCACCCCTGCAGCTTGCCGCCTGTACGCCCTGTGGTGGCCAAAAACGCGGCTGCGGTGCCTGCAATCCCTGTGCCGCCAAAAAAGGCTGCGGGGCGTGTAATCCGTGTGCCGCGAAAAACGCGTGTAGCCCCAGTAAAGGCTGTAACCCCTGCGCAGCGAAAAAAGGTTGTGGTGCCTGCAATCCATGTGCGCCAAAGAACGCCTGCGGCGCTTGCAACCCGTGCAATCCCTGCAATCCCTGTGGGGCGGGCGGCAAAATGGCAGCGAACGAATGCGCCATTCCGCGTCTGGCAAGTGCTGCCCTATGCAATCCCTGTGCGGCGAAAAAGGCCTGCGGTGCGTGTAACCCATGCTCTGCCAAGAAGGGCTGCGGTGCCTGTAACCCCTGCAACCCATGTGCCGCCAAGAATGCCTGTGGTGCCTGCAATCCCTGTAACCCATGTGGCGGCGGCGAAGTCGCCGAATTGACCGCCGGTGAGGCGCGCAAGGCCTATGACTGCTTGATCAAGGATCTTGTCGCGGGCTATTCAAAATCGGGTCTGAAGGTATCCAGCTACTACAAGGATTGGAAAAACTATTCCAACCAGCCTTATGTCTCTGATACCCACGGCGGCCGCTACGTCAACAACTACGGCAACGCCTTGGCGGCGAGTTATAACAAGTACGAAAACGCCGGACGAATGCCCGTTGGCGCGATCGCGGCGAAAGACAGCTTCGTCACAAAGGCCAATGGCAAGGTTGGGCCGGGGCCGTTGTTCCTGATGGAGAAGATGTCATCTAATTTCAACAAGGACTCCGGTAATTGGCGCTACACCATGGTGCTGCCCAATGGCCAGGTCTTTGGCACCACCAATGGTGCCGGTTCCGCAAAAATGAAGTTCTGTTACGAATGCCACATGGCGGTGGCAGAGGAACAGGACAGTCTGATGTTCCTACCGGATGAGTACCGCGTACAGTAAAGCGTTCTCGTTCACACTCTACCTGTTGTTCCGTCTTCAATCTTGGCCGGATGCATGAATAATGTATCCGGCCTTTTTTGCGGCGTTGTCATCCAGTGCGCGGAGGGGCAAACTAGGGCAACCGTAGAACAGTGAGTATTGATAGGTAGTGTCATGTCGGATCGGGTGCGCGACATCGTTATTGTTGGGGGCGGGACATCCGGTTGGACGGCGGCCTGTTATCTGGGTGCCGTGCTGGCCACGCCCAATCCAGCGGAACAGGTGCAGATCACCCTGATCGAAAGCAAGGACATCGGTATCATCGGGGTGGGTGAGGCGACCCTGGCCCATATCAAGCAGATCATGTCGACAATCGGCATCGATGAAGGCGACTTTATGCGCTGCTGCGACGGCACCTTCAAAAGCGCCATTCGCTTTGATGGTTTTCGCGAGAAGGGGGAGACATGGTGGCATCCCTTCAGCCAGCTATCCCATGTCAATAACTACGCCATGGTGCATCTGTGGTTGGAGGCGCGCCGCGCCGGTTATCAGGGCAGCTATGCCGATGCCGTGGCCCAGGACCCGGAAATGTGCCGCCGTTTCCTGGCCCCAAAGACAGCCGACCACAAGCCTTATGATGGCCTGGTCAATTATGCCTATCACATAGACACCATCAAATTGGGGCGCTATCTGCGGGATTTGGGCAAACAGCGGGGCGTCCGCCATATCACCGATCTGGTGACGGATACCGCATTTGATGAAAGTGGCAATATCACTGCCGTCTCGACCCAGGAAAATGGCGATATCGCCGGTGATCTGTTCATCGATTGCACCGGCTTTCGCTCTCTTTTGCTGGGCAAGGCGTTGGGGGAGCCGTTTAGATCCTTCAACGATGCCTTGTTCAATGACAACGCCGTTGCCATGCGGGTGCCGAACCCGGAAGGTAAACGGGATATCCGCCCCTACACCACCTGCAGCGCCCAGGATGCCGGCTGGATCTGGAATATTCCCCTTTATCGGCGCACCGGTGTTGGCCATGTTTACTCCTCCGCCCATATGGATCGCGAGGCAGCGGAACAGGCCCTGCGCGATTATGTGGGCCCGGCACACGAGGGCTTGGAGGCGAACCATATCCCCATGCGTATTGGCCGGTCCGAGCGCGCCTGGGTCAAGAACGTCGTGTCTTTGGGACTATCGGGGGGCTTCATCGAACCGCTCGAGTCGACGGGCATATATCTGGTGGAACTGGGCCTGACCCTGTTGCGGGATCATTTTCCGACGAAGTCTTCCATGTTGCCGTTCGCCAAACGCTACAACCGGCATATGGCTGCCTACTATGATGAAATTCGTGATTTCATTTGTATGCACTATTGCCTGACCGACCGCACGGACACCCCCTATTGGCAGGACTGCCACAATCATGGTGCCATTCCCGACAGCCTGCAGGAAAAACTGACCCTGTGGCAAAGCCGTTTGGTATCGGAAAATGACCTGGATTATACCTCCGGCGTGCCGGCATTTTCGGCCGTCAGCTACAACTATATTCTGGCTGGTATGAATGCCCTGCCAAACGGCCCCCTGCCGGCGGAGGCCATGCATGACCTGGGCCTGGCCAGGGCGGTGTTCGAAGACCGGGCCAAGGGCATCGAGGCGATCGCTGCCCAGGCCCCCGATCATATGGACTTATTGGATCAAATTCATCGCGCCGGCTAATTCAAGCGGCGCTGCTCTCTTTTGACGCTGCTGCCAAAAGAATCCGGCGGCGGGGTAGATAGCAGGTAACGGTGGTGCCAACACCGATTTCGGAGGTGACAGCGGCATCGCCGTCATGGCGGGCCATCAAGGCTTTTACCAAGGCCAGACCCAGACCCGTGCCGTCGAATTTGCGTTTCCAGCTCGGATCTACTTGATTAAACCTTTGGGTTATTGACTGAACTTCGTCTTTCGGGATGCCAATGCCGGTGTCCGTGATTGAGAACTCCAGATCTCCATCCTGGCGTATCTGTGCCTTTATGATGATAGAGCCGGTCAGGGTATATTTAATGGCGTTCGTCAGCAGATTTTCCAGAACATGTATTATGGCATCCTTATCCGCCATGACCCAGGGCAAGTGCGAGTGGATATCGAATTTGAAGGTCAGGTCGATAGCTTCCGGTAGGCACGAGAACATCCGCCCGGTCGTCTCAAGGCATTCCGCCAGGTTCAACGGAGCTTCGTTCATCTCGGTTTCGCCAGATTGGGTTTTACTTAAATCGGCAAGATCATCAATGATGGAAAGTAAGTGACGGCCGCTACGGTGAATATCGTCGACGCAAGAGACGTATTGTGGATTATCCAAGGGGCCGTAAAGGCCGGCCTGCATCACTTCGGAAAAGCCCAATATGGAGTTCAGGGGCGTCCGCAATTCATGGCTGATATCGTTCAAAAAGATCGATTTTGCCCCATTGGCGTCTTCCGCAGCCTTCACGACGTGGGTCATCCTTCGTTCCTGACGATAATTTGCGATCAGACGACGGTTGCCGGCTTGTAAGATTGCCAGCGATAGCGTGAAAAGAACCGCGAAGGCCGCCAGCATAACGGCCAATTCCAGAAACAGGGACCGGCTTATGTGTGCCTCGGACCAGGCTGCCATATCCCCGTAGGCGTCTAAATGAATTCCGCTTACGGCGGCGGCCGCGATCACAAATGTTGTGATGCAAATGGCGACCAGCAACAAGGGGGGTAAAAGACGTTTGCGCAGCGCTTCCATGGTTGAATTTTTCTCATGGTTATTTTGCGATCGAAAGTGTTACTATAACGAACGTAATACTACGGTGCGCTTTGTTGATATTATGTTAACGCTTGCGGTTCATCGGAGATCTTTCACTCCCCCGTTGCAATGGGAAAGCCCGCTTCTTTTCCCTTCCGGGAAACCGCCAGCGAAATAGTAGAATTTCTTGCAGCCTCATATCACGACCTCGTCGTTACGACAGATGGTTCCTCCGGTAGGGCACGCGATATACGCGCCTCTGCCGCCGGCTGTAACTTGACGGCATTCTAGCCGTACCAAATATTGTAGGAATAATAGGCCACCATTATGGCGATCACGACGGCAATGCCATAGCGGTGATAACGTGATTCTCCCTTTGCGATGCGGGGCTTGGCCTCACTTTCCAATGTGATGCGAAAGACCTGCACGGGCCGGGCGATATTTTTCACCTCGATCTCACCCAGACCTTCCAGGGGAACATCCAGGCGATCTTGCACCTGATCGTGGGCCGCCCTGCTAAGATAGATACTGCCAGGTTCCGCCAATGCTTCCAGGCGCGCGGCGACATTGACCCCGTCGCCATAGATATCGTCGCCGTCGACGACCACATCGCCCAGATTAATGCCGATACGATATCTGATGCTTTGATCTTCATCCAACCCGGCGTTTCGATGTGTCATGCCCGATTGAATATCTATGGCGCAGCGGGTGGCATTGACGACCGATGGAAATTCCAGCAACAGGCCATCGCCCATGGTTTTGACGATACGGCCACCATGCTCGGTTATTTTTGGATCGATCCATTCAGACCGATGGGTCCGCAACCTGGCACGCGTGCCTTCCCCATCCAGGCCGATCAGGCGGGAATACCCCACCACGTCCGCCTGTACGATAGCTGCCAGTCTGCGTTCTTCCTGCGCCAAATCGGATCTCCTTTTCCCTATACGGGAAACGGCGTGTTAAAGCGCCATGATAATAGTCGCTTTGGGCCTATATCGAAATGTATTCATCATCAGATCTTGCGCCGCGCCGCCAAAATAAAACTTAACAATGAAATCAATGAAATGATCGATAACAGGATCAAAGGCGCGGTGTAAGATGCTCCGATCAACCAAACCCAGGATAACAGAACCGGTGTCACGGCCAGGGCCAACGATGATGTCAGGCCTATTATACCGTTCAGGGCACCATATGCTTCCGGGCCAATCAACTCCGGCACCGCAATGCCGCGCACAATGGTAATAATACCGAGGGAGCCGCCATAAAAAATGGGAAACAGGTAGTTGTAGTAATTGTCCGGTCGGACCTGGGCCAGCAGGGCAAAGCCGATCAACAGAAAAATCCCCGAGAGTAAGCCCGCCTTGCGGAAATCCAGCCATTTCTCAAATACCGTGACGAACACCCGGCCGGATACCTGCATGGGCCCGATCATGGCGATGGTGCCGACAATGGTCGCCATGGCAAATCCCCGCTCCAGCATAAGTGGAATGATATGCACGGTGACCCCGGCCATGACGAAGGAATTCGCGGTCAGGCAGAGACCAATCCACCAGAAGGCGGGATTACGCAGGCCAGCCGCCACGGGCCCGGATTTGGTGTCGATGGTGAATATGCGGGGCCGCCCCGTCTGCCCGGCACCGGGTACCCGTTCCAGGCGCAGGATGATCAGATGGATCGGTACACAGACCAGCAACAAGATCAATCCCAGCCAGGAAAAGCTGTCCCGCCAGCCCACCTGATCAATCATCAGGCTGATCAGGGGAATAAAGACGGTGCTGGCAAATCCGGCAATCAAGGTCATGACCGTAATGCCCTGACGGGACCGACTGCCCAAAGTGGCGACGACGACGGCGAAGCCTGATGGGTACAACGTTGCCGACATGGCCAGGCCAAGGCCAACCCAGACGATATAGTAGGCCGCCAAGCCCTCGACCTGTCCCGCAGCGACCATCAGGATGGCACCTAAGGTAGAGGCCCCGGTCATCAATATGCGCCCGCCGAACCGGTCCAGAATACTGCCCGCACTGATTGAGGCCAATCCGACAACAAATAGAGACAGGGTAAAAGCGCCGGTGATCTCCGCCTTGCTCCAGCCAAACTCCGTCGTTAGGGGCTTTATGAAAACCGCAAAGCCATAGAACATGATGCCCCATGACACGGTTTGGGCAATGGACAGCCAGATGACGAATGACAAGGCGCGATAGTCACGCCAAAGTGAGGTATCGGTTTCATGCATGGCCAAAATCCAAGGGGCCGGATATCATTCGGCCATCGCTGTTTACTAAGTAGGGAAATGCATCGTGCCCAGTTTTGAATTTCATTTTGATTTTGGAAGCCCCAACGCCTATTTCTGTCACAAGGTCCTGCCGGTTCTGGTCAAACGCACGGGCGTACCCTGTACCTATGTTCCGGTGCTACTAGGTGGTGTTTTTAAACTGACCAACAACAAATCACCAATGGAACAATTCCAGGGCATCAAAAACAAAAACGAGTATGGCCGGTTGGAGATGGAACGATTTATCCGTAAACATGACCTAACCGCATACAAGCGTAACCCCGATTTCCCCGTCAACACGGTGCAAATCATGCGCGGTGCCGTTCTGGCCCAAAGAATGGACAGGCTGGGGGACTATGTGGATGCGGTCTATGGCCATATGTGGGAAGCGCCGAAGAAAATGGATGACGCGGATGTTATTGCAGCCGCCCTGGATCAATCCGGATTTGATGGGGCAGCGATGTTGGCCGGCATCCAGGATCAATCGGTGAAGGATGAATTGCTGGCCAATACCAATGCCTCCGTCGAACGGGGTACGTTTGGCAGCCCAACTTTTTATGTGGGCGATGAAATATTCTTCGGCAAAGACCGTCTGGATGAAGTTGAAGCGGAAATAGAGAGACAGAAATGAGCGACCAGCGTCAGCTTCGGCTGGGCGCGTTTATGCGCCCGGTCAGCATCCATACTGCCGCCTGGCGCTATCCCGGCGGCACACCCGATGCGAATTTCAATTTAAAAGCCATCACCGGCTTCGCCCAGACGTTGGAGCGGGGACGTTTTGACGCATTTTTCATGGCGGATCATCTGGCGGTACTGAACATGCCCATGGATGCCCTGAAACGCAGCGCTACGGTGACCTCGTTCGACCCCCTGACGTTGTTGCCGGCGCTCGCCATGGTGACCGAGCATTTGGGCCTGATTGCGACGGCGTCGACGACGTTCGAGCCCGCCTATACCATCGCCCGGCGCTTCGCCTCATTGGACCATATCAGCGGTGGTCGGGCGGCCTGGAACCTGGTCACAACCTCGAACCCGGATGCGGCCCTGAATTTCGGTATGGAAGAGCATATGGCCCACGGCGACCGCTATGCCCGGGCACGCGAAATTGTCGATGTGGTGACCGGCCTGTGGGATAGCTGGGCCGATGACGCCTTTATTCGCGATGCAGACAGCGGCATCTATTTCGATACGGACAAGATGCATGTACTTGATCACAAGGGTGAATATCTGTCCGTGCGCGGACCGCTGAATATTGCCCGTCCCATCCAGGGCTGGCCGGTCATTGTTCAGGCCGGTGCGTCCGAGGCAGGCCGTCAATTGGCCGCCGAGACGGCGGAGGTGATTTTCGCTGCCACACCAACCCTGGCGGATGGCAAGGCATTTTATGCAGACGTCAAAGGCCGGATGGACAAGCTGGGCCGCCCGCGTGACCATTTGAAAGTGCTGCCCGGTGCCTTTGTCGTGGTTGGCGATACGGCGGATGAAGCAAAGGAAAAACGCGCCTTGCTGGATAGTCTGGTGCATTACGATAGCGGCATTGCCTCTCTGTCCATTGCCTTGGGGCATGATGCCTCCAAATTTGACCCGGATGGACCGCTACCCGAAATTCCTGAAAGCAATGCTTCGAAAAGCGGCCGCGAAAGGGTCATCGCCCTGGCGGAACGGGAAGGCCTGAGCGTCCGCCAACTGGCCGGTCGTCTGGGCGGCTATTCCGGCCTGGCCATGGTTGGCACAGCCACCATGATCGCCGATCAAATGCAGGAATGGCTGGAGCAGGAGGGCAGCGACGGCTTTAACGTCATGTTCCCTTATCTGCCCGGCGGTCTGGATGATTTCGTCGACAAGGTGGTCCCCGAACTACAGCGCCGGGGTCTGTTCCGCCGTGAATATGAAGGCACTACATTGCGGGAGAATTTAGGTCTGCCGCGCCCAGAGAACCAGTTTTTTCCAGCGAAAAGCTAGAATTCAACGTTGCGTGAGCTTAAATTCTATGCGCCGGTTGCGGCGGTTGGCGATTTCGCCTGTGCGGGCATCCAGGGGCTGGAATTCGCCGAAGCCTGTCGCTGCCAGGCGGTTAGCGGGTACGCCCTGTTCCACCAGGAATTTCACAACGGCAATGGCGCGGGCCGACGACAATTCCCAGTTTGAGGGGAATTTCGCGGTCTTTATCGGGATCGCATCCGTATGGCCGTCGACCCGAAGGACCCAGTTGATCTCCTTTGGGATCTGTCGGGAAATTTCCACCAACGTGGCGGCCAACTGGGCGATCTGGCCCTGACCGGCAACACCAAGGAGCGCCGAGCCGGACGTGAACAGCACTTCTGACTGGAAAACGAAACGGTCACCAACGATGCGCACACCACGGCGTTGCCCCAGAACCTCACGCAGCCGGCCAAAAAATTCAGAGCGGTAGCGGGTGAGTTCCTGCACCTTGCTGGCCAGGGCGCGGTTCAGGCGTTTGCCAAGATCGGAAATCGTTGCCTCATCCTTGCGGTCTTTCGCTTCCGAGGCTTCAAGCGCGGCATTCAATTGCTGTATTTCCCGGCGCAGGGCCATGATCTGCTGGTTCAAAAGGCCGACCTGGCTTTTCTGCTCCGAACTCAAGGCCCGCTCCGCCTTATAATCCTCGTCCAGGCGGGTATAGAGGTCCAGCAATTCAGACAGCCTGATCTTCCGCTCCTCTATCTCCTTTTGCGCCAGCAGGGTGCGTTCCTGTTCCTTGGACAGTTCCGCCTGCAGGGCTTTGCTGCGATCACGCAAAGTCCCCAGTTCCGCCTCTCGCTTCGCCAGGTTTTGTGCCAGGGTGCCGACCTGGGCCTCCAAAGTGCCGCGCAATTTGCGCAATGCCTCCACATCCCGGCGCAAGCTCTCCAACTCCAACAGGTGACGCTCTGTTTCTTCGCGGCTCACCTGGGCCCGGTTTTGCGCCGTCGCCAGGGCTTCCTCTGCGCCTTCAGCACGGTTTTTCATCTGCCGCAATTGCACCTGCAACTGATCACGATCCGCCACCGTGGTCTGCAATGAAGATGATAACTGTGCGATGTTGAGGCGAAGATCGGCGTTCGCCTGACGTTCCAGGTCCAGCAGGTCTGCCAATTCGTTGACCTGGCGGTTCAATCTATCCAGGGCCTCGTCCTTGCCGGATATGGCCTGGGTCAACAACACCTGGGCCAGTACAAAGACCACCAGCAGGAAGATAATGACCAATAACAACGTCGCCAACGCATCAACAAATCCCGGCCATATATTGGCTGTATTGGCGGAATTGTTACGTCGTCTGGCCATTGCGAATTTCAGATACCTTGTTCCAACCGATCCAACTGCGTCATTGGGGGGCTATCGTTCGTCCGCCATTGCCGCAATGGTACGCGCCAACAGTTTAATTTCGCTGCGTAGTTCCGCCACCGTCTGGTTGCGACCCTCGTTCATTTCCTCCAACAGACGCATCACATAGACATCCAGATTGCGCAGATGGGTACGAGAGGCTTCATCAAGGCCAAATTCCTGCCCTTCAAGATGGTTCGACAGATTTTGCAGCACCGGGCGAATTTCCATCTGATTTTCCGCCAGTTTGACCATCAAGCCCTGTTCCGCTTTCATTTGGTCCGTCAAGATCGACAGCTTATCGACCAGGGCCATCATGGTATTCTGGGCCGAACCGCGACTATCTTCCGAGCGTGAAATCGTGCGCTGTAGATTTTCCAAACTATCGGCGGTCTGTTCCAACAAGGCCTGAACATAAGCCGGTACGGATTGATCCCCCTCCGACAGGCTGCTGCCGCTGGACAGGCGGGTGTAGCTGGACAGCCACTCTTCCAGGTCATTGTAGAAACGGTTTTGCGCCTGACTGGCTTGCAGTTCCAGAAAGCCCAGTACCAAACTGCCTGCGAGGCCGAACAACGAGGATGAAAAGGCAATGGACATGCCGTTCAATGGTGATTGCAGGCCGTCTTTTAAATCAGAAAAAATGGTGCCGAAATCACCAGCCGCGACGGACAGGCTGCCAATGGTCTTGCCGACGGCACCCACCGTCTCCAACAAGCCCCAAAAGGTTCCCAAAAGACCAAGGAAGATCAGCAGGCCGATCAGATAGCGGGACATATCCCGGCTTTCATCCAGCCGGGAGTGAATGGAATCCAGCATGGAGGTCATGGACATGGCGGAAAGCGACATGCGCCCGCCCGTGGTTGCGCCGGTGCGTTCCCCCAACATGGTCGCCATCGGTGCCAGCAGGGTTGGTTCCCGCTGTACTGACAAACCGGGGTCAGAACGGCGAAAGGTTTCCACCCATTCAACCTCGGGCCGCAGCATTATGACCTGACGAAATGCATAGATGATGCCAAAGATCAGGGTTGCGAGGATCAGGCCGTTGAGGGCCGCATTCGCCTGAAAGGCCCGGATCAGGGGCAGGTAAAGCAACAGTGCGGCAGCTGCCACCAGGATCAGGAAGATCACCATACGGACCAGATAACGATCAGGTTTCGTCATGCGCCAATCCAGCGGAAATCTGGCCTGCGACTAATTGGCCTGCGAGTATTCGGCCCGTAATCATCCAGCCAGCAATTGCCTGTCCGTATCATTCGCCCCCCCCTTTCGCATTCTGCCTGAACCAAGACGCCACAATTTTATGTGGCCTTTTCTGTTTGCCTAAATTCGATGCCCTATCGACCAAGCAGCACAATATCAACCCGGTCTGGCGCGCCGCCGTCATGGGCGATGCCCAGGGCCCGGACGTCAATTCGCGTGCTGCGCAATCCGTTCTCAATCAAAAAGGATCGCACGGCCAGGGCCCGGGATAATGATAGCCGTCGCGCTTTCGAAGTGTCGTTGCCGCTGCCTTCTGCGTAAGCTTTCAGTTGCAGGCGCGAATCCGTTGGTGCGATTTTGTCTGCCATGGCTTTCAGCCGGCCTTCAACGTCGCGGGTCAGGACCGAACTGCCGGCCCGGAAACGCACTTCCAACAAATCATCACCCGATGGCGTCAAAGACGCCACCTGCTGGCGTTTTTGGCTGTCTTTTGCCGCCGATGCAGCTGGTGCGGCAGGTTTAGAAATCGACCGCTTGGACACGACGGTTGGCGGTGGTGGCGGTGGCGGCGGTGCCAGCGATCTAGCTGAGGGCGCAATAGGTGCCTTGGGTGCGGATGTTACAGGCGTCGTCCGCTCCATCGCCGGCGCTTTTGGCAAGGGGGCCCTTGGCGGCGGCGGCGCGTTGACAATTGGCGCCTTCATCGCTGGCGGCGGTGGTGGTGGCGGTGCCAAACGGGCCAGTTTAGGGGGCACCGGTGCTTCCATGGGTGCTTTCGCCTGTGCTTTCATGACCGGCTTGGCCGCAGTCATGGGCGCCATGGGAGCCGCAATTGGTGCTGCTGGCGGACTTGCGATATTTTTACGCGCAAGTGTATTCCGCGGGGCCGATGTTGGTGGCGATGTTGGTGGCGATGTCGTTGCAGGCGTGGGCATCTTTATTGTCGGTAGTTTTGCCACACGTCGCGGCGGGGCAGGCGGTGCCTTTGGCCGGGGTGCTGCGGCAACCGGTGCGACTGGTGCAGGCGGTACCCGTGTCCGGGTCGCCACTATTGGTGTCCTGGCCGCCGCGGGCATGTTCACGCTAGGTTGCTGGCGCGCATGTAAAGGCGGCGTTGCGCGAATGGGCATGGTGCGGCGTAAATTCGGGATCAGTAATTTACGCCCCCCTGGCCGGCCCGGTTCCGGCGCCAAATGCGATTGCATCGAAGGGGCCGGTGCAACATAAGATGCGCTGGGGCTGCCATAAATGGCGCTGAGATTGATCGTAACCCCGGTATTTCCCTGGCCACCAAGGTAAATGGTTTGTTGCGCCATTGCTGATGTTCCCGCCATTGTCAGAAAAACAACGGTCGGAAAGGCTGAAATATAGGCCAGAGGCCGCCACCAATTCATCGGCGCACGGCGCTGGTTTTGCAGAGGGCGTTTGGATGGCTCAAATTTTGCGTTCATTGGACTTTCATGGGGGCTTTCGCGTTTGCGTCTCGCGGCAAAATATTGTCCCGCACCAGGCATTTCCATTCATTACAACTTGGTCGGCACGATAGACCAGAGTGCCTGTTCGGGCAACTGCGGGCGGTGAAATTGGCTTTTGTTCTCAAACGGTTGACCGCCCATTGCCTGAACAGCCCTAATAGACGGGCAAATTTTGGCGAAATTATGGCCGCAACCGTATTCGATACCGTTGCGTGGGCGGTTGACTGGGCGCTGTGATTTTTAGGCCGGGCGGCGGGCGTGGCGAATCAGGCGTAACATACGGCCATGGATCGCCTCGTTTGCGGCCAGGATATCGCCCTTGAACAACGGATCGCCGCCGCCGTCCGTGCGGGTCACCATGGCGCCTGCTTCCCGTGCCAACAAAATTCCGGCGGCAATATCCCAGGGCCGCAGGCCGGTTTCCCAAAAGCCATCGAAGCGTCCCGCCGCCACATACGCCAGATCCAATGCGGCAGAGCCCATGCGCCTGATCCCGGCGCATTCCGCCGCAATTGCGTTCATTTCCGCCAGATAATCCGGGTTGCTCGCCCGGCCTAAATGGGGGATGCCGGTACCAATCACCGTATCGCCCATGTCACGACGGGCTGCCACCCGCAAACGCCGATCATTCAAATAAGCGCCCTGGCCTTTTTCGGCCCAGAACATCTCGTCTGAAATGGGCGCGTAAACTATGCCGGCGGTTATTTCGCCCGCTTCCTCCAACGCGACAGAGATGGCGAACATGGGGATGCCGTGCATGAAGTTGGTGGTGCCATCGATGGGATCAATGATCCAGCGCCGGCTCGCGTCCTCTCCCACGACGTCCTCGCCTTCCTCTGTCATGAAGCCGATTTGCGGGCGCGATTGCAGCAGCGCCTCACGCAATTTCTCATCCGTGCGAATATCAGCGTTCGTGACAAAATCACCGGGACCCTTGCGCGATACCTGCAGATTTTCAACTTCGCCGAAATCGCGCACCAGGCGGCGTGATGCTTTGCGCACCGCCTGTTGCATAATATTCATCAGGGGGGAGGTTCTGGCCATCTTGTTCAGTCCTGTAGCTTAGGCGTCGGCCCGTTTGACATAGCTGCCGTCTTCCGTCGCGACGACGATTTTGTCGCCGACGCCAATGAATGGCGGCACGGATGAACGGATGCTGTTGTCTAAAATGGCCGGTTTGTATGATGCGGCGGCTGTCTGGCCTTTCAAAACGGGCTCAGTCTCGATCACTTCCAGGGTGACATGTTCCGGCAGGGCGATACCGATCACAGCTTCTTCGTAGCTTTCGATGGTGACTTCCATGCCGTCCTGTAAAAAAGCCGCCTGTTCGCCCAATTGATCACCGTTCAGGGTCACCTGCTCGTAATTTTCCATGTTCATGAAGGTATAACTATCGTCGTCACCGAACAGGAACTGATGCGCGTTTTGGTCCAGGCGCACTTTTTCAACATTTTCCGAGGCGCGGAAGCGTTCGTTCAATTTGCTGCCATCACGCAGATTGCGCAACTCGACCTGAAGATAGGCACCACCCTTGCCGGGTTGGGTATGGGCGATCTTCACAGCTTTCCACAAGCCGCCTTTATGTTCGACGACATTACCGGGCCGAATGGCGTTGCCATTAATTCTCATGGTTTCATCCTCGTAGTGACGACAGCGCCTTTGCCGCGATCCGCCGCGATCCGCCGCGATCCGCCACTGTCCATTGACGGTTCGATGGCTTGGAAAGGCGGCGGAACCTACCAGGGACGCCCCCCGGAAGCAACGGTGAAGAAGCAGCGATGAAGCTGCGTATTTTCGGCCCGGTCTTCGCCCGGGCCTTTTTCGTTTTGCCAATGGGTTTTGCTGGGATAGGCTCCCGACAACAATTTTTAAAATGGGAGGACGCAATCATGGATATCACGAGACACAACCCCGGCCCACGGATGAGCCAGGCCGTCGAACACAACGGCACGGTCTATCTGGCCGGCCAGGTCGCCAGCGATATAAACGCCGACATTACTGAACAAACCCGCCAGGTTCTGGCGAAGATCGATGCTTTGCTGGCAACGGCCGGTAGCAGCAAGTCCAAACTTCTATGGGCCCAGTTGTGGGTTACCGATATGCGCAATTTCTCCGCCATGAACGAAGTCTGGGATGGCTGGATTGATCCGGAAAACCCACCCGTTCGCGCCGGTTTGTGCAGCGACTTGGCAGCACCGGGGTATCTGGTGGAAATCATGGTCATGGCCGCGAAATAATCACCGTTTTCAGTAGATCATTCGGGTCTGCCTGAACCGCCCGCGCCCCCAACCTCGCCAACAACAGAGCGCCATTTATCGGTGGCCGGGCGGGGCGCGCGGGCGGTCCGGCATATTCTGAACATATTTGTGGGAGGGCAAGTCTGTGGGCAAACCTGGTAGGGCGTATATCGCCGGGGCTTATGAGCATCCGACCCGCCATGCGGTGGACACTTCGGTGGCGCAATTGCATGCGGAAGTGGCCATTGGTGCCTTGGCGGATGCGGGGCTAACCAAGGATGACGTGGACGGCTATTTCTGTGCCGGCGATGCGCCAGGCCTGGGCGGGCTGTCGATGATCGAATATATGGGCCTGGACGTGCGCTATATGGACAGCACGGACAGTGGCGGGTCTGCCTATATTGTGCATCTTGGCCATGCGGTGGAGGCCATTGCGGCAGGAAAATGCTCCGTCGCCCTGATCACCCTGGGGGGTAGGCCAAAAGGCGCGGCCAAAGCCCCCTTGCCCGACTATGGCAATGATACCCCCGATATCGGGTTCGAGACGCCCTACAATCAGAACATCGTCAACAACTACGCCATGGCGGCCATGCGGCATCGCCATGAATTCGGCACCACGGCGGAGCAACTGGCCTGGATCAAAGTCGCCGCCTCGCACCATGCCCAGCACAATGAACATGCGGTGCTGCGGGATGTGGTCACGGTCGAAGACGTGGTCAATTCGCCCATGATCGCCGACCCGCTGCACCGGTTGGATTGTTGCGTTATCAGTGACGGCGGCGGTGCCCTGGTGGTGGTCAGTCCCGAAATCGCCAAGACCCTTGGTGACCGTTGCGTCAAGATTATGGGCCAGGGGGAAGCGTCGAAAACCACCAATCGCGGTGATATCGATTTGACCTACACCGGTGCCGTTAAATCTGCCCCCATCGCGTTCGAGGAGGCGGGCCTGACCCCGGCTGATATCGACATGGTGACGATTTATGACAGCTTCACCATCACGGTGCTGATCAGCCTTGAGGACCTCGGCTTTTGTGAAAAAGGCCAGGGGG
>Ga0233430_1003189_pt1 | contig 17054 bp, 17 predicted proteins | sample SI_118_April2016_2_FD_179883 | JGI IMG/M metagenome (GOLD analysis project Ga0233430, IMG submission 179883) | Seawater microbial communities from Saanich Inlet, British Columbia, Canada - SI_118_April2016_150_MG | ecosystem: Environmental > Aquatic > Marine > Inlet | place: Canada: British... | reverse complement strand
TCTCATGGCTATCTTAAAAATTGCCCGTATGGGACATCCTGTTTTGCATCAAGTTGCTGAAAATGTTGATGATCCGACAGATGTTGAAATCGCTGTTCTGGTCGAAGACATGCTTGAAACGCTGGATGATGCCGGCGGTATTGGGCTGGCGGCACCGCAAGTTCATGTCTCGAAACGTGTCATTATATTCTTTGTACCGCAAGGCCGGGAAAGCGAAGATGAAGAGGATATGCCGACGGATTTAACGATTATGGTTAACCCGATCATTGAGCCCTTGAGTGATGAGACCAATCTCGATTGGGAGGCCTGTTTGTCGGTGCCGGGTTTGATGGGAGCGGTTGAGCGTTTCTCACATATTAAATATTCTTGGACATCGCTTGAAGGTAAACTCGAAGAGCGTGAGGCCAAGGGATTCCACGCCCGGGCCGTGCAGCATGAATGCGATCATTTGGACGGCAAGCTCTATCCGATGCGGATGACAGATTTTACGACTTTTGGCTTTGTCGAGGAAACCAACCGAAATATCGCTTTGATGCGCAAAGGTCATGGTCGGGAAATAGATGATCATGTGATGGAGGAAGCTCAGTGAGCGGTAATCCCAACGATATCAAAGACCAACTCCTCATGGCGATGCTGCCGCATGTTCTGTTTGATGGTTGGAGCCAGGACACCCTGGCGGCCGCTTGCCAAGATCTGGGCCCGGATACGCCAGAGGCAAGCCTGGTATTCCCTGGCGGGATTCGTGATGTTGCGAAACATTTTGGCGACTATATGGACCGTGCCATGCTGGCTGAGTTGGCCAAGCTAAACATCGAGAAATTGCCAATTCGGGAGCGTATCGCTACGGGCGTTCGGACACGATTAATGCTATTGGCTCCGCACAGAGAGGCGATCCGTCGGCTTTTGACCTATTTGTCTTTGCCGGGCAATCAATTTACCGGGCTGCGGATTACCATGAAGACGGTGGATGCCATTTGGTACGCCGCTGGGGATACGGCAACCGATTTTAATTATTATACCAAGCGCGGATTGCTCGCCGGTGTCTATGGCTCGACGATCCTCTATTGGCTGTCGGACAATTCGGATGATTTTGTTGAGACGGATGCTTTCCTAGCGCGCCGCATCAATGAAGTGCTGCAAATCCCAAAACTTCAAAGCAAAATAACCAAGCGGTTAGAGCGGCTCACACGCCCGCTGCGTCGATTTAAACGACCCGCGTTTTAATCTACGGGGTCTTCGGCAACGCCTGCGGTTTGGTCGGCTCTAAATTTATCCAATGCATCGGCAACATCTTGATCACTGAGAGCGATAATGCTGGCGGCAAGCACTGCCGCATTGACCGCGCCTGCTTTGCCGACAGCCAAAGTGCCAACTGGAATACCGCCCGGCATTTGTGCCATGGCCAGTAGAGCATCCAGACCACCCATGACCTTGCCGTCCATCGGGACGCCGAGGACAGGTAGCGGTGTTAATGCCGCCGCAGCACCCGGTAGAGCGGCAGCCATGCCAGCGCCGGCGATCAATACCTTCAAGCCACGCTCGCGCGCTGATTCGGCATATTTGGTTAAGCGATCAGGTGTTCGATGCGCTGAAATAATTTTCGCCTCATGGGCAATGCCAAGTTTTTCGAGGGTCAAAGTAGTATGCTTCATGGTCGCCCAGTCGGACTGACTGCCCATAATAATACCAACAATCGGATTCGCTTCAGCCATCAATAAACTCCAGTTTTTCAGCCATTTCAGCTTAAGAAGGCGGCATTATAAGTGGCAAATTGACCAGTGCAAGGTATTGCCAGATTAAATTTTGTTCATGTTTAAAGAAAGTTAGCGACGCGCCTTTCCGTATACACAGTGGAAGCAAAATTTACCTGATCAAGCGATAGTGCTAGTTTAGTTTGCTGGCCCTGATTGAGTCGGCTCAAACGGGGAAGGTGGTATGGCTGATTTTGCCGATATTTCAGATCTAACGCGCATTCAGGAATTGGACACAAACAGCCAATCCGGTGGCCATCATACGAGCCCCTATTATCAACGCCTTGCGCTTCAAAAACAGGGGCAAAAGCCAGCCTCCCGGACGTCCAAGCAAATTAAAGATACTGCTTACGTCATGGGAATCCCGATCGAAGAGATCACGCCCCGCGTCCATGAAGCGATGACGCTTATCATGCACGAAATGGATTCGCTGCGGTGGGAATTGGAGACGACCAAAAAGCATGAAGCGTTTTTAATTGAAGCGCTCGATCATCACGAAATACTGCCGGTCGTTAGTCATCACGCGTTCTCGCAATATTTGATCCACGCCGCTGAGCATGTTGAGCGAACCAAAGAGCCGAGTTTTCTTCTGTTTTTAAAATTAATTGGCGTCGATGAGCTTTGGCACAAGGAAGGCCTCGGGCTACGCGATGGCTTTTTGCTTCATGCGGTGGAAATTATTAACAACTTTCTCGAAGAGGTCGACGTGGTGGGCGCATTGGATTACGGCGAGTTCGGTGTGATATTAAATCTCTATCAAATGGAAGCCGTAAAAACCAAGGCTGATGATTTAACAAATTTGCTGGAGAAATCTCCCTTTGTTGTTGAGGAAAATGAATATGCTGTTCAATCTTGCTGGGGGTTTTATGAAATCCTTGCCAATGCTGCTCCCGATCAGATGATTTTGGCGGCCAGTGAAGAGGCGCGAAAAACACTTTAATTTCTATGCGATGATGTCAGGAAATTGGTTGGCACTTAACTGGGCAATCTGATCTTTAAGCGCTAATTTCTCTTTTTTGATCCGTTGGAGTTTAATCTGGTCGAAATTGGGGGCCTCAGCGAGTTGCTCCGCCTCGATGTCGAGCTGTCGGTGTCGGTCTATCAACTCCTTGATCTTATTTGCGTATTCATCATTGCCCATGACATTTTTCTCGGCATAATTTGACACAATTAGATTGGTCCTGCTTTACAATATCAAAAAAGCGGACAAAATTGGAAAATTGATTCGTTCTTAAATTCTCAATCGTTAATTCGATAAAATTTGAACCAGGATTTAGAAAACATGTCAGACCAAAAGACACATAAGACAATCGGTGTTTTGACCAGCGGCGGGGATTGTGCCGGCCTAAATGCTGTCATCCGGGCGGTGGTTCATCGTGCTATCGAAGGCTATGGTTGGCGCGTCTTAGGGATCAATGACGGCACGCACGGCTTAATGGCTTCGCCGCCGAGATTTGAAGAACTTAGCCTCAGATTGTTCACCGGCAACATATTGCGGTTGGGCGGGACAATTCTCGGCACGACAAATAAAGGTGATCCATTTGATTTTCCGATGCCCGATGGTTCCAGGAAAGATCGCTCAGCTGAATTTGCCGCCGGTTTTAAGGAACTCGGTTTGGACGGGCTGATCGGTATTGGCGGTGACGGTAGTCTCGATATCTTGAGTCGACTTACCAAGTTGGCTGGAATTGATTTTATTGGCGTGCCGAAAACAATTGATAACGACGTACCTCTCACTGAGTTTGCGGTTGGATTTTCGACAGCGGTCAACACGGCTGTTGAAGCATTGGACCGCTTGCAGCCGACAGCGGCCAGCCACGAGCGGGTGATGATCCTGGAAGTAATGGGTCGTGATGCCGGACATATTGCCTTGAACGCCGGCATAGGTGGTGGCGCGGATGTTATCTTGATCCCTGAAATTCCCTACCGAATTGAGCCGATTGCCGCCAAGATCAAGACGTTACATGATCAAGGCCGCGACCATGCACTCGTGGTCTGCTCGGAAGCTGCTCATCCGGCTAATGGTAAAAAAGTCATGAGCGAGAGCAGTGATGGCAAAAAACACTATGGCGGTATCGGCCATGAATTAGGCGAGCAGATTACGCAAGCTACCGGGGCCGAAACCCGTGTCACGGTCTTGGGTCACATTCAACGGGGCGGAACTCCCAGCAGCCATGACCGTATCATTGCCTCGGCCTTTGGTGTCAGGGCTGTCGATTTGCTGGCCAAAGGAGAGAGTGCGCGCATGGTCGCCTGGCAACACCGCCAAGTGGTGGATCTGCCCTTGGATGAAGTCACCTCGCGGATTCGTAATGTTGATGTTACTGACACCCTGGTTCAGACAGCACGTGGTCTCGGCATTTCGCTGGGTGATTGAGGAACACAAATGAACATCTCTTCACCAACTCCCGCCAAGAACCCGTTTTGGGATTTTTCGCTCGAATTCTATGGCCGGGAAGGTGTGGCGGAGGCGTTTCTTTCGCTGCAAGATGAAATCGGCGCAGATGTAAATATCTTGCTCTATTGCTGTTGGATCGCTGCCGAAGGGGCCGGCGAAATAGAGCCGGCCGAATTGGCGGAGATTATTGCCGTGATTGAGCCCTGGCAAATCGGCGTGGTTCAAAGCTTGCGCCAGATCAGGCGGGATATGAAACATATGGAAGCGATTAGTCTTGGAGAACTTTCAGAACAGCTTCGCCAGGCAATCAAAAACTGTGAGCTTGAAGGCGAGCAGATTGAACAGTGGGTGCTCTATCAATCCGGTCAAAATGCATTCCCCGCCTCATCGTTGAGCCCTCAAGTAAGGGCGCAAAATGCCGAATCTAATTTGAATAATTATATTCGGATGGTTTATGGCGACCTTTCTGAAAAGGACCAAAAATTAATTCAATTTATTGGCCAAGAATCAGCGGCAGCAGTTTCATCATAAGCTTTTGATTTTAAAGTCCTAAATGATTATGTCGTGGAAAACGTGGGTGTTTTGCCATCAATTCTCGTAAGTTTTTGGGCTTTGCCCCCTAGATTTTTTATCCAGATAGGACTAGCTTTATCTAGTTAGGTGCTTTGAATTAGATGGAGATTTATCTATGAACGAGCAAGATCGCGTCTCAATGCTTAAAACTAAGCATACCGGCCTTGAAGAAGAAATCGTACTTGAAAACAAACACCCTCAACCTGACGAAGTCATCGTCGCCGATCTGAAACGGCAAAAACTTCGAATTAAAGATGAACTCGCAAGTATGAACGCGCTCTGAAGAGCGCCGAACACCAAAATTAACTAAGCAATATTACCCGATCCTAGATTTAAGGAGGGATGCGTGCGCTAGTCTTTGGTAGTGTCGGGCGTTGCTTCTTGGGTGTCGCCTGTACTTTCTTCTGTACTTTCTTCTGGGCTTTTTTCTGGGCTTTCTTCAGCTTCCACGTCACTTGAGCTCGGGGCAGGGCCAAACACATCTGCACTGCTGATTTGAGGCTCTTCTTCTTTTGTGCTTGGTGCTGTGGCACTGCCAAACACATCTTCGGCCGTCGGTGCGGCTTCCGGCTGAAGGGCAGGCCGTTCAGGCATTGGTGCCATTTCGTGGGCAGGCTCCGATGCGGCGATCGGTGGCAATGGTTGGGCCGGCGTGTGGGTCGTGCCGGCACGGGCGCGAGCGATGGCGATCATTTTTTCCAGATCAGGCGCCGCACAAAGACCGAGATAAACCGGACTCTGCGGCTTAATGGTCGCAGAATTACGGTGGGTTTTATCGCGAATAGCATTAATGGTCGGCTTGGTTGTGCCAATCAAACGGCTGATTTGGGCGTCGCTCAGTTCCGGATAACTCCGCAGTAACCAGGCAATCGCATCGGGACGATCCTGGCGTTTGGAAATAGGGGTATAGCGCGCACCTTTTTGCCGAACCTTTGGCATCGGTACGGTAGGCTTTGCCATATCCATACGGCCTGCTGTATCAGCTTCACAGCGAACAATTTCTTCTTTGTTTAATTGACCGTTCGCTGTCGGGTCGAGCCCCTGCATTCCGGGTGCTACTTCACCATCAGCAATTGCTTGCACCTCAAGGTTATGCAGGCCGCAAAAATCTGCAATCTGATCAAACGTAAGTGCTGTATTATCAACAAGCCAAACGGCAGTTGCCTTCGGCATAAGTGGCGTCGCCATCTTCCATTTCCCTATATTCAAAGTTGCGGGGGTTGTTCGGGTTGCTTAAGCTGTAAAACCCAAGTGCATGTCCGGGAATATAGGCTTGCCTTAATGCCGCGTCAAACCATGCAATGAAAAAAATTGTAAAATAATCGCTAAAAATGGTTGTTATTTTGGCTCTATGATGAAGAATTTGCCAGATGAGGCGATATCAATCGGGCGAGGAGGCTGGTTATGGATACCGATGATCTAGAACCAATCGTAAAAAAAGTTGAGATTAGAGATCTGGAAGTTATGTCAATCGAGGCACTTGGTGAGTATATCGACGAACTCCAACTCGAAATAAAGCGTGTAGAAACAGAGATTGAAACGAAGAAAGAAGCGCGCCAGGGGGCTGAGAGCGTTTTCAAGTAAAATCCTGTTTAGATTTTATTCTTATATTGCATATCCGTATGGAGAATATGTTTTGTCAGCCATTCATTTAGAAACTCGGCGATCGTTTCAGTGAGATGAAAAGCAGAGTCAGGCTCTGACCCAAAAGTCGATTTTAAGTTTCCCAACCACGTAGTGAAGTTATCATGTTCCAGCTTGTGTTCACCTAGGCTGGGGTAGTCAGCTTCTTTCATGGCCATTTCTTCGCGACTGAAATGGACCTGTACATAGATTTCAAGCTGCTGCAGGACCCACTGAATATCATCTTCGCTGCTATTTGCATCAGATAATCTGTTGATAAGAGAGATTAGGTTTTGGTGATCAGCGTCAAAAACGGCGTCGCCGACACTGAATTCCTCTTTCCACTGCAGTTGAGCCATATTAATTAAGGTCCGGTTGAATTTGTTTTATTTTAAGGGGGTAATTTGTCTTGTCATAAGGGCTACATATATTTGCCATTCACCGCCTTAACTGCAGTCAATTTGGGTGCGAAGCACGAAAGTGTTAACGAAGTTTTAACAGGCCTGTGTTACTTGGTAAGGCGTTACAGGTTCCCTTTGCTTACGTGAAGACCTGTAACACCTCCCTGTTAAACTTGCGCCGTTCTCATTTGAGGACGGCGTCTTTTTCATTTATATAGATGAATTAGAGTTCTTTTTTCTTGGGATTCACCCACTTAATTACCACCTATAGACCAATGCTTCCTGCGCCGATTGGCGGAGGAGCAAATTGATCGAAGAATAAAATGCGAAATATTAAAACCTCAAAGATTTTATATGTTGAAGATGATGCCGAAGCCGCAGAGCTTTGCCGCGTTATATTGAATGACCAGGGCTATGAAGTCGCAATTGCGGATACGGGTAAATTAGGCCTGGAAATGTACCGCGATGGTGATTTTGATGCGGTGCTTTTGGACTATCGTTTGCCGGATATTGACGGGCTCGAAGTCGCGGAAGAAATCCTCAGTAAGAACCCAAATGCGGCCATCGTTTTTCTATCGGCCAGGGGCAGCGAGGCTGTTGCTGCCGAGGCAATGGCGCTTGGCGTTACTTTTTATGTCATTAAAGACAATATGGAAGTCTACTCAACTATCGTCCCCGAATTACTTGCCAAGGCTGCTGCTCGGACAAAAGAGAGACGTGCGGCTGCGGAGATGGCCGAAAATTATCGGGTAAGCGAGGAAAAGTACCGCTCGATTGTTGAAAATACGGCTGAAGGCATTATCACGATCGACGATAAGGGAATTATTGAAAGCTTTAATCCGCAAGCTGAAATATTATTTGGCTATCAAGATTCTGAAGTTATTGGTGAGAATATTGCCATTCTGGTGCCAGATGCAGATCGAGAACAGCACGACAAATATTTTGAAAAGTCGGACCTCCATGGTTGGAGAATTGTCAATCGGGCACGCGACTTTGAAGGATTACGGAAAGACGGCTCGCTATTTGCGATGGAGCTAAATGTCTCGCCGATGTTTGTCGCAGGTTCAAAGAAGTTTATAGGTATATTGCGCGATATTACCCAGCGGAAAAAATCCGAGGAAGCTCTCAAACACAGCGAGGATCGGTTTCGCAGTTTTGCCGAATCCGCTGCTGATCGGTTTTGGGAAACCGATGAAGATTTCCGCTTCACTTATGTCTCAGGCCTGCCTGAGGATTCGTCACGCCTAAAAACAGAGGAGATGATCGGTAAAATTCGCTGGGATGTGGAGGGCCTCGACCTCGAAGACGAAATTTGGCAACACCTCAAAAAAAATGTTACAGAGCAAAAGCCAATTCGCGATTTTCAATACCGTAGAGTGTTATCTGATGGTAGTGAAACCTGGCTCAAATTGAACGCCAATCCTTTCTATGATGAGGACGGCGTTTTTTTGGGCTACCGGGGAACCAACTCTGAAATAACCGACAATGTTCAAGCGCAAATTACCCAGGACCGTTTTTTTGCGGCAATGGAGAAGCTCGATGCTGGCTTCGTGTTGTGGGGGGCTGATAAGAAGCTTCTTGCCAGCAATCAAACATTTCGGCAGCAACAGGGAGAGCCTGCTGTATATATAAAGCCTGGCGAAGATTATTCTGAGTATATGAGAAACATTGCCGAAGACCAAATTGCCAATGGCATAGAAATTGGCGATATCGAAAAATGGATTGATAAAAGGGTCGCAGATTTTGATTCTGATATGGTCGACCGGGAAGCTAAAAACGCCAATGGGGATTTTATCAGGATCAGAAAACGCCGGTTGCCTGACGGGGCTATTCTCGCTTTTCACCAAGATATCAACGATGTTAAAAAGAATGAGCAGGAACTTAAGACCGCAGTGGATTTTGCTGATACAGCCAACAAGGCAAAGTCCGATTTTCTATCATCAATGAGCCACGAGTTGCGTACACCGCTTAATGCCATTTTAGGGTTCGGCCAACTTTTGGAGCACAACCCGAAAGAACCATTGTCTGAAAAACAAAATGATCATGTCCGCCAGATTTTGAAAGGCGGCGCCCATCTGCTTGATCTCATTGATCAGGTCCTTGAGTTGTCTAAGATCGAATCCGGGAATTTCAGTGTTTCGATTGAAAATGTTGAGCCCAAGGTTGTGATTGAAGAAAGCCTGGTTATGGTTCAGACCCAAGCCGCTGAAAAGCATGTCGGGTTGGAGTTTGTTTACTCGGACGACGATATGTCGACGCTATGGACGGATAGTAACCGCTTGTGTCAAATCCTGCTTAATCTTTTGTCGAATGCGATTAAATACAATCGAGGGGGTGGCAATGTAGTTGTTTCTCTAGGTAAACCGGAGGGTAATTTTTCTCGGATCAGTGTCTCAGATACAGGGCTTGGCGTTCCAAAAATTAAACAAGCTGGTTTGTTTGAGCCTTTTAATCGTCTCGGGCGCGAATCTGGTGAGATCGAAGGTACGGGCATTGGATTGACCATTACCAAGCAGCTTGTCGAGCTTATGGGGGGCAAAATAGGCTTTGAAAGTGAAGAGAATGTTGGCAGTACTTTTTGGTTAGAAATACCAATTTTTAAAGATGAATTTGCCGAGAATGCCCCATCAGATGAGAAAGTATTGGAAGCGTTTTCTTCGCAAGTAGAAGAGGCCTCCGGCATTATACTTTATATTGAGGACAATCCTGCTAATCTGCAGCTTATGCAGGCCGTTATCGAACGTCTGCCGGATCTCACGATGATCTCAGCTCCGAATGCGGAATTCGGACTTAGTCTCGCGCGCGATGTAATACCAGATATTATCCTGATGGATATAAACCTGCCGGGTATGGATGGCATCTCGGCCTTGGATAAATTACGCGATACCGATCGGACGAGAAGCATTCCGGTCATAGCCGTGAGTGCTGCCGCCATGCCGCATGAGATAGAACGAGGCAAGGCAGCTGGCTTTGAAGAATATATCACCAAACCGATCAAAGTGCAGGAAGTCTTAAAAGCGATCAGTGCAAATTTGAATTAAATCTTCAGGATTGAAATTCGGGAATATCGGGTTTACTGCCCCATGCACAGAAAGATTCATTCGACATCGGAAACTGGCGCGGCCGATAATTTTCATCATCATCAATAATATTTCGGTCCGAATTTGAATATTCAAAAACCATGCCGTCATGGCCTTCATAGTACAAAAAATATCCGCCGGAAGTCACATGGCGTCCGGGACCAAATACGATTCTAATTTGATGACCCTGCAGGAAATACCAAGATCGCATTATATCATCAATCGAGTCGACCTGATGGTTGATGTGTTGAACACCTGGCTTGGTGGTCGGGAAAAGCGCTATCTGATGATGAATGTTTTTCATGCGCAAGAGTGGCGACTTACCAATCCAATCGCTGACCCGCATATTGAAATGGGTGGTCCAAAATTTCTCATCACGCGTCGGGTCGGTTGAGTTTAAGCCGATATGACCTAACCCGATTAGGCCGGCATCCCTGGCCTGGAAAAATCGCCGATTGGCATCATGGGGCCGGACAACCAATTCTATACGGTTACCTGTGGGGTCTTTAAACCAACAAAAATCCTCAACCTGGCGGTCTAGAGCTTCCTCTTCAGTGCCTCGCGTACAGGGATAACCGGCTTGTTCAAGGGCTTTCATCGCTTCGTCGAGCCCCGCCCAGTCCTTCAACTCAATCCCAACCATATGATCATCCGGCGCGCCTTCGAAATAGCACAATGAATGATCTCGATAATTGCTGCGGAGATATAGTCGGTCATCACTGCGGCGAATGGCCTGGAGCCCGACAATCTCCGTCGCAAATCGCTCGGCGCCCTCTAAATCCTGGGTGCCTAGTCGAATATAGCAAAGGTCTTTTAGTATGATCATGGAAATCCCGACAGTTCTAAATAGGGTTTATTTGATCTGAGGATATTTGGCTCAATAAAAATTGTCAAAGGGGGCGCAAAGAATATAAAGATTCTAAACTATGGAAAAAAATTTATTTTTCAAAATCAATACATTTTTTTTTAAAAAAATGAAATTGCCCTCTTGACCCAACGAGACTGTCTTGGGTACATTTCCCCTGCATTTTTAAACGGGCGAGTTTAACAGGGAATGCATTTGATTGGGGCAGCCGAAAAGGCGCCCCAATTTTTTTGTCTTACTTAATTTATGAATGGCGTCGGGTGCCGACTAATCCCATTTAACTTCAAAAAGATTGATGGGGTCCTTGAAGCCCTTCATTTCGCGCGCGCCTTTGGACTCAAATTGAAAGTCTTTTCCGAGGCAAATGCCTTTGACAATTTCCGAGACAAAGATTTCTTTATCACCGGCTTTATCAACGATTCGTGCCGAAAGCTGAACTGTCGTGCTAAACAAATCATCATCTTCAATGATTGGCTCTCCGGCATTGATGCCGATTTTGATACCAAGCGGTACCTCTGGGCTTGAAGCATTGTTCTCAGCTGTCTTCTGTTGAATATAAATGGCAGCTGAAACGCCGTTCGCAGTGTTGTTAAAAGACGCCATAATGCCGTCGCCGGTATGTTTGACTTCACGGCCTTGAAAAGTCGTCAGGGCCGCCCGAACGATGCGATTATGGGTTCTGACGACTTCTTGAGCTGCGGCATCACCAAAGGTTTGGGTCATATCAGTTGAGCCGACAATATCGGTAAACATGACGGCGATTGTGCCGAGCGAAGTCTCTTCTTCTGTTTTTTTGTTGTTCCATTCATCCATGGCTTTGTCGAGTTGCTGAGCGGCATTGGGATCACCGTTCATTTGGGCCACCATGGCGGCGCGACCATTCTCGATCATTCCCAAATATTTCGGGTTCATGAGATATTCGTCATAGCCTGCAGAAAACTTGAGTGCCTGTTCCGGCTTGGTGCCCAATACGCCGACACTGTCGATAAGGATCTGTCGGATCTCGTCATCATTTAAATTTTCCGACAACCCGATGGTTTCACACGCGCCGGCCAAATAAAGATTTACGCCAAATTTATTGAAGGAATCGAGCTTTGGACGGGTCGTCATAACCGATTCCAAGCCTTTGCTCAGGAAATTCATAACATTCACTTTTTGCTTTTCAGCACCAATTGTGAGTTCGGCTACTTGGGTATCAACCTCTTCTTCCGTTTCTTCTGATGCGGCGAGTACATCATCGAGGCTATCACCTTCTTCTTCCTCTTCTTCTCTATGTTTCTCCTTCTCCTTCTCCCTCTCTTCGAAAAATGAGCTGTTGTCGAGTTCCAGGCGCTTAGCTGCGGCGCGATCTAGGGCGCGCTTTTGTTTGGAAGACAGCTTCGGCGGCGACATCGCCCTGGCCCACTCTTTCTTTTCTGCAGTCTCGCGCTCCTTTACATGGATTTCACCCGCCAGCTCTTCCTTGGTTAGAAAGGCGAATGAGGAGGTCGACATACTTAAAATAAAGCCAATGATAAATATGAAAAATAGAATGTCGCTATAATTAGATCGTCCGATCCATTGACGAAGCTGCGGCAATTCGGCGATTGCCAGGGCAATGACCCAGGTAACCATTCCGGAAATGATGAAACTCGCAATCGCCAGGATCAGGAGTTTTGAAAAAACACCCCGTTTGGCTTTGCGGCTCACGGTCGGAACATCGCCGCGCGGAGAGGCAGCAGCGCCCAGACTGGCAGGCAACATGCCACCGCCAAAGTCACCTTCAAAATCGTCATTTGCGGATGCGGTTGATGAGGCTGTGTTCGCACCTGAATTATAAATTACATTCTCGGTACTTTTGCCGGTAGCGGCGTCAAAAACGTCATGGACAACTTTGACCGACGATATCGCCCTAATTGAAGCCAGCCCCTTGGCTTCTTGGAGAGCTACATCGCGCTGATTTGGCGCGTGACGCGCATGAAGTTCCCATCGACCATTCTGGCAGACATATACTTCGTAACTATGTGTTCGTTCTGACACCTGTTGCTCCGCTGACACTACCTAACAGAATCGCACCACACGCTGATGCAAATATTGCTGGGTTGCCATTTTATTTTGAGGCTATCTTGAGCTTCAATATACATAAACTAGACAATTTGCCGTTTAATTTCAATCATATCGGTACTAGGTGAAGTATTGATAGCAGATGACGTCTTAACAAACTATTGCGTCAAATGTATTGAATTTGCTTAAAAACCAAAGACGCCGCCAAAAAATCTGGCGACGTCTTTGAACGAAACAAAATAAACGCGATTGAATTTAGCTTTTGAGCCCAAGACCTTCGAAACGTTTATTAAATTTGGCCACCTGACCTCCACTATCAACCAGACGATGTTCGCCGGTCCAAGCAGGGTGGGATTTTGGATCAATATCAAGCTTCATGGTATCGCCAGCAGCACCCCACGTCGAGCGTGTGGTATAGCTGGAACCGTCCGTCATCGCGACGGTGATTTCATGATATTCGGGATGGATATCTTTTTTCATTTCTTTAACTCCGCGGAAAGTGGCGCATTATATAGCGAAGCCGTCCTTCAGGTGCAAGCGAGAAACACATTTTTTTGAAATTAATTCGTACATCAATTTTGGCCTTTATCAGCCACTTTCTCAAATTTGAAAGCCATTATAAACACAACGAACATCAGGGCTGCACCAACATAAAACGGCCAATCTCTGCCAATAAACGCAAATAAATAGCCCGCACCGGCTGGCCCCAACGCCCGGGCTAATGTGGAGGCGGATCGGCCAATTCCCAAAATACCACCTTGCTGATCGGCGGGCACATTTAAGGAGAGCAGGCTGTTAAGTGCTGGTGAGGAGACGCTAAAGCCATAGGCGATGATGACCATGGTGCCCAGCAAAAGTGGTAGATTTTCGGCAAAGGGCAGAATTGCCAAGCCGAGACCCAGGGCTAGAAAGCCCTGTTTTATCATACCAACTTCACCAAAGCGGCGGGAAAGTGGTGCGATCATTGTGCCTTGAATGACGGCACTGATGATACCGATAAAGGCAAAGATATAGCCATTTTGCTCGACGCCCCAGCCAAACTCACGTTCCGACCACAGCGCAAAGGTTGCTTCGAGACCGGCAAATGCGAAAACGGATACAAAGGTTAAAATGATGGTAAGGCGAATGGTCGGTTGCTTCATTGTGTTCATAAACAACGCCCACCGCTCGGACGTGCTCCGGCTGGCGATCTTCGCCTTAAGCTCATCTGACAAGCTCTCTTTCAAAATGACGAGAGCGGCTAAAAAAGCAGCCCCTGAGAAGCCTGCCGCCACGTAAGAGGGCAGTTGATAGTTTGTTGTGGCTGGATCACTACCGGCCAAGAGACCGCCAATTGCCGGTCCGGCGATAAAGCCCAGACCAAAAGCGGCGCCTAACAGCCCCATACCTTTAGCGCGATTTTCTTCGGTCGTGATATCGGCCATATAGGCAAAAGCCGCGGATATACTACCTGCCGTTATGCCGGCAAGACCTCTGGCTAAATAGAGCGTCTGGAGATCTTCTGCCAGGGCCAACCAGACATAAGCCGCAACCGTTCCAGCAAGACTAATCAGTAATATTGGCCGGCGACCATAGCGATCACTGTAGCGCCCCCAAATCGGCGCGGTGACAAACTGGGTTAGAGAATAAATTGCCATAAGCCAGGTGACTTCATCTGGCGACGCACCGAAATGTTCACCATAAAAGGGCAGCAAAGGGATGACGATGCCAAAACCGACAAGGTTAATGAAAACAATAACAAAAATGATGAGCATGTCTGGCGGGCGACCTTTGAAATAATTCTTAATCGTATCGGTAAGATGTTAGGTGCCTAATAACTAGCTTGGAGCCGACAAATCAAGCGATTTAGAAGAGTTTCTAACGCTGAGTGAGTTTTAGCTCGATCCGGCGGTTGCGGCGATTGGCAATTTCATCATCGCGCGGATCGATTGGCTGGAACTCGCCAAATCCGGTTGCGGCCAAATTGGTCGGCAAAATTCCTTGCGAGACGAGATACTTCACCACCGAAATGGCGCGCGCCGTGGAGAGCTCCCAATTCGATGGGAAGCGTGAGGTTTTAATCGGCACAGCATCGGTATGGCCATCAACGCGCAAGACCCATTCAATCTTGGGCGGGATCTTTTTGGTGATGTCCTTCAATGTGCCGGCCAACTGCGTGATCTGAGTTTTGCCCTCTGTGCCGAGTTCAGCCGAGCCGGTGGTAAACAGCACTTCTGATTGGAAGACAAAGCGGTCGCCGACGATACGAATGCCTTTTTGATTGCCCAACACTTCACGTAGCTTACCGAAAAATTCTGATCGATAGTGTGACAGTTCCTGCACTTTGCTAGCGAGCGCGGCGTTCAGTCTTTTGCCAAGGTTGGCAATGCGGGTACGCTGCTTTTTAGCCTGGGCCTCTGAGGCATCAAGCGTATCGGCGATCTGGGCAATTTGTTGGCGCAGCGCACGAAGCTGTTTGTTGAGCAGGGCCACCTCGGCCCGGGCGGTTTTCGAGAGTTTTTTCTCGGTGATGATGGTTTCGTCTTTGGAAGCTAGCTTGGTCAATGACGCTTTGACCTTGGCTTCGAGATCTTCACGCAACGCTGTCAATTTTTCGATATCATCGCTAAGTGCTGCGATCTGACTCAACTGCAGCTTGATTTTAGCCTGATCGGTTTCAACGCTTTTCATCGCCGAGGCGAGATCGCTTTTGAGTTTTTTTGCCTGGTTTCCAGCCGTCTCTGCCCTAAGTGTCAAAGACTGAAGTTTCAGTTTCTGGTCATCTCGCAAGGACACCGAGGCCGAGAGCTCATCAGACAATTGCGCCATGTTGGTCCGCAGGGTCGCATTGGCTTTACGTTCTAAATTTAGCAAATCCGCGAGCTCGCTCACCTGGCCGCGCAACCGGTCAAGCGCTTGGTCGCGGCTGGTTAAAGTTTCGCTTAAGAAAAATTGCGCAATCACGAAAATCATCAATAGGAATATGATCACCATGAGCAGGGTTGCCAGCGCATCGACGAAGCCTGGCCAGATATCAGTCCGATGTTGATTGCGGCGGGAAAGCGCGGCCATCGCCGGGATCCTATCTGTTAATTTCCGTTTGGATTCTCTTGCGCAGCCGCGATTGTGCGGGCCAAAAGTTTAATCTCGCTACGCATCTGCTGGACGACGTCATCGCGGCCAGCGGAAAGTTCTTCAAGCAGGCGGGCCATGTAAATATCGATATTGCGAATATGTGTTTGTGTTGCTTCATCCATGCCGCCGCCGGATTGCGCTGTCGCCAGGCGCTCTAATGTGCCACGCAATTCGGTTTGGCTTTCGGCGAGCTTGATCAGCAAGTTTTGCTCGGCCCGCATCTGATCGCCGAGCGTGCCGAGACTTTCGGTGAGCCGCGATAAATTGCTGTTGCTCTGAATATTGCTTTCGGCGCCACGTGCGAGGGTGCGTTGCAGGTTCTCCAGGCTCTCTGCTGTCTGCTCCAGCAGCGCCTGCACATAAGCCGGTACCGACTGATCACCTTCTGCCGTCAACGCACCGGATGAGAGGCGGGTGAGGCTCGAGAGCCATTCTTCTAGATCATTGTAAAAGCGGTTCTGCGACTGGCTCGCCTGTAGATCAAGGAAACCCAAAACCAGCGAGCCTGCGAGACCAAACAGCGAGGATGAGAATGCTGTGCCCATGCCGGAGAGCGGGGCCGACAGCCCGGATTTCAAATTACTGAATACAGCCGTGAAATCGCCGCCGGAAACAGATAGATTGTCAATGACGCCCTTGATCGAGCCGACAGTTTCGAGCAATCCCCAAAACGTGCCGAGCAGGCCCAAAAAAATCAGCAGGCCAATGTTGTAGCGGGAGAGGTCGCGCGATTCGTCTAATCTCGAGGCAATACCATCCAACAAGGAGCGCATCGAAAGCGTCGAGAGGCTGAGGCTGTCTTTACGTTCTCCCAGCATCGTCGCCATCGGTGATAGGAGCTTAGGCGGTTTCGCCGAAGAAACCGCGCCGGAGGATTTGCGATAGCTCTCGATCCAGGCGACTTCTGGATAGAGCATGAAGGTTTGGCGAAAATTATAGAGGATGCCCAGGATCAGCACGCCGACGATCAAACCGTTCAATCCAACATTGGCGAGAAAGGCTTTTTGCAGCGGTAGGAACAGGAAGGCACAGACCAGAGCGACGGCCAGCACAAACAGGATCATACGAATGACAAAGCGTTGGGGTGACGTCATGGCATTATCCCTCCGTTCTTGCTAACTGTAAAAATTTAGAGCGTTGGAAGGCATGCAGATCAAGTTACTCCAAACTATTTTCCGACGACTTTGAGGTCGACCCGGTTAGGTA
>Ga0233430_1003180_pt1 | contig 17100 bp, 19 predicted proteins | sample SI_118_April2016_2_FD_179883 | JGI IMG/M metagenome (GOLD analysis project Ga0233430, IMG submission 179883) | Seawater microbial communities from Saanich Inlet, British Columbia, Canada - SI_118_April2016_150_MG | ecosystem: Environmental > Aquatic > Marine > Inlet | place: Canada: British... | reverse complement strand
TGAGGGTTCTTTGGTGGGCTACTAAAAGAAGTGTTTAGCTCATAAGTCATTGACCTATAAGTCATTTGCGAACTAAGCGCCAGTAGCTCAGCCGGATAGAGCATCAGATTTCTAAGCTACTGGCGTAAACTTATAAGTCACCGCAGTAAATACACTTGAAGTATCACCACAAAGAGTTACCGTACTTTTTACCGTAAACAGACATCGTATTTGCGGTAAATTCCCTTATCTTTTAAGAAAGGGGATTTATCATGCCAAATATGTATTTTCACAAAACAGCCAAGCAACACGTCGTATGCATCACCACCCAGGGAGTCCAGAAAACATACTACCTCGGCAAAGACCAGTCTAACGCAACAAAAAAATATCATGAGTTGATGGTGAAGTTTCATAATAACCAACTTTCAGTTAATGAATTTAAAGAGTCTCTCTTCATAGAACTGGCAAACTCATACCTGGGCGATAGTGAAGTAATAAACAGTATCAGCCCAAGAACCCTCCTGGACTATAAAGGATGCCTCTCTTTATTCTGCTCAATGTTTCCTAATATAAAATGTACTGAGATTGACATAAAGACCATTAAAGAATTTAGACATTACCTCCTCACCAAAAAGTACCAAGGAACATTCAGAAAAAAGACTGGCCTCTCTCCCCAAAGAGCGAGACAATACCTTGGACTTTTAAGGCGTGTATTTAACTGGTCATATGAAGAAGGATATCTAAAACCCTCAGACGTCTCGTTCCCTAAATTAAAGAGAGAAAGATTCACCAAAAAACCGCCAAGATTTTTAAGTGAAGAGGAGATCAAGAGTCTTCTCTCTTACCCTGAGAACATTCATAAATATTGCAATCAGGTATCAAGAAAAAATATCTTACAGACGATAGAAATAGTAAAATTTATTCTTGCAACGGGCCGCAGAATACAAGAAGTAACCCATTTGAAAAGAAAAGATATAGACTTCAAAGCAGGTATCTACAGAGTTACCAAAGATAAAACAGCAAGGTCAAATCCAACACCCAAGTTTTTCCCGATAAGTGAAAATGCCTTTAACATATTGAAACCACTGTATGACCGCATCAAAGACGAAGAATATATTTTTCAAGATGATAATGGCAAACAACTGATGATCCCTGTCTTAAGACAACGGTTCAATAAAATATTAAAAAAGCTCGGTATAAATGGCGTTACATTTAAAGAACTCAGACACTCATTTGCAACATATCTCTTGTTGTCAGGGGAACCTCTTGAAGCTATTCAAGGACTTTTGGGACACACAAGTATCAAGACAACTGAAATCTACGCACATATAACCAAGAAATATCTCAAGAAATCCATAAACAACCCGGAATTCAATAAATTGCTAAATACATAATCCATTATTTCTATAAAGGATACTGGTCTATGTGGTCGTAGTCTGCAAAGTCCACATCAACCTTGCCAGATTTATCTATTCTCTGGTTCTTTTTGTATTCGTCAATGTCTGCTTGAGAAAATTTAATTCTTTTCCCTCTCCTGTTTCCCTTGATATTCCCATCATCAAGCTCTTTTAGCAAAATATCCCGTGACATTCCAAGCTTCCTTGCCGTCTCTTCAACATTGAAGAGAATTTCATCCTTGTTCATACAAACTCCATTTCAACTATTGCAATACTACGATTAACATCCTATTAATATGCATATAGATATTAGCAAACTGAATTCCAAACAAAGAGAAAAGCAGATTATTCTATTTGCATAAAGGAAGAAAATGCTTTAGGTTGTTATTTGGAAAGGTTTTACACGAAGGCAGTTTTTATTAATACTTTTTTTCAAACAAATATAAACACAAATCAAGAAAAAGTACTGAATAACGCAAAAGAGTGACTAACAGCAATGTACCAACACGGCACACTTCTGTCGTCTTAATGTATCAGAATCGAACAGTGTCAAATTGATAGATGATATTTGCGTTTTTTCTGACTTCCACTCAGCACTTTTTTTTGATACTATGACACGAAGATGGCAGTAGCTTACGATAAACAGTATTTGAAGAAATGAATGAAAGAACTTGAAGAGATTCAAAAAAAGTTATTTTCAGGAAAGTTTGAATTTAGTAGGCATGCTTTAAAACGAGTGGTTGAACGCAATATCAGTGAGTTGGAAATAAAAGAAGTTGGAAAGCATGCAAAGATAATTGAAGAGTATCCGGACGATAAATATACACCCAGTTATTTGCTTTTGGGATTCACCCATATTGAGCGCCCAATACATATACAAGTGTCATTTGCAGACACAGAATTTGTAAAAATTATCACCGTTTATGAACCAAATGAAGATGAATGGATTAATTATTCTAAAAGGAGGTGAAATATGTCCCGTTGTCATGTATGCGGTTCAATAGAGACAAAAGAAGAGTACGCCAACGAAGTATTTCAGATCGATAACAAGCCTGTTTTAGTAGAACATATTCCTGCAACGGTTTGTGTTCGCTGTGGTGAAGAAACTTTTAGTCGTGAGACTACAGAACGGATCCGCCGTATGGTACAAGGTGAAGCAAAACCGGTAAAATCTGTTTCAATGGAAGTATTTAATTTTGTATAAAAATCAAAATGAATAACGACAGTTTTTGCGTATCTGCCATCAGGCAAAACAGGTATTACAAACATTAAATTGGAATATACTTCATGATAATGAAGTAACCGTATACGCAGAACAGAAAGATTCTATTACTGATCAGTCTGGTCAGAGAAGTTATTCTTCTCATTTCACTACACCCCACCCATTGTTAACAGTCCATAACAACATTACATAAAAGACACTATACATATATGTGTCCATAAATAATACACTTGAAACAATTCGTATATACTATAAAATCCGTTTCTAGGCAAAATATGCAGAAGTACTTGTTATGTAACAAAACAACCGATAGTGAATGTGAATGATGGCAATAAGTAAAGTATAATCTTAGTCTGAAAAACCCAAAAAACTATTTCTTAGACAAAAGATAATAAAAGAATGAAAAATGAAGCTCATGCCAGAATTAAAATAAACCAGCTACTCGAAGAAGAAGGATGGAGATTCTTTGACAATGAGGAGGGCATAGCTAACATTCTGCTTGAAAATCATGTGAAGATCACCCAGGAAGAGATTGACGCTTGGGGAAATGACTATGAAAAGACCAAAAATGGTTCATTAGACTTTTTGCTCCTTGATAGCAACAACAAACCGATTTGTGTACTTGAGGCGAAAAGGGAAAGCCTTCACCCTTTAGTTGCCAAAGTACAAGCCCGAGAATATGCTAAAACTGTTGATGCCCAATTCATAATTCTTTCGAACGGTATTGTACATTACCTCTGGGACACAAAAAAAGGCAATCCCAAACCTATTTATAAATTTCCATCGCCCGGCGAAATTGGAGCCATCAAAGAGTGGAATCCTGACCGAAATGCATTGGCCAATGAACCTGTTGCCAACGATTATATTACATCTATTCAAATGCCTGACTATGCTGAAAGACCCGAATGGAACGGCAGCATTGAAGCCAGCAAGGATTTCATTTGGGCAAACGGATTAAAATTTCTCAGGCCTTATCAATTAAGCACTATTAAGCACTTACAGAACGCAGTAGCCGAAGGCAAAGACCGCTTTCTTTTTGAAATGGCAACCGGAACCGGTAAAACCTTGATTTCTGCTGCGATTATCCGATTATTTCTTAGAACACAAAACGCCAGACGTGTTTTGTTTCTGGTTGATCGTCTGGAACTTGAAGATCAGGCTTGGAAAGCATTTACGAATAACCTGAAACCTGATTACAGCACGTTCATCTATAAAGAGCATAAAGGCGATTGGAGGCAAGCGGATATTATCGTTACGACTATTCAATCTTTGATGTTCAATGATAAGTACCGTTACGAGTTTACTCCGACAGATTTTGACCTGATTATTTCAGACGAGTCTCACCGTTCCATTTCAGGTAATGCAAGAGCCGTATTTGAGTTTTTTCATGGGTATAAATTAGGTTTGACCGCAACACCAAGAGACTATCTAAAAGGTGTTGATCCAGACAAGGTAAAGAAAAAAGATCCGAGAGAAATTGAACGAAGAATGTTGCGGGATACCTATGCAACTTTCGGCTGTGAAGGTGGCGATCCAACCTATCGCTATTCCTTGTTGGACGGTGTAAAAGATGGCTTCCTGGTTAACCCAAGAGTGTTGGATGCCCGAACAGAAATTACAACCCAACTGCTTTCTGACGAAGGCTATGCAGTAGCCGTAACCACCGAAGAAGGGAAAGAAACAGAAACCTTTGTTTCCCGTGATTTCGAGAAAAAATTTTTCTCGGACAAAACCAATATCGTTTTCTGTCAAACCTTTTTAGAAAATGCTTTGCGTGATCCGATTACCAATGAAATTGGGAAAACCATTGTCTTTGCTGTAAGCCAGAATCATGCTCGAAAGTTGGCAGAGGTTCTAAACGATTTCGCAGAAAAACTTTTCCCGGACAAATACAATTCTGATTTTGCGGTACAGGTTACTTCGCAGGTTGGTGATGCCCAACAAATGACCATCAACTTTACCAATAACAACTTCAATGGGAAAACCACCTGGCTGGAAGGTTACAAATCCAGTAAAACAAGAGTTTGTGTTACTGTGGGAATGATGACCACAGGCTATGACTGTCCGGACTTGCTCAACATCTGCATGATGCGTCCGATTTTCAGTCCGGCTGATTTTGTGCAGATAAAAGGTAGAGGTACCCGAAATAACACATTCGACTTTAAGCACAAAAACGAATTAGGTGAAGAAGAAATAGTTCAGCATGATAAAGAATTTTTTAAACTCTTCGACTTCTTTGCTAACTGCGAATATTTTGAAGAGAAGTTCGACTATGACGAGAAACTGAAACTGCCAATGCCTAAAAAGGTGACGGTGAAGGCGGTGGTGGTGTCGACATTGACCAATACACAAGTTATCGTCCAGACCCTATAGCGACTTTAAAAGAACAACATATTGGCTATGAAGGCATGAAGGTAGACCGCATGCTGTTTAACAAGTTTGAAGATCGCATTATAATGGACGACATTATCAAAAAGAATGTTGAGCTGGGCAATTGGGAACATGTGGTCAGCCATATCCAACAGGAGATTTTTGATAAACCTGAAGAGTATTTCAATTTGGAAAAACTCCGAAAGGCGGCCAAAATAGATAGAAAGCTTTCCATCCGTGAAGTGGTAGAAAAGATTTTTGGCATAATCCCAAAGTTCAAATCGAAAGACGAATTATTGGAAGCGGAATTTGACAAATTCATCTCCATCTATCCGCCTGAGGAAGATGTGAACCTGAGAGCCTTAAAATACTTCTTCAAGGCGTATGTCGTTGACCAGGACATTCGCAAGATCATTGAGGCGAAGGACTTTCACGCTTTGCAGACCAACCCGACTTTGACCATTTCACAGTTTAAGGAAGTGGCCGCCAAATACCGTGAAGTAATTCCGGTTTACATTAATGATTACGTCAATTTAGAGCGGTTCGCTGCTTAATAAAGGAATTTATGTTAGATACCGCAACAAAGAAAAGAATAGACGATTGTCGTGACATTTTGGTAGGTAAACTGCCCGACCCAAAGGCACAGATAGAACAGATTACGATTGGCCTGATTTATAAGTTCATGGACGATATGGACAAAGAAGCCGTTGAACTAGGCGGAACGACCAAATTTTTTTCAGGTGATTTTGAAAAGTACAGTTGGGACAGCCTGTTTGATACCAGGGTAACCGCTACCGAAATGCTCAACTTGTATTCAAAAGCCATTGAAAGCATGGTAAAAAACCCGAACATTCCACAACTGTTTCGCGACATCTTTAACAACGCTTACTTACCCTATCGTGACCCAGAAACCCTGAAACTGTTTCTGAAAACCATTGGAAAGTTCGAATACACTCACAGCGAAAAACTGGGGGATGCCTTTGAATACCTGCTTTCGGTAATGGGTTCGCAGGGAGATGCTGGACAGTTTCGAACGCCAAGGCATATCATTGATTTTATGGTGGCGATTGTTGACCCGGGCAAGAACGATACAATTCTCGACCCTGCCTGTGGTACAGCAGGATTTCTGATCTCAGCCTTTAAGCATATTAAAGAAAAAAACAAAAAAGGCTTAACGCCTGATGAGCGTAAAAGACTGATTCAAAACTTTGTGGGATACGACATATCACCCGACATGGTGCGCCTGAGTTTGGTAAACTTGTACCTGCACGGCTTTTCTGACCCGCACATAAACGAATACGACACTCTGAGCAGTGAAGAACGCTGGAACGAATGTTATGATGTGATTCTCGCCAATCCGCCTTTTATGAGCCCTAAGGGTGGTATACGGCCACACAAGAAATTTACCATCAGCAGCAACCGTAGCGAAGTGCTGTTTGTAGATTACATAGCCGAACACTTGAACCCCAAAGGGAAGTCGGGCATTATTGTTCCAGAAGGTGTGATTTTCCAAAGCGGAACAGCTTACAAAGATCTGCGCAAAATGCTGATAGAGAATTACCTCTATGCCGTAGTAAGTTTGCCCGCAGGGGTTTTTAATCCCTACAGTGGCGTAAAAACTTCCATTTTGCTGATAAACAAGGAAGTAGCCAAACAACGCAATGAAATCCTTTTTGTAAAAATTGACAATGACGGCTACAACCTGGGCTCACAGCGGACTGCTGTAAAAGGCAGCCAGTTGGAAGAAGCGATTAAACTGACCCATGAGTTTGCTAGAAAAGGTGAATTCAAAACAATAAGCATTGCCCATGCAGTACCTAAATCTGATATAGCTAAGAATGGTGAATACAATTTGAGTGGAAACAGATATATAGCCGACACCATTATTGAAACAGAATTTGAAAAGGTATTGTTGGTTGATGTACTTGATTATGAGCAACCCACCGAATATATAGTTGAAAATACTGAGTATAATAATTCATTTAAAACTCCAGTATTAACTGCGGGCAAATCATTTATTCTTGGTCATACAAATGAGGAATATGGAATCTTCAAAGAACCTCTTCCTGTAATCATTTTTGATGATTTTACGACGGCTACACAATTTGTAGACTTCCCATTTAAGGTGAAATCTTCTGCGATGAAAATTTTGAAGGCAAAGAAAGGGAAAGCAAATATTACCTTTCTATACTACTTGATGCAGCATATCGAGTTTGACAGTTCTGACCATAAACGATATTGGATTTCACAATATTCCCAAATCCAAATCCCACTCCCGCAATTATCCATTCAGAGAGAAATAGTAGCCGAAATAGACGGCTATCAAAAAATCATCAATGGTGCCAAATCAGTGGTGGATAACTACAAACCCAGAATTGACATTGATCCAGAATGGAAAATGGTGGAGTTGGGGGAATTGATTTCAACTCAAACAGGTGGCACACCATCAAAATTGAATGAAGAGTATTGGCAAGGTCAAATTCCTTGGGTTTCACCAAAGGATATGAAAGTGGATTTTATTTCAGATGCTAAAGACTATATTTCGGAGGAAGCCGTCAATAACAGTTCGACTAAAATTGTTCCTCGTGATACGATCTTAATTGTTGTTAGATCTGGAATTTTAAAACATACTCTTCCTATTGCATTGACTGTAAATCCTGTTTCATTTAATCAAGATATCATTGCTATTCAGCCAGCATCAGATAGTATAATTCAGAAATACCTCTTTTATTATCTTAAGAGTACTGCGGAAACACATATTAAAGATGGTATCAAACCTGGAGTAACCGTTCAAAGCTTTCACAATGGCTATTTTAAAAGACTCAATATTCCACTTCCAACCCTTGAAATGCAGTGCCAAATCATTTCTCAAATCGAAAAGGAGCAAGAATTGGTCGATGCCAACAAGCAACTCATTGTGATGTTTGAGCAGAAAATAAAAGACAGGATTGCTAAAGTTTGGGGAGAATAATGGAAGAATCTTTTGAAATATTAAACTACATGCCCATTCGCTTCAAAAACCGAAACGAAAAGGAATATATTGAGTTTTTATGGGATTCATTTCAGAGCAACTATCAGAACGAAAAGTATCAGTTTTCATTTATCGCCTACCACATGCTCTTCATGAGTTTTGTCTATTTCAATGTCTGGCAAATCAAAAAAATCCATAAGGAAGATTATGAGAAAATCACGTTAGGATTTCACACTTGTTTTGAATTTGCAACCTCACCTTTTACTTTCAGTGAAGAATACGAAAGCAAAATATTTACTCTATTTAGATTTTTTGGTTTAGGCAAAGACAAGATTGGTCAGTATAAAACAATTGTAAAGACGAGAAATGATATTGTGCACAGCAATGGAAACATATTTTTCAGGGCACAAGAAACAGTTGACAATAAAATCGCTGAAATACTGCGATTTTCAGAAGAGATTCAACAGCATACAAAGTCTGCAATTCAAAACTGCTTTGAGAGATTTCTAATTGAAAGTCAAAACGAAGATGAAAGACGGTACATTGATGTTCAAGAGCAAATCAATGAAGAACTGGTGCATGAGCATTATCTATCTCAAAAGGATTTGGAGTTCTGTTTGGAATACGACATTACAAAACTAAGCGGACAACCAGACTATGCAGAGATTGAAAAGATATTTGAAGAACTAAAAAATGAATATTCACAGGAAGAAACAGCCGCCACCTAAAGCCACACATAAAAAACAAGGAAATAAAGGGTCGACGTCTCAATCAAACTACAACTACATAGTAGGAACAAATCAATGTCTTTTGTGCTAGCTCAATAATACGGTAACTCTTTGTAGTATGTCAAAAGAGTTCTTATTGTGTAAATTTTGCACAGCGAAGGAGGTATCACAAGGGAACCTTTTTTTGTTGTTGCGTGTAGTAACGTATGGTACATAAAGTGCTTATGTGAATATGTGGCAAGTGCAGATAAAATGGCATATATATTGCGATTCAACAACTAGATGTGAGTTTTTATTGACACTAGGATCAGGGATAACAAGCCAAAGATTAGGATGGAACTTATTACCGTTTACGGGTAAAATGCGAGGGCATGAAACCATTAGACGACTATATCAAAGAGCAATTAAATGGACATTTAGACAAAATTGAACAAACCCTTGATGCGGATGTCGTTTCAATAATAAGTCCTATTCTCTATGGTTTAGATGTGAGTGTTCGAGATGCAATAGAATCGATTGAAAAAAAGAAAAATACTTTAGCCGTAATTCACGATACTTCTGGAGGTGTTCTTGAGGTTGTCGAACGGATTGTTGGTTGTATACGCCATTTTTATAAAGAAGTCATTTTTATTATTCCAGACAGAGCCATGTCCGCCGGAACGATTCTGGCTTTATCTGGAGACAGAATATTGATGGATTATTTTTCTTGTTTAGGCCCCATTGATCCTCAGTTCGAGAAAGATGGTAAGCTTGTTCCGGCATTATCGTATTTGAACCAATTTGAGCGTCTTAACTCGAAAGCAGAAAATGGTACTTTGACGTCAGCTGAATATGCCCTTTTAAGCAAGCTGGATTTAGGTGAATTATATCAATTTGAGCAGGCAAGAGAGCTTTCGTGCGAATTACTGGTTAAATGGCTAACAAATTATAAATTTAAGAACTGGACAAAAACAAGAACGAAGCAAACACCAGTTACAGATCAGATGAAAAAAGAGAGAGCCGATGAAATTGCTAAGGCGCTGAATGATAATGAACGATGGCATTCTCACGGACGTGGAATTGACAAAAAGACATTGATGGATGAAATAAAGCTGGAAATTGAGGACTATACCGAGATAGATGGTTTGGGCAAAACAGTTCGAGAATATATTGAGCTATTGAAGGATTATATGCAGAGGGGCAAATTGGGTTATTTCGTTCATTCGAGAGGATATTATTATTAATATGAAAAAAGAAGGATTTGATAGAAAAACGATTATTCAGAAGAATACCAAAATTGACAGGGTGTTAGTGGAAAAAGCAGAAGCATTTGAAAAGAAACTTTTGGGGTTTGGGGAGATCACTAAATCAAAATATACGTTAACACAACCCTTGAATACTTCAAATACCTGTTTTTTCAATAAGTAAACTTTTATAAATCTAATTAACCTTGGGACACGATACCTAATTAATTGGCACGTGGTAGATGAAGTCATAAAACTATAGTTTTTCGATCTTTATTTCATCACGTACACTTTTCTTGTTTGGTTCTATCACCTTTACTTTTTTTAATCCTTTAGGAGTCTGAACAATATAGTGACCGTCAATAATACCAACGATTCTATACATGTTGTTACCGTCCATCACTAATTTTTCCGGCTCAGGTTGGGGCTCTCTGTTTTCTTCGACGGTTTCAGGTTTATGATAAACGTGGTTTTTATTCATATTGTGAAAGATTTTCATAAAACCAAATCGAAATATCAATCCAGCACATACGACCAAGCCAACAAAAATTAAAATATGCTTAAAAGGAATACTTTTAATTTTTTCACCTTCACCTATTATCATTGAACGGTACATTCCAAAGACCTTTTGATCTTGTTTTATTCTTTTTGTCTTAAAACATTCATCACCGGAATAGAACTTATAGGTAAAACTCTTGCCAATAGAATTTGAACGGCGAACCGCTTTTATTACATACTCTGCAAGCTGCTGAAACTCTCTCGCCAGGCAACGAACGTCCTGGGTTATCAAATAGATATCACATCCCAAATGACGATGCATCTGGAAGAATAGAAACACATTAACATCATAAAACTTGCGGTGAAAATAATTACCGCTCTGTGCTTCATCAATTATGTAAATTACATTTGAGTTCATACAAAAGGTCTCTTGATATTTGTTATCGAAAAAAGAAGATAGTCCTCCAGCATCAGAAATAAACTTGTCCAGGTCTTCTCCAAGTTTCATATTCTTGATATTTGTATACACTCTTACATCAATATCTTTTTCTTTAGGAAGCCATGAGTCTAATTCGTCAGACCATGTATAGTAAGACTTTAATACATGGTTAACGGCATAGTATGTTTTACCGGAGCCTATTTTTCCTTGAATTAATCGTATAGCCATTTTATATTTTCCTCACGAATTTAAGTCTCTGATTTTCAAAGTCCTTTTCATTAAAGAGAATTTCTACAGATAAGAGCAATATCAACTCTGTTTTCGTTTTGTTGATATCCTCAGACCTGAACATTTTCCCAAGATATGGGATGTCACCAAGAAGCGGTATTTTTCTGACTTTCTTATTTGTTGAGTTCTCCATTAAACCACCTACATAAATTTTCTGTCCGTCATTAATCAAAGTAGTCATTTCAAGAGAGTTTTTGGTAAATGATGGTGAGTCAATCAAAGGATTTTGTACAGTTTGTATAATGTCGCTAATTTCCTGGCTAAGATATAATTTAACAACATTGTTTTCTTCTACATCAACCTTGACGTTTAGAATTACACCAACGTCACGATATTCTATATTTTCAGACCTTAAACCATTAGCGGATACAGAAGTGCCTTTTCGAATAGGTTCAGACCTACCAATTTTAATCACTGAGGTATGGCCGTCCTGGACTAATACATGAGGCTTGGAAAGTATCTCTACTTTACTTTCAGAATTTAGAATGGTGATGAAAGAGTTTACATCTCTATGGAAAGTAAAAGCCTTAAGACCTTTACCGGAAAGACCAGAGGTTAAGGACGTTATTCCCTCTGTTAATAAAGATACAGTTCCGCCTCTATTATTGTTCGTTCTAAAGAAGTACTCGACACCATATTGAAGAGCATCATTCAGAGTGACTTCCATAATAGTAAATTCAACCAATACTTGTTTAGGCCGTTTATCAAATGTCTTAATTACATCTCTAATCTTTTGGTAATCATCTATACCGGCCTTAATGATAAGTACATTAATATTTCTATTCTCTGTGATCTGTATTTCAGGGAACACATCATTCAGCAATAATTTTAGATTTTCAGAGCTTTCATATTGCAGGCGATAAAGATAAACATTTTTTGAGTCATCCGATGAAGATTGTATATTAAGATCGTTCATGAATTCATTGTTATGAATCCCATATATTGCACCGTTTTTAATCAGTTCGTAGTTTTTACTATTGAGAACAGTACGAACCATTTTCAGAATTTCATCTCTTTTGAATTTTCCTTTAATTTCGATGTCTACAGAACCGATCAAATCGTCAACGATAATATAATTCTCTTTGATAATACCCATTAAGAGACTAACTACGTCTTTGAGTTCAACTTGTTCAAATTGGATATCAACATCAATGCCACCTTTTTTTAATTCTGGTTTAGTCTTACCGTCTTTAACTTTCCATTGCCAGCTTTCTACATTTTTTGTTTTAGCCGTATTTGTAAAAAGTTTTTTCTCATGTGTCTTATTTAAAAGAGTACATCCCGGAGTAAAAAAACATATTACAAATACTAAGACACCGATATTTCTGAGCATTATTGAGACGTCCTTTTTAATATTGAAATTACTGTAAGTAAAAAAAATCACGCCAAAGGTAAGGCGTTTTTGTCATGTTTTATATACTTCCAGAAACCCTTAGTTTAAAAGCATTGATAAAAAACGTAAAAGAAAAGGCGTTTGTGATTTTCCTTTCCGTTTTTTACTAAAAGATCATGGATGAACGATCTCAGTTGCCGTCTATAGACGGACGAAGGGTATCATCCTGATTGCCATTCGGAAGGCAACCGCAGACATAATAAGCGAAAATCCTTCAACGATTTTCAGATGTACCGCAAACCATGCCGTAATGCCTGTAAAATTAATAAGATAGCTGTTGACCCCATAAGTCCCGTCTATAGTATTTAGCGTCCCCATAACACCCTCAATCAACATATAGATAAGACGGCTAAAAAGGACAGGCAGAACCGTTATAACTATTGTCCATATAAACAACTTCATGGCTGTGAACCTGACAACGCTATAACCTACCCAACTACCAAAAGCAGAAAGTAACCAACTTAATAATGCAGGCATTTGTTAAACTCCATTAAATATCATTAAATTCCCATTGCTATAAAAACAGCCCTAATAGCCATTAGCCCCAACACAAAACTGCCAAACAGATCGACCATCCAATCGAGTGAACAAAAGTCAATACTCATACTCTTTCCAAAAAGCGTCAAAGGAAGTGAACACGTGGCACCAGTAACATTAATCTGGCTACCAGTGGCCAGAAGTACCAGAGGATTGGAAGCTAGATATCCGGTTATTAATCCCGACCAGTCAGTTTCTCCAACCTCAGAGACATCTCCCGGAAGGCTTGCATCATATGTTGAACTATCCGCAGTGCCTACAGAACCGGAGACAGAACCAACAGGAATAGAACCTGTACTATCAAGACCTGATATGTCATCTATCCCGTCTTGATTATTATCAGTAAAATTTCCTGGAGGTTGTGAAACCGGGGTTCCTGTGCCGCATACACCACCATAATCAATACCTGTTTCATCCTGATTCATGATGCCATCATTACAGGAAGGAGCAGGTGGGACAAAACAGGCCAAACCAAAATTCTGCTCACAGATTCCACCGCAATCAACACCTGTCTCATCTTGGTTCTGTATCCCGTCAAAACAATCTGGTGTTTGAGGGACATCTTCCTCAAATTCGTAGAAATCAACGTCAATGTCATTTATAGTACCACTTGCAACGGTTCCAAGACCGTCTGGTATATCGGCAATCGTAAAATCAGGGTCTTGACCAGATTCAGCAATAAATTGGTCATTATAATTAGCATTAACGGAATCGGTATAACACGTCATTGTAAACAGACAAGGACTTGTTACAGATATACGATAGATACAAAAATCACCTTGTGTGTTTACTGCATCCAAGCTTGATTGGAGTTGACTAGCAGGTATATTATTAAAAGTATTTTGCATTGCCCATCCAAACGGCTTAACATTGCCCCCATCCCAATAATGAGCCGTCATTGGAAAATTGCTATGCATCAAATTACCAAGACCATCACCGTTACAATCTTCAATAATATCTATTATTACAGCCCCAGTGGCAGGGTCAACAGAACCAATTGTAACATTACCGGGTAGACTTCCGGAACTATCAGGAGGTATGGCCAATGGAGTACCAGGAGAAACATTTGACGCATTGTCAGGCGGTACATACATTGTAACGTCAGGCAATGCAAAAATACTTTTTACAGCAATGATGGTTATAAAAGAAATAATAATTAACAGTTTTTTTATCTTCATTTTAAGAATATGTAATTGTGTGAATGACTTTCTTAACTACCCAAAAAATTGCTAATAGTCCAACGATAGTGGAAGCAAATATAAAAATCTTAGTTGTGTCGATACTGACCATTGAATAATCCATATACTAAACCTCATTTCTAATTAATAAAAATGCAGGCCAGCCCCTAGAAAGCCAACCTACACCCGGCAAGGAACCACTAAGAGCGGTTTGCCAGTTTGATAACCTTTTTTACTGCCCATATACCTGCAATAGCAGTTACAATTACACCTGCCAGAACAAGCACCTGAGTAGTATCAATGGCTAATGTACTAAAATCCACGACTATCACCCCCTTTCATGTTATAAAGCTGGAAATCTAAACGGCATACTTTACACAAACGTATGCCAGCAGAGAACCACAGACCACACCAGCCAGGCCCATAAGGAAATTCTCTGACCACACACCCTGCAAGGATACGGAAGAAAGAAAAACGTGTATTGAATTTAGTGGAGCACGAATAGACATCTGACCAGAACAGAGAAAACTAACGGGTTCCATTCCTGATGACATCACTATTTCACCACGAACGCCATCAGACATGAGATTGATCAGGCCATCATAATTATTTGAACTGATAACAACGTCAGACATATCACCGCAATCGTAATTTGTAATAGCCAAGATCAACTCCTTGTAATTATGTTAAACAGCCATCCAACCATCATGGAGAGGACACCAAAAGACAACACTAATGTAAAAAAGTAATCAAACATCACATTTCCGGTTATGTTTACCGGAAGTATGTTCCACACTCCGCCCCAATCACCGAAAGCACCGATAACAAACATAATCCACACCTTTCCAATTTTAAGTTTAAGAGGGAGGCCAGGAGAAATGCTCCGTACACCGTGGAGCTAACCTCCCCCCTAAAAACAGATTACTTCTGTTTACCGTTTTCTAAAGTAACACGCTTAACATCCATTCGAACTTCATTCCCTGACGGAAAGAACTTATTAAAATCAACCTTAACAGTATCCCCCATATTTAAAAGCTGTTCACCTTTAACCCTCTCCACAGGAAGAAATACCCTAAACGTGTCTCCAAGGTCTCTGCACATCACTTTAAAACCAACTCCCTTTTCAGAAGCATTTACTAAACTAGCAACCATTCCATCAACTATCATAATGAACCACCTTTCTAAAAAATTAAACATTATTAAAAAAATAATCATCACCAGAATATTCGTCTTCTTTATCCAGTTCTGATACCTCTCCATCACTGCCTCTAAAGAGCTTATGCCCGGCAAAATCAATTTCTATTAGTCCTATTTTTACAGCTTCTATTACATATGAAGCCAATTCGGAGTTAATACGAGTCTCCTTAAAGGTTTTATAAACAACACCTTTAAGTGTTCCAAAAGTCACATACTTATCTTCTTCTTCCTGGGCAAGTTCTTCCATATCCTCGCCTCCCATGTCATCCATGTCCTTCAGGCCATAACAATTACCAAACTTTGAAACCATCCTTTTCCCTTTCATGTCAATAATGATCTCTTTTAAACGATCATCGTTAATATCAAGGCCAAACTTCATTGCATATTTTGAGATTTCCTTACCGTATCCTTCTGTAACCGGCCTAATATCTGAAATCTGACCAAGACCAACTTTTAAAAGAACATGTTCAAGGTCTTTCTTTATTGGGTCTAAGAATGTTCCTCGTTCAGTATTCTGCATATTCACAACATGTCTATCAACAGCCAGATCGACTAACATATGTGAGTGAATATGCCATCCGGTTCCCTCTTTGTATGTCACTTCAATATGTTCAACTCCTCCACGTATATACTTTTTCCACCATGAACGCTCTTTTTTAAGCAAACTTGTTGATTTCTTGTAACACTGTAGAGCAGCTTTCAAACTATCCCTGTTTAACTCATTTGCAGTAATGGTTAAGAGATGAGGGTTTTGCATATCTTTACCAAGTTTTTCCACCTTACGAGACAAGATTGATGCACGGTACGAATTGCACACCGGGCAGACTCTATCTTTACAGCGAACTTGCGGTTCAAATAAAACACTGGACACCTCTCCTTTCTTGGCCTTAACAAAAATTGTATTTCCGCAGATACCCATCCGCTTAGCTCTCGCACTCTGATCAACTTCACGAATAAGTTTTTCAATACGGAATAAAGATTTTAACCGCCAACTATTCTTAATGATTACGACAGACTCTAATTTTTTTCTCTTCTTAACGGCACATTCACACATAAATAACCTCCAAAAAAAGTGCTGAAAATGGCTGAAAATCACCACATTGTAAGTCTCGATTAATCAACGTCTTAAAAAATCGTGTTCCGGTTGTTTCTTAGTATCAAGTCTATAGCTTCTTTCTCTAAAGCAGGCCAATCTGAAGCATAAAAAAAGCCAGTGTTTGCGTGCGCTTGGTGGGCGTACTCAACACTGGCTTTTGTAGTTGATATATTTAAATTATTAACTAATATATTGTTGTTATTCTTTTTCATTGGTGAATGGGAATAATGTTCTGGGAGGATATAAGTTGCTGCTTATGTCCTCCTTTTTTTGTAATTGTCACAACAATAAGCTAAATGCGTTACGATATTATTACTTCTTGCAATTTCATTTTTGCAGATATATAATTAGCTCTTAATTTACCGTATTCTTACCGTACTTTTACAGGATTTACCGTAAAAAACGGTGTTTGTAAGGGTTCTTTGATGGGATTCAACAAGAGGTATTTAACTCGTAAGTCAGTGATATATAAGGGGTTTGCGAACTAAGCGCCAGTAGCTCAGCCGGATAGAGCATCAGATTTCTAATCTGAGGGTCGGAGGTTCGAATCCTCCCTGGCGTATAGTCGTCAATTCTAAATAATA
>Ga0233430_1003179_pt1 | contig 17102 bp, 15 predicted proteins | sample SI_118_April2016_2_FD_179883 | JGI IMG/M metagenome (GOLD analysis project Ga0233430, IMG submission 179883) | Seawater microbial communities from Saanich Inlet, British Columbia, Canada - SI_118_April2016_150_MG | ecosystem: Environmental > Aquatic > Marine > Inlet | place: Canada: British... | reverse complement strand
AGACGGTACCTAACCTACCAAAGCCTATGGCACCTATTCGTAACCGTCCTTTTCTTGAACATCAGATGGATTACTGGATTAAACAGGGAATCAATAGATTTATTTTATCTGTAGGATATTTGAAAGAATTAATTATTGAGCATTTTGGCAATACATACAAAGGTATTCCTATTGAATACGCAATAGAGAACGAACCACTTGGCACAGGAGGTGGCTTATTATTGGCCGAAAAAGGATTAACCGAGCCCTTTCTTGTACTTAATGGTGATACGTTTATAGAAGTAGGTCTCGAGAATCTGTACGAGTTTCATTTAGAACGTAAATCTGAGTGGACATTTTCACTCTTTAGAACTAGTCAGTTTGAGCGTTATATGGGTATGGATGTGAGCCCGAATGGTGAAATATTATCATTAAAGTCTGAGTCAAAGAAATCAAGCGGTTTAGCTAATGGAGGGGTTTATTTGATAGAGCCCTCGGTGTTGGGTTCATTAACTTTCAAGGCTGGAGATAAGGCATCATTAGAGGATGAATTGTTACCAAATTTTATTTCTAATGGCGGGGTATTGTACGGTAAAGAATGCAAGGGAAAATTTATTGATATAGGTGTACCAGAAGATTATTACCAGGCAATAGATATTTTGCCTAATTAAAAAAAATGGTTGTTTATACTGTGAATAAAAACAAGTAAAATCCTAAAATTATAATATTTTATATTGCACTTTAATTTTATAATTTAGCTGGATTATTTATTAATAATAAATAAAGGAGAAGAATGTCATACAATATTTTAGTTACTGGCGGTGCTGGTTATCTAGGTTCAACTATGGTTCCAGATTTGCTTGCAGAAGGCCATAAGGTAACTGTTTTGGATAACTTCATGTTTAAACAGACTAGTCTTAATCATTGTTGTTACCATCCAAACTTTACTGTTGTAAAGGGCGATATTCGTCAAAAAGATACCATGTTGGCATTAATGAAGGAGGCAGATGTAATTATTCCTTTGGCTGCACTTGTTGGCGCCCCATTGTGTAGTTTAGATCCAATAGGAGCTACTACTATTAATCATGATGCAATTGAATTAATGCTTAAGCTTATTTCTAAGGATCAGATAGTTCTTATGCCTACTACTAATAGTGCTTATGGCACTGGAGACAAGGACAATTATTGCAATGAAGAATCACCATTACGACCAATTTCACAATATGCGATTGAGAAAGTAGAAATTGAAAAAGAATTAATGCAGCACCCTAGCGCTATAAGTTTTCGTTTGGCAACAGTATTTGGCATGTCTCCACGTATGCGTATTGATTTATTAGTGAATGATTTTACCTATAGAGCAGTGAACGATCGATTTGTTGTGCTTTTCGAAAGCCACTTCAAGAGAAATTATATTCATGTTCGTGATGTTTCTCGTGTTTTTCAGCATGCACTCAACAATCATGATGCAATGAAAGGTGAAATTTATAATGTTGGCTTATCAGATGCCAATGTTTCTAAGAAAGAGCTTTGTGAGCATATTCAAAAACAAGTACCAGATTTTATCTTTATTGATGAGCAAATTGGCAAGGATCCTGACCAAAGAAATTATATTGTATCAAATGAAAAAATTGAATCAACTGGTTTTAAAACTGAATTTTCACTAGATCGAGGCATTGGTGAGTTACTTAAAGGTTATACGATGATTAAGAATAGCCTATATGGAAATGTGTAAATAGAAAGTGAATGATAGTTGTGATTTTTTAATTATTGGAGCTGGAATTGTTGGCCTTACAGTTGCTTGGGAGTTAAAAAGAAGAGACCCTTTGGCAAAGATTATTATTTTAGAGAAAGAGCCAACAGTGGGGTTACATGCAAGTGGCCGTAATAGTGGTGTTCTCCACTCTGGAATTTACTATGGTAGCGATACACTTAAAGCGAAAGTGTGTTCATCTGGTGCAAAGAAGATGCAAGAGTTTGCCGATGAATATGGCATTGATTGCAACAAGTCTGGAAAAGTTATTATTGCTACATCAGAGAATGACTTGGCAGCTATTGATAAGTTGTTGCAAAACGCTAAGGATAATGGTATTAATGCTGAAAAATTGAATGAAAGAGAGGTAAAGAAGATAGAACCACATGCTTCGCCATATAAAGCGGGTATTTATAGTCCAGATACAGCAGTGATTAATAGTAATGCCGTGGTTCAAAAATTGTATAAGCTACTTGTAGAGAAAAATATTAAGTTTAAATTTAATTCATTATTATTGAGACAGAGAGAGAAGCGCAGGACTTTGGTAACATCTAAAGAAGAAATATCATACGGTTACTTGTATAACTGTGCAGGCGCAAATGCAGATAGAATAGCGAAAATGTTCGGGAAAGGTCTGAATTACACTATGATTCCATTTAAAGGCACTTACTATAAATTGAGGCCAGAAAGAAGTTATTTATTAAATAGCAGTATTTACCCTGTTCCTGATATGCGCCTCCCTTTTCTTGGAGTGCACCTGACACGAGTAATAAATGGAGATATTTATATTGGTCCAACAGCTATACCAGCATTTGGTAGAGAGAATTATAGGGCTCTAAAAGGTATAGAGTTTGGCGAAGGAATTAAAGTTGGTTCTGAACTACTTAATATGTATATCAATAACAAAAATAATTTTAGGATGTTAGCGCATGCTGAAATTAAGAAATATTTTAAACCTTGGTTTTTGAAATCGGCACAGAAGTTAATACCAGAGTTAAATTTTAATGATTTAATCCCAAGTAGTAAAGTTGGAATACGTCCACAACTTATCGATGTAAATACAAAAGAAATAAAAATGGATTATATTATTGAAAAAACAGAAAATAGTATGCATGTTTTAAACTCAATCTCTCCTGCATTTACTAGCTCATTTTCTTTTTCTAAGTGGATTGTAGATGATTCAGAAAGGATAATGACTAAGCCACATTTATAAGATATTTCTATATGTTAAAATGATAAATTGAAACACAATTGATATTTATCGTATCATTAATTTGTTATATTTTAAATATACTCTAGGCTTACAATGTTAAAAAATCAATCTATATTAATTACAGGCGGAACTGGTTCATTCGGAAATACATTTATTCCGATGACTCTGGACAAGTACAATCCTAAAAAAATTGTTATTTATTCTAGAGATGAGATGAAGCAGTGGGATATGGCAAAATTATTTGAGGGAGATTCCAGGGTTAAATTTGTTATAGGGGATGTTAGAGATAAAGAACATTTATCTCGTACTTTGAATGGTATAGATTATGTGGTACATGCAGCGGCAACAAAGATTGTTCCAACTGCAGAGTATAATCCGCTTGAATGTGTCAAAACTAATATTAATGGAGCAACAAATATAATTGATGCATGTATTGACAATAATATTAAAGGTGTTATTGCCTTGTCCACAGATAAGGCAAGCAATCCAATTAATCTTTATGGCGCCACTAAACTAGTATCGGATAAATTATTTATTACGGGAAATGCATATGCAAAATCCCACAATACAAGATTTTCAGTTGTGCGTTATGGGAATGTTATGGGTTCTAGGGGGTCAGTAATCCCGTTTTTCATCAAATTAAAAAAAACTGGTAAGTTGCCGATTACAGATCCAGATATGACGCGTTTTATGATTAGCTTAGAAGATGCTGTAGAACTGGTATGGCATGCTTTTGATGATATGCAGGGCGGTGAAATTTACGTTAAGAAAATTCCGTCAATGCTGATAACGGATATTGCTAAAGCCGTTAATATTGATGCAAAATATGAAATTATAGGGATTAGGCCAGGCGAAAAGATTCATGAGCAAATGATTGGTTTAGAAGATGCTCCACACACTTATGAATACGATAAACACTTTAAGATTTTACCGGCAATATATAATTGGTCGTCTGATCCGCAACGTAATAGTGGCGGGATAAAAGTTGATGAAAACTTTATGTATTCGTCAGATCAAAATAATGAGTGGATGACAGTTGAAAATTTAAAACAGTGGATCAAGGACAATAAAGAGAAAATTGGAAAAATATAATAATGCAGAAAAAAGTATTAATTACTGGAGGGTCTGGGTTATTAGCTGTCAATTGGACGTTATCACTCTTAAATAAGTACTCAATAACACTAATTCTTCATAATAGAAAGATATCGATACTAGGCGTCAATACAGAGACTGCACCGTTAAATTCCACAAAAGAATGCCTGTCTATTTTAGGTAAGTATAGGCCTGATATTGTAATTCATACTGTAGGGCTAACCGATGTAGAAGAGTGTGAAAAAAAACCAGATCTTGCCACAGAAGTTAATGCTGTTTTGGCAGGAAATATTGCAACTGCGTGTAATGAGTTAAATATTAAATTAGTGTATATATCGACAGACCACTTATTCTCCGGTCATGATCAAAAAAGTACAGAAGAAGCTACTGTTAATCCTATTAATGTATATGCTGAAACTAAATATTTGGGTGAATTGAAAGTACAAGAAAATTGTAAAGATGCACTAATTATTCGTACTAATTTCTTTGGATGGGGTGCAAAGCACCACAAATCATTTGGTAATTTCATTATAAATAATTTAAGACAAAATAATTCGGTAAGCTTATTTGACGATGTGTTTTTTACACCAATTTTAATTAATGATCTGGTTAAAAAAGTACATAAATTAATAGATTTAAGCGCTATAGGTGTGTTTAATGTTGTTGGCAATGAGCGTTTATCTAAATATGAATTTGGCGTTAAACTTGCGAATTGTTTTAATTTGGATATTGATTTAATTAATGCTATTAGTATTAATGACAAAGAAAATTTAGTAAAAAGACCTAAGGACATGAGTTTATCTAATGCCAAACTTTGTCAAGCGCTTGATTGTAAAGTTGCTAATCTTGATGAACAATTTCAATCATTAAAAGAGCAAGAAAGTAGTAGTGTTTTAAATCAAGTAATTTTAGATATTATTCCTTACGGTAAACACTATATTGATGAGGATGATGTGCGTTCTGTTGTTGATGTGCTTAGATGTGGTATGTTAACACAAGGTCCAAAAGTTGCAGAATTTGAAAATAAAGTTGCTAATTATGTGGGCGCTAAATATGGGGTTGCTGTTTCAAACGGCACAGCAGCACTACATTTAGCGTGTATGGCGCTAGAACTTGGTAAAGGTGATGAGGTTGCTACCTCGCCAAATACTTTTGTTGCAACTAGTAATTCTATTTTGTATGTTGACGCTAAGCCAGTATTTGTTGATATTGATAGTAGCACTTTAAATATTGATATTAACAAGTTAGAACAAACAATTCTAAATTCAAGCAATATTAAGGCAATTTTCCCTGTACATTTTGCTGGGCTACCTTGCGATATGGAAAAAATTAAGCAATTAGCAGATAAATATAATCTTGCAGTTGTAGAAGATGCAGCGCACGCATTAGGTGCAATATATAGTGATGATTCTAAAGTAGGTAATTGTCAATATTCAGATATGACTTGTTTTTCATTTCATCCAGTTAAAGGTATTGCAGCAGGCGAGGGTGGCATGATTACAACCAATGATGCGTTGCTTTACCGTAAATTAACCCTACTTAGAAGCCACGGTATTACCAAGGGTAACTTTGAATTTCCAGGTGTAAGTGAGGCAGATGACTCTCTAATTAACAAGAATGAAGCGCTTGAAAATGGAGAGTTAAAGCGTTGGTATTATGAAATGCAGTATCTTGGATACAATTATCGTATCACTGATATTCAATGTGCGTTAGCCGTATCACAAATGGATAAGATTGATATGTTTTTAGACGCCAGAAAGTCAATGGCTAAATTTTATGACCAGGCTTTTGTAGAAGCTTTGAATATTACCCCATTACAGGATCATGGTAGAGATAATAGTTCTCATCATATTTATGTGGTTAATATTGATTTCGATAAAATTGGTATGAGTAGACATCAGTTTATGCAAAAGTTAGCAGAACAGGGTATAGGCTCACAAGTGCACTATATCCCAGTGGTAAATCAACCCTATTACCAAAGTCTAAAATATCAAGCAGAGCAGTATCCAATTTCCCAACAATACTATTGCAATACATTATCAATTCCATTGTATTATGGTTTGAGTAGAGATAAGCAGGCTTATATAATAGAAAATTTATTGCAATTAACTTCGCGCCATGACTAAACAGAAATCATTTTATCAATTTGACAAAGATACAGGATTTTGGGGTGTACCCAACTTGTCTCAAGACTATGTTTCAGAGTTGAACACTACACCAATCCAGATATCTAATAATCAATACGGCATTCGTGATAGCGGTGGATATAACAATAAGCTTACGAACAATATTGTCATAATTGGAGGATCACACTCTTGGGGTGCGGGTATTACTACTGAGCAAAGGTATTCTGAGATTCTTGCAGGGCGACTAAGTAGACAGGTAATTAATATGGCTCAAGCTAGTTTAGGTATTGATCAAATATGTATTGCTATTATGAAGAAAACACAGAAATTTAATCCAAAAATTATAGTTATTGAGCAATACCCATGGGCAGTATTAAGAATTAGTAATAATTATGTTAATGGCTATATTAAGCCATCTTTTAGTTTGGATAGTAATGATGATTTAGAGTTGAGTAAAGTGCCTTTTCTTGCAAAATACAAAGCTATTCGACAAGCAATAGGAGAGTATCGTTCATATAAGAAGCAACTCAGTGAATATCAGTCCGGTATTGATTTAAGTGTTTATGATCCCATGTTAGACCCTATTTTCTTGTCGTGGAAATCAGCACATTATTCCCATATGTATAAATTATTAGAAAAAATTATTATTATTATTAAAGATTATTGCCAAAGTAATAATATTAAGCTTATTTTCGCTTTAGGTACGCTTCACCAGCAATTTAAAGAAGGTGGGGAGCAGAAAACATTGCTTATTGACTATGACTTGCCTAGGGATAAGTTACAAATAATTTTAGATAAATTAAATATTGATTATATTGATACAAAAGATGTAATGCTGTCCAATCATACTCAAAATGACCCAGTTGTTTTTCGTGATGGGCATATCAACGCTAAAGGGCATCGTATTTTTGCTGATTTAATTGAAGGTATTTTGAAGGAAAAAAAATGGGTTTAAAAAATAACAATACAGTTGTTAGTGCATTGAAATTAGCTTTATCTAAAAAAAGTCTTAATTTAAAAATAAAATATTTATTGTTAGCAATTATATTTATACCATTAATCCTCTGGGAAAATAAAGGTGGCCCGGTAAATTCTAATAGCGCCAGTAGCCAAAGTTTAACTGGCGATGACATCTATCCTTTATTCTAATGCGTAAGAAGACAATTGTTATTTTAGGTGATTCGACTAGCATGTCTGTTGGTGCTGATGGCGTATCTTATCCATATTTATTATCCAAGGTACCTATCTGGGATGACAATACAAGTATTGTCAATTGCTCTATCCCAGGATTTACATCAGCCGACTTGTGTGCCTTTTTCTTTGATAATTTAAATATATTTGGTGAAATTGTTGCGGTTATTATTTATACAGGAAATTGCGACACTATGTCTTCTGAGTTACCTCGTCCAAAATATTCTTTTTGGTACCAACTTAAAAGAAGAATAGTTCAAAGATATAGCATTAGCAAACCTTTAAGATTAAGAAACAAACTATTGCATTTTAAATGGCATAATAGTTTTAATTTGGATATAGAGCACGCTACAAAAGTCGAAGACTTTTCTTTTAATCTAGAGCGTGTTATTAAATATTGCAATAAGCATACTATAAACACTATTATCGTTAACCCCATTGCTCACAAGCACTTTCCTGCTGGCATTGGTAATGGTAATTTTATGTTTTATCATTATTATGATATTAATGACAAGTCTAGCGAAATAATGGATATTGATGATAGGCGCTTTATTAAGGCGTATCAATATTTTGAGGATAATAAATTTTTGAAAGCTGCTGGCTTATATCGTGAAATACTGCTCAATCCAAAAGATTTATCTAGTAATTTAGAATATCAGGCTTTAGTAGTTAATAATTATGCCATTTGCCAGGCTAAATTATCTAATTTTGAAGAGGCAGAATATCTATTGAAAATCACCACAGAAGGGGCAAATGCAAGAGTAGAAATTATCCTGTACAATCTCGCACTGATAGCTAAAGCTAAAGGACAGTATCAACAATACAATGTTCTGCTTGAGCAGGCGTATGAAAATGATAAATTTATGTACCGTATTCGTAATCCGTATCGTGATGTGTTAAATAATTTAGCGACACGATATAAACTTCCTTTGTTAGATGTAAGCAATATTAGTGATGATGAAAGTTTTGTTGACCATTGTCATTTATTACCTAAATTTCATCAAAAAATTTCTAATTTTATTGTTAAAGAGTTGCAAAATTCTGGAGAGCATTTGGCAACTATTGATAATCAATTATATAATCCAGAATACGCACTAGGAAATGATCAAAAATTTGAAGATTATTTTAAGATTTTCTCTGATTTAAGTCTTAAAGATATCTCACATCAAATATCGTTGATTTCGAACTGCACATTAGCAGATATTCAAGAGAATTCTCTACTTAGTCAGGACGTTAAAAATACCATTCAATATACACAGAAACACCCCCTTTTTAACAAGGTAGAAAGCATTTTATTGGCAAATCCATGCTGTCCTTCTGATGTGGGGCGTTTTAGTGAATTTTTCACAATTAGATTTTTAGTCCCTTATGTTAGATATATTGAAAATAGCGAAGATTTGAATAAGGCTTTTCATACAAAGGAAGGTTTATTAAAAACAAGTGAACAATTAGGTAGGATATTACCTCAAGAAAGTCATCAATACATAGAGGATAATATTTTATCATTGTCTTCCGAGCAAGGGCGTAGCTGGATAAAGTCAATTTTGTCAACCTGTTGCGAGCAATTAAATAATCATTTATCCAAAGGGTCTCAAATTGATAATAGATTGAAATCCACTATTTTTTGGTATTTCAGAGAGGTTTTACGTTTTGGGTCTCACTCTAGAATGTCTATGCGTTATGAAAGAGTTCTTTTAGAAAGAATTGTAGAAGCGTTAGCAGTTGCTAGTGTAATCAATGAAGGGCTTATAGATAAAAAATATAATGAAGAGATAAAGTGTTTACTCAATTCTACCAAGGAAGTTGCCAACATTCACGAACGGTACACCGAGAAATACCAGCCAAAAGAAAATAATGCATCACTAAGTTTAGAATATAATTCTGAGTTGAATAATTTTTTAAATAAAATACAAAATAACTTATGTTAATATTGGGAATATCTGCTTTTTATCATGATAGCGCAGCTAGCTTATTGAAGGATGGTGAAGTTATCTGTGCCGCACAAGAAGAACGATTTACGCGCATCAAACACGACTCTAGTTTTCCAGTTAACGCTATTAACTTTTGCCTTGAATATGCTAATTGTTCCATTGATGATATTGAGTATATTGCTTATTATGAGAAGCCTAGCTTGAAGTTTGATCGACTTGTAAAAACTTATTTAATGACAGCTCCATCAGGATATGAATCATTTATAAGATCAATGCCAGTTTGGCTTAAAGAAAAACTTTGGCTTAAGCGACATATTAGGAAGAAATTAAAATTTAAAGGTAAAATTATATCCCCAGAGCATCACCAATCGCATGCAGCTAGTGCCTATTACCCCTCCCCTTTTGATAAGGCTGCTTTTATCACTATGGATGGTGTTGGCGAGTGGGCAACCCTTAGTTATGGATATGCTGAGAATAATCAGCTTGATATTAAGCAAGAAATTAAGTTTCCACATTCGCTTGGCTTATTGTATTCTGCTTTTACTTACTATTGTGGCTTTAAAGTAAATTCTGGAGAATATAAGTTAATGGGGTTAGCCCCTTATGGTAAGCCAAAATATACTTCATTGATTTTAGATAAATTGATAGATTTAAAAGACGATGGCTCATTTAAATTGGATATGTCTTATTTTAATTTTCATGTAGGCTTTACAATGACAAATGGTAAATTTCATGATTTGTTTAATCGTGAACCTAGAAAATCTGAAAGTGAAATAACTGAGCTAGATATGGATTTAGCCGCCTCTATTCAGCTAGTAACTGAAGAAATTGTACTAAAAATTGCCGCCTATGTTAAAGAGCAAACCCAGGTAGAGAATTTATGCCTTTCTGGAGGTGTTGCGCTTAATTGTGTCTCAAATGGACGTTTGTATCGCGAAGGTATTTTTAAAAATATTTGGATACAACCAGCATCAGGAGATGCGGGCAGTGCGTTAGGAGCTGCGCTGTATGTATGGTATAAGTACTTGGGCAACAAGCGTTTAACAATTAATACACTTGATCGCCAATCTAATTCATATCTAGGAACATATTATAATGATAAAGATATTGAAGCGTTTTTAAATGATGGAAATTTGCCATACTTAAAGTTAAACCCATCTGATTTAATTGATACTGTTAGCAATAAAATTGCTGGTGAGAATGTAGTTGGTTGGTTTGATGGACGTATGGAGTTTGGACCTAGGGCGCTTGGATCCAGAAGCATCTTGGGCGATGCTCGAAGTAAAGATATGCAGTCTACTATGAACCTTAAAATTAAATACAGAGAGAGTTTTCGCCCATTTGCACCGATTATTAGAGCTGAAGATGTTAGAGAGTGGTTCGAAGTTGATGGTAATAATGACCCACTTAATAACTTTTCTTCTCCTTATATGTTGATGGTAGCTCCAATTAAAGAATCACGTCGATTAGCAGTAGATAATTCAGATAATTATAATCTGGAGAATGTTAATCAATCTCGTTCGGAAGTTCCTGCTGTTACACATGTAGACTTCTCCGCTAGACTTCAAACAGTTCATCAAGAATCTAATCAAAAATTACATGATTTGTTGAGTGTCTTTAAAGAAAAGACTGGCTGCCCTATTATGATCAATACTTCTTTTAATGTAAGGGGGGAGCCTATTGTGGAAAGTATCGAAGATGCATATCGTTGTTTTATGCGTACTGAAATGGATTATTTAGTCTTAGGTGACTTTATCTTGGACAAGAAACAACAGCCAGAATATAACGAAACCCAGGATTGGAAAAATATTTTTGAATTAGACTAATATGAATTATTTATTAAAGCCATTATTGACCATTATTTTCTTTGTTATTCTGACACCGATTGGATTGTTTTTTAGAGTATTTGGAGTCGATTATTTACAGATTAATTCTAAAAAAGAAAGCTATTGGATTGATAAGGAATAAGTATTTATGAACAAAATATACAACATTTTAGAAGTAGCTAACACGCATGGAGGGAATGTTGATTATGTTATGGATTTAGTGGAAGAGTTTAAAGAGTTTCATAAAGAAGAGGGCTTTGGAATTAAATTTCAGCCATTTAAATATAATCAAATAGCATTAGAGGATTTTGAATGGTATGGAGTTTATAAAGAGCTTTATTTCAATGAAAATGAATGGTTGAAAATATTTAATAAGGCATATGAAACAAAAGACATTTGGATAGATGTTTTTGATACATATGGGGTTTTAATTATTCAGAAGAATCTAAATAAGATACATGGCTTGAAATTGCAAACATCTATTCTAGATAACCAAGAAGTTTATCATGCGCTACAAGCTATAGATACCTCAAAATTAAAATTAATTATTAATATTTCGGGTAGAAGTAAAAATAATATTGAGAATATTATCGCAAAGTATGAAACTTTAAATGTTGAAGAATTATTGTTAGAAGTTGGGTTTCAGGCGTACCCCACCGATTTAGCTGACTCCGGCCTATCTAAAATAAAATTTTTAAAAGATAATTATAGATATAGAATTGTTTTCGCAGATCATATTGATGGCAATCACCAAGAAGCCATAACCCTGCCTTTAATAGCAAGCATGTTGGGCGCGGACTGTATTGAAAAACACATCATGCATAGTACGCTCGAAACTAAATATGATGCCTTTTCTAGTGTTAAGTATAGCATATATAAAAAAATCATTGAAAATCAAAATTCATTTTTACCTCTGTTGGATAGTGAATTTATTAACGTGTCTGAAATAAAATATCTTAATGATAGTTATCAAATTCCTATATTAAATATCCAGAAAGAGCAATCATCATTGATAAATTTAAACACTGATTTCATCTTTAGAAGGTCAGAGTTGAATGGCTTAAATAGTGAGGAAATTGAAAATTTAGTTTCTAATTATCATGTATTGAGTACTTTGAAAAAGGCAGGTGAAACTTTAGAAAAGAAAGATTTTAAAAAAGCAAATATTGCTGCTATTATCGCTTGTCGATTAAAATCATCAAGACTCCCTAAAAAGGCACTTGTAAAAATTGGATGCTTGACTTCAATTGAGCTGTGTATTAAGAATACATTAAAAATTAATAATATCGATAGAGTTATTTTGGCAACTTCTGACAATGAACAAGACTCAGAGTTATCAGAATATACATACAATGATTCTGTTGTTTTTCACCAGGGCGATGCAGAGGATGTTGTCGCAAGATATCTTGACATAATTAATGATCTAGAGATAGATGTATTTATAAGGATTACAGGTGACATGCCTTATGTTAGTAGCGATATTGCTGATTATTTATTGAAAAAGCATTTTGAATATGGTGCGGACTACACAGTTGCAAAGAATTCCTCTGTCGGCACTTCAGTAGAAATAATTAGCACCTCTGCCTTGAGAAAAGTAAAAAAACACTTTCCAAGTGCGGATTATTCCGAATATATGACTTGGTATTTTCAAAACAATCCTGAACATTTCATTTTAAATTTTGTAGATTTACCCCAAGAATGGGTCAGGGATTATAGATTAACATTAGATTATCAAGAAGATTTAGATGTGTTTAATCAAATTGAAAAATACTTTAAAGACAATAATATTATTTTTTCTATTCAGGAGCTGTATAAATTTTTAGATGAAAATCCAAAAGTAAGTTTAATAAATGGTCATATTGGTTTACTGTATAAAACAGATAAAAACCTAATTAAAATATTAAATAAAAAAACTAAGATTTAAGATGGGTCGGTAATATGAATGTTTCTTTTAGGGTTGACTCGTCAAATAAAATAGGGATTGGACATCTAATGCGCTGCTTGACTTTAGCAGATGAATTGAGCAAACAAAATCACGACGTTGTATTTATATGTAGAGAGTTAACAGGTAATCTAATTACCCTAATTAATTATTTAGTATTAATTTTGCCAAAAGATGGTAACTTCCAATCAGATGACTTATACCTAACTTGGCTAGGTGCTACACAGGAGCAGGATGCAAAGCAAACGATTGAAGTTATTTCTAAAAATACAGATATATTGATAGTTGATAGCTATGCATTGGATGAAATATGGCACAAGAAACTAAGGCAACATACAAAAAAAATTATGGTGATTGATGATTTGTCAGATAGGCAATTTAATTGTGATATCCTGCTTAATCAAAATCTAGGCAGTCAAATGAAGAACTACCAAGGAAAGGTGTCAAATAACTGCAAACTACTACTGGGATGTGATTATGCTTTGCTACGACCGGAGTTTAAAGAGTTGAGAGAGCAAGCGTTAGAAAAAAGAAAAAACACTAAAAAAATTAAGAATATTTTGATTAGTATGGGTGGTAGTGATATTAAAAATATAACCTATGATGTTTTGCAACAGTTAGATAGTAGCTTTAATGTTGTCGTGGTTCTAGGAGGTGCCTCCCCCCATAGTGCAATGATAGAAAATTATGGAAAAGATAAGGATATTAAAGTGATTGTTAATGCTAATAATATGGCCGAGTTGATGCTGGAAGCTGATTTATCGATTGGCGCAAGTGGCTCAACAAATTGGGAGCGTTTGAGTCTTGGATTGCCTTCTTTGATTTTTACAGTTGCAGAAAACCAGATAAAATTTTCAAAGATTCTTGATGAACTTGGGCTGATTAGATTGCTTGGCCATGTTGGTGAAAGAAAAGCTGTTAATGTGATTAAGAAAAGTATTTTGTCAATTGATGATTTAAGTGCCTGGTCAAAAAGATGTTTCAACAGTTGCTCTTGCGATGGAGCTTCAAAAGTTGTTGAAATTATTACAAGTAAATCAGTGTCAATAACATGATAAGTTTTAGAAAAATTACTGAAAATGATTTACCACAAATATTGCGCTGGAGGACTGACCCAGAAGTGACACGTTACATGTCAACAGATATCGAATTTAATCTTGAAAAACAAACTAATTGGTTTAATCAAATTGTTTGCACTTGTTCTCCAGCAGAACATTGGATTATTTTTCATAATGAAAAACCTGCTGGAGTACTAAATCTTGCAAAATATGATTCAACGCTTCATGAGACTTCTTGGGGGTATTATATTGGAGAGATAGAATCTCGAATAATAGGAGGGTTAATCCCTGCATACTTTTATAATTATATGTTTTTTAAAAGAGATCCTTCACTTAAGAAAATTAATGGACACTTTTTTAGTAAAAATACTAAAATGCTTGCAATGCATCGATTCTATGGTATTGAAGAGTTTAAGGTTTTAAAAAATCATGCTCATAAGTATGGAATTTTTTTTGATCTAACTCTTATAGAAATGACGAAAGAGAGATGGACTTTACAAAGGGAAAATTTTCAACATTATCAGGCAGTTTTCGAGGAATAAATGAAAGTTAAAATTGATTCAAATACATATTATTTACCAGAAAAAAAAGAGAATAATGAGAGTTTAAAGCTTGATAATCCTGATTGGGATATGTTAAAAATTTCAGATAAGACTGGTGTTTTTACTAGATCAATAGCATCAACTCATCAGACGGCTGTAGATTTAGCATTTGCAGCTGGAAGTAAATTACTTGAAGGCTTGTCTTGCAAAGAGGATATTGATTTAGTAGTTTTGGTGACGCAATCTCCAGATTATGTATTACCAACTAGCGCTTGTATATTGCAAGATCAGCTTGGGTTGTCAAAAAAATGTATGGCATTTGATATTAATCTTGGATGCTCTGGTTTTATTTATGCGCTTAGTGTTGTTGGAAGTTTAATAGAATCAGGCGTTGCTAAAAAAGGTTTGATACTTTGTTCTGACACTTATACCAAGTATATTGATAAGAGTGATAGGACCTGTAGGCCAATTTTCAGTGATGGTGCTTCGGCAACTTTGTTGGTTGGCAGTGATATAGATAAAGTTGGTCCTTTTGTTCTTGGAACAGATGGTAGTGGCTATGACAAACTAATTGTTAAGGAGGGTGGCGCTCGAGAGCCTCACATAAGTAATAATTCTCGTTATGGAACTCTTAACATGCGTGGCGCAGATGTGTTTCTTTTTACATTGAATTCTGTACCAATTTGCATGAATGAACTTCTTGATAAGTCTAAATTGAATATCGAAGACATTGATTTATTTGTATTTCACCAGGCTAGTCAGCTTGTTCTTGAAAATCTTATACGAGCTATGTCACTAGATGAAAACAAAGTATTTATTAATTTAAAAGATACTGGTAATACAGTTTCCGCATCTATCCCTATCGCCTTAAAAGATGCAGAAACCCAAGGGCGACTTAAGAGTGGAGATACGGTCATGTTAATTGGTTTTGGTGTAGGACTGTCTTGGGGTGCGACATTAATAACTTGGGTGGATAAATGATTATACTAACAGGAGCTTCGGGCGGCATTGGCCAAGAAATAATTAATCATCTTTGTAAGCTGGATAATGTAATTGGATTCTATAATACAACGCATCCAGATAGCTACAAGGGTAGTAAAATAATTTATGAAAAAGTAAATATTGAAGATAAGTCAGAAGTTGATTGTTTTGTTGAAAACTGGAAATCAAAATTATCAAATATTACATTAGTGCATTGTGCAGCAGCCAAAGCTGATGGTTTAGCTGTAAATTATTCTTTGACAGATTGGGATAAAGTGGTGGGAGTTAATTTAAGAGGGAATTTCATCCTTACACAAGCTTTACTTCCTTGTATGATGGGAGATAATTGGGGGAGAGTGATTCATGTTTCATCGCACGGTGCAATAGATGGTGATGTGGGAACGATAGCTTATTCAGCAAGTAAGTCAGGGCTTATTGGGATGTCTAGGGTGTTAGGAAAGGAATATGCAAGATTTAAAATTACCTCTAATATTTTGGTATTAGGAGCTTTTGAAACTGGGCTTTTTCTTGAGTTATCTGATGAACAAAAAGATAAAATTCAGAAGAAAATTTCATCTAAAAAATTAGGAAATCCGTCTAATATTGTAAATGCAATAGATTTCTTAATAAAGTCTGAATATGTAAACGGAAGTACAATTAATATTGATGGCGGGATTTAATGATCACATACGATATAATTAAAAATAAATTGACCGACAAAAGTAATGGCAAATAAATTCACAGATATAAAGTTCACACCAAGAGATGGTAGAGAGATAAAGCTGGCGTCTTCTGAGGGTGTTTTTTCTCCCAATACAACAACAGAATTGTTAATTAATTCGGTCAAAAAAACCATATTTAAGCCGGTAAAAATTCTTGATTTAGGTTGTGGAACGGGTGTTGTTGGTTTATCTCTTTGTCTTGATGGACTGTCAAAAGAGCCGGTTTATGCTTCAGATTTAAGCGCACCATCAGTGTCTTGCAGTCAAGAAAACTTTAAAAGACATGGATGTGAAGCTGATATTCGTTGTGGTGCTTTATTTGAGCCGTGGTCTGGTGAAAAGTTTGATGTTATTATGGATGATATATCTGGAATTTCACAGGATATTGCTTCTGTATCTCCTTGGTTTGGCGGAGTTCCTTGCGATACAGGTAGCGATGGAACTGACCTCGTTTTAGATATTCTACGTAATGCATCTAAGCATCTTTCAGAAGATGGGTATTTTTTCTTTCCAGTGCTTTCGTTGTCAAATGTTGATTTGCTCTTAAAAGTGGCAAAAGAAAATTTTAATACAGTTGAATTGATAGAACGACAAGAATGGCCACTACCTAAAGAGCTAAAAGATCATATGCCTTTGTTGCAAGAATTAAGCGCAAAGGGAGCTATTAAACTGGAAGAGCGTTTTGGAATGGTATTGTGTTATACAGAAGTGTATCTCGCTAGAGAGCCATATTAATTATAGGAGGTATT
>Ga0233430_1003168_pt1 | contig 17151 bp, 20 predicted proteins | sample SI_118_April2016_2_FD_179883 | JGI IMG/M metagenome (GOLD analysis project Ga0233430, IMG submission 179883) | Seawater microbial communities from Saanich Inlet, British Columbia, Canada - SI_118_April2016_150_MG | ecosystem: Environmental > Aquatic > Marine > Inlet | place: Canada: British... | reverse complement strand
ATTTTTCAAAAGGCCCAGCTCAGGGAACAGGAAGTGCGGACCCTGCGCGGCGTGATCAAATCCTTGACCGTCTTCGCACGCCAAAAAGCCCTGGACGAATTCAATAAAAAGAACAAATAGATCAAACAGTAGCCTCAAAAGATGAACCCCGGGCGGAGAAGACGTAATGAAAAGTATCCTTTGCTACGGTGATTCCAACACCTGGGGCTGCAAGCCTATTGTCTTGCCGGGCGTCGTCGAGCGATTTGACAGGGATGTGCGCTGGACCGGTATCCTGCGCCAGCAACTCGGCGACGATTACCTGGTTATTGAAGAAGGTTTGAATGCCCGGACAACGGTGCATGATGACCCCATCGACGGCGCACACAAAAACGGCAAACCCTATTTATTACCCTGTCTGGAAACGCACCTGCCACTTGATCTGGTGATCATCATGCTGGGGACCAACGACCTGAAAAGTCGCTTCTCCCTTTCGGCATTTGATATCGCCAGCGGCATCAAACCCCTGCTGGAAATTGTGGCGTCAGTGGCGCCGAAAAATGATGGTGTAATACCGCAAAGTCTGGTTATCGCGCCGCCGCCCCTGGCGAGATTGAGCGTGCTGGCGGATGTATTTGCAGGTGGCCCGGCCCTGTCGCAACAGCTTGCACCGCATTTTGAAGGCATTGCCGGTCTCTTTGGCAGCCATTTCCTGGACGCTGGCGCATTGATTACCTCCAGTGACAAGGACGGCATTCATTTTGATGAAGATCAGCATGAGATTTTGGGACGGGCTGTAACCCGCAGTGTACAAGGGATTTTTGCAGATAATCCGTGATTTCAGTCGCGTGATGCGTTGAAACACATTGGCCAGAGGGATATCTGCCTGAAAGCCGCAAAAACCCTGTATTCCGGGCATTTGACTCGCCGTCGCTTTTGAGTATATTAGCGCCTCTTCACGGCTCCGGTATCTATCGGGGCCGTGTTGTTTTGTTAACCCATCCGCTCAGAATTCCAGGCCACATAATCAAACATGGGCCGAACAGGGAATTCCGGTATTATAGAAAGTCGAGTGCAAAGCACATGAGCAAACGTATTGAAGCTAAATACAAGATTAACCGAACCCTCGGTGTCAACCTTTGGGGTCGCGCCAAAAGCCCTGTAAACGTCCGTGATTATGGCCCCGGTCAACATGGTCAGGCCCGCAAGCGCCGTCCAAGTGATTACGGCATTCAGCTGCGCGCCAAGCAGAAGCTGAAAGGCTATTACGGCAACATCACCGAAAAGCAGTTCCGTCGTACATATGACGAAGCCGTTCGTGTGAAGGGTGATACATCTGAAAACCTGATCGGTCTGCTGGAGCGTCGTCTGGATGCTGTCGTATACCGCATGAAGTTTGTTCCAACCGTTTTCGCCGCCCGTCAGTTCGTCAACCACGGACACATCCGGGTCAATGGCAAAAAGGTCAACATCCCCAGCTACCGCGTTGCAGTTGGTGATGTCATCGAAGTCAAGGAAAAGTCACGCGACCTGGCCCTGGTGATCGAAGCTGTCGACAGCAACGAACGCGAGCAAGCTGACTACCATGACGTAGATAGCAAGAAACGCACAGGTACATTCACACGCATCCCTAATCTGGCTGACGTGCCGTACCCTGTTCAGATGGAACCAAACCTGGTGGTGGAATATTATTCCCGCTAAATTGTTTCCATCATAAAAAGTATAGAGGCCTGGACTTGTTTCAGGCCTCTTTCTTTTAGGTCACTGCCGGTTAACGTGCAGAAACTTTAGATTAATATCCAATACCGTTGGTAATGATGGCGATAGAGGCTATCCTGATAATTGTTACGGGGTTGGCGCCTTTTTTTTACTGTACGGATTGATTGTTGGAATGGCAGACAAACTGAAAATTCTGATCGTTGATGATGAAACTGCCCTGGCAGATTCCATTTCTTCGTATCTGCGCCTCAAGGGACATGATGTAAAAGTCATCAGTGACAGTGAACAAGTCATCCGCCACATCACCGAGGGGCAGTATGAAAATCGTTACGATGTCTTGCTGCTGGACATCTTCATGCCGGGTCTTGAAGGCATCGAACTGATCCAGATGATCCGACGCGCCCTGGTCTATACCAAGATCATCGTCATGTCGGGCTTTACCGAACGCAACGGTAAACCGCTTTCAGATCTGGTGGAAGAATACGAAGTTGCAGCCGTGATGAAAAAGCCGTTCAAGGCCAGGGAACTTCTTCAATTTATCGAAAACTGAACTCAGTTTTGCCAGGCTTCTTTCAGGCGTTGTCCTGACAGGTCCAGTGCCGCCACGCCGTCAGACAGGGTCCCGGCCATATTGATGAAGCCGTGGATCATACCATCGAACTGTTTATATTCAGAAGATACGCCAGCGGCCAACAACGCTTCATGATAAAGCTTGCCTTCATCACGCAGGGGATCAAAACCTGCGGTGATGATCAGGGCAGGGGGCTGGTTTGAAATGTCTTCGGTATAAACGGGCGAAAACCTCGTATCCGTTTTCTGTGCCTCGAAATCGTTCAGGTATAAATGTAGATACCAGTTGATACGCTCGCGCGTCAGGAAAAAGCCGTCGTCAAACAGATCGTAGGATTTGGTTTGCATACGTGCATCTGTTGCCGGATAGATCAGTAACTGAAAGCCGGGACCGGTCTCCCCAAGCCGGGCCAGTTCCTGACAAACAACAATTGATAGATTGCTGCCCGCCGAATCACCACCAACGGCGATATGATTGGTATCGGCACCTATTTCATTACCGTGATCACGGACCCAGCGAAAGCCTGCAAGGCAATCATCGACGCCCGCCGGAAATTTGTGCTCAGGCGCCAGTCGGTAATAGATCGACAGAACCAGACCACCACTGGCATTGGCGATCTTGCGGCAGGGTTCATCATGGGTATCAATATCGCCCTGAATCCAGCCGCCACCATGATAAAACACCAGGATGGGCAAGGGACCAGATTTTGCATTCCGGGGACGGTACAAACGCGCTGGCATCTCACCTGCGGGGCCGGGCACGGTCATATCGGTGACGTCGTCAACGGGGGTCGGGCCACCCCCCAGAACTTTTGAAAATGTCGCCAGTTGCGTGCGACTGATTTCCGGGGTGATTTCCTCGGTTGTCGACGCCCGGACCCGGTTCACGACGCTGCAAATCAACTGGGCCTTGGCATCCAGAGTATTGCCATCAATTTGTGTGCGCCGCCCCAGATACCAAAGGGCCGACACCCATGCTGGTAACTTCAGCATCAACAACCCGGCTACGATTGCCAATTTTCCCATGATAGTCCCTGTCGTTCCAGTTTCGATATTCAGACCATATCATCCAGACACCGTCACGACTTGTCCAGTAACGAGCGAATATCAGGTGTGCGTAATTGTCCCCGGGTTGAAACACGCAAGGGTGATGGTTCACTGCGTTACATCCAGCCAAATGTGTGAGCAAAATACCGCCAGAGCCCGGCATTACAGAAGCTGAAAACAGGAGTTTCAAAATGAGCGCATATGTTATCGTCAACGCCACCCCGAAAAATCCGGAAAAACTGAAAGAGTACGGTGGCCAGGCGGGCCCGCTGGTCAAACAGTTCGGCGGTGAAGTTGTGCTCAATGGTGGTGTCACAGACGTGCTGAATGGATCACATGACCACCCGCGTTGTGTCATTCTCAAGTTCGAGACAGCCGAAGCGGCCCGCGCCTGGTACAATTCACCTGAATACCAGGCCATTATTCCAGTGCGCGATGAAGGTGCAGATACGGTCTTTTACGTGGTTGAATAATTCCCGCTCAAGCCTTGTGATTGGCTATTTCCTGTTCCCACCATTGCTTGCGCAAGACTTCGGTCCGCGTCGGGTAGGTATCTTCGAGGAATTCCGTAGACTTGATTCTGTCCGTGCGAAAGTGGCGAAAGTTTTCGCGGCTTTCGCACCAGGCAACGATCAGCCGGACGGTATGGAAATAGGCGACCGCAATGGGCCAGATCGTACGTTCACTGGTGTCGTCTTTTACATCGCGGTAATTGATGCGGATTTTACCACGTCGTCTGATCCACGAGCGTAGCTGCTGCATATCAATGGCGTCCGCCTGCTGTTCTGGTACAGGCGGCATCATGGATACGGTATTCAGCACTGTGGGCCGCAAGTCTTCGGGCACGACATCGCTGATCTTGGCGATAAGATCACGGGCACCGGCGGCGAGGGCCGGGTCGCCCTGGGTCGCCACCCATTGCGCACCCAGCAAGGCGGCTTCGATTTCGTCGGCGGTCAACATCAGGGGCGGCATGTCGTACCCGGATTCCAGAACATATCCGACCCCGGCTTCACCCCGGATCGGTACCCGCTGCGCCATTAAATCAGCTATATCGCGATAGATCGTTCGCGCAGAGGTTTCCAGTTCCTCCGCCAGTTGCTGTGCCGTGATCGGCGCACGCGTTGCACCGCGCAACACCTGGATGATCTGGAATAACCGGTCTGCCCGTCGCATGGAATTCTCCTGACTGAAAGTGACTACTGACCTGTGTAATGGATTGTCAGCAGTATGGCAGTAGTCACTATCAGATCAAAGTGCCTCAGGCAGCTTCTTGCTGTGGCAAGGTTTTGCGGAAACCGTCGATAGCGCAGACACGATCCAGCCAGCGCACGATGTTGGCTTCGGTTGGAGAAGCCTTGGCCCAGGCAAGGTGAGTGATATTGCTGGCAAGCGACAAGTCGGCAATTGTGGGTTTATCTCCGGCCAGAAAATCCCGCCCTTCAAGACCAGCGTTCAGAATGGGCGCAAGTTCTGCCATTATCTTGTGACCGCGTTTGATCGCGTCCTTGTCACCATTTTCACCCATGAACACAGTGTTCAGGACAATATCAACGACGGCAGGACCAAGGCGGCATTGGCCCCAGTCCAGCCATTGCTCCACGGCTGCACGGGCGGCAAGGTCGTCCGGGTACCAGTCTTTTAAATCATGTTTCAGGCAAAGGTAACGCAGGATCGCATTGGATTCGTGGATTTTGATGTCGCCGTCCAGCAAGGTTGGTAATTGGTGGTTTGGATTGATGGCCAGATATTCGGGCTTCATGAAATCGCCCTGATCCAGGGCGACATGCCTGTTTTCATATTCAATGCCTGCTGCTTCCAGCAAGGCAATGACGCGGCGGGAATGTTGTGAAACCGGATAGCTATAAAGTGTGTACATGCTCAATGTCCCTGATTGGTGAATGTTCAATGCAGGGAAACTATCAGGGGGCTACTGACAGCATTGTGTCAGTAGTGTTAACCGGGCCGCATAATTATTCGTCAGGGGCTGTCATCGCCAGGAATGATCTGGCTTTCGACAATCCCCAGGCGGACGAGCAGAGGCAGGCGGTTGTCCATAAAGTCGACATGATCTTTTGTGAGCAGGGCTTTGCGCTCAACCGGGTCAACGACCGGTACGCCTCTATGCAGCCATTGCCTGCCGGATGTCTTGAGAGACCGGTCTGAAAATTTGACAGGGTCCTGATCCGGGGCTTCGGTCAGGGCAAGCAAAAACACGCCGGTAATGAGATCGATTACGATGCCGTCACCAACAACAGGGGATGCCAGGGCGCAGCGTCCGGTTCTAAGCAATCTGTTTTTCAGGATGAAGCGATTATAGCCTGAGATAATATTCCAGCTCAGCTCTACTTCAGCTTCTTGCTCCTTCGCGGCGTCCGTCTGTCCTTCTACGTCGCTTTCAGCATCATCCGCTGGCTCAACCGGTTCTATTACCTTGTTGGCGAAGGGATACAGAAACTGGTCTTCAACCATGTAATGAACGAATTCATGTAACCGGTCAGGGGAATGCATTTGCATTTCCGGAGTCTCGGCACAGGTCCCCATGTCGGCCTGACCTGGTGAGATTATTTGCAGGATCATATCCGCTTCGGAATTCAGATTGCGGGACGGTGGATGTAACTGCGGCAACAGGTTTGTCGCGCCAAAAGTGGACGTCATGAAGGTTTTGGGCGAAGAGCCATCAACACGTTCATGGTCTGGTCGGCAATAGATATCTGCGCGAAAATTTTCGTTCAGGAGAATGCCGGTCAGGTTATCTTTCGCCAACTGCGTAGAGCGTGAACTGAGCAGATAGCGGAACTTTCGTAATTGACTACGGCGTATCCAGGCTGGTCCCTGCGTCACCCCGCAACAATATTTGAGAGATTTTTCCGCCATTTCAGCGGCAACCGTTTTGATACTGAACGACTGGTAATGTTCAGTCAGGTATTCATGGGCAACGTAATTTATATTGCGATCCCGCATGTCGTCGATCGTGGCGCTGACCACCGGATTGTCCTTGATGTAGCGGGCGTCATTTTCCTGCAGGTTGGTCAGAAACTTGATCGCTTCCGCAGCTTTCTCCCTGGGGGAGCCCGAAATGGCATCTGTATATTGTTTGATGAGATCCCGCATGGGATCAAGCACCGCGCTGCCGGGCAGGGCATTGTAGCTGACATAGACGAGACCACCGGGCTTCAGGTGTTTGTCGATCACATCCCGGATGTCAGAACGCTCAGCTTCGCTGACCCAGCTGTAAATGCCGTGCAAGGCAATGAAATCGAACTGCGGCAGATCATGCTCGGCCAAATTGCGAAAGGATGATTCAATAAAAGTGATATTTTCAAGCTCACCTGCTTCCGCCACACCCCGGGCATTGGCGATATGTTCAGGAAGATGGTCAACGCCAAAGAAACGGCTTTTCGGTGAAGCTGCCGCCAGGGTATTTGCCGTGATGCCATTTCCGCAGCCCAGATCAAGATAGGTGAACGGGGCGTCAACAGCAGGGGCTGCAACATTTGCACGTCTGGCCAGATAGTTAATCAGGATCGGGCTTTGCTGCGGGAAATAGCGAAAGGTATAGGCCGTCTCGCCTATTCTTTTATGCGTATTTACATCAGCCATGTCGCATTGCCGCCTGTGTCGTGGTTTCCAGTCGATCCAGAAATGCCGAGCGGTCCGACTTGTTAAACGGTCGGGGGCCACCTGTTATTTCCCCTGTTTCCCGCAAGGTTTGCATCAGTTCCCGGTTGGCAAGGGCCATGCCGATGCTGTTTTCCGTGAAGGCTTCACCGTTGGGTTTCAAGGCAAAGGCCCCGTTCTCCAGACATCTGGCTGCCAGGGGAATATCGCTGGTCACACAGATATCGGCTTGCTGGATATGATCAGCAATCCACTCATCAGCAGCATCGGCGCCCTGGGCCACAACAACAATTTGCACCAAAGGGTTTTGACTGGGACGAATGCCACCATCGCTGACCATCCAGGTCTTGAGGCCATGCCGCCCCGCAACACGGATTATTTCGTCCTTGACCGGACACGCATCAGCATCGATGTAAATTTCGACCATCTCTCAATCAGAACCCTGAAAAATCCCTTATTGTCAGGATGATAAGCAATTGTCGGCGAGATTGGAACAGGGTTGTTGATTTGTCGGGCGGGAAACCGGCGGATGAGGATCAATTGGATCGCTCTTCAGAAATGAGTTGACAAGACAACTCGTGATGCATCATGCTCATCGAGTTGATATCACAACTCACGAGCAAGGGAGATTTCTCATGAACATGATCGAAGGGCATATGGCGATTGAAGCACCGGAAAATGTGCCGGTTTGGGACGTCGACCCCTATGACCACGACATCCTTCGTGATCCCTTCGCATATTACAGTGAACTGCGGTCCAGGGGACCGTTTGTCTACATCCCCAAATACGCCATTCTGGCGACAGGACGATATCCCGAAGCACGAGAAGTCTTCACGGACTGGGAGCGTTTTGTCTCGTCACGAGGGGTGGGCTTGCAGGACTTCAAGCTGGAAGAGCCCTGGCGTCCCCCCAGTGTCGTCCTCGAGGTTGATCCGCCTTACCATACCAAAACGCGTAACGTCATTGCCCGTGCCCTGTCACCCAAGGCCATCAGAGCCCTGAAAGACAGTTTCCAGCAGGCCGCAGACCGACTGATTGACGAATTGCTGATTAAAGGCACAAGCGAAATGGTTGTCGAACTGGCGGAAGCCTACACAACAACCGTCTTTCCGGCAGCGGTGGGTCTGAGCGAAACTGATTCAAGACGCCTGGTGGATTATGGTGCCATGGTCTTTAACGCCCTTGGCCCTGATAACGAGTTGCGCCGCAAGGCCATGGCGCAAGGGCCGGACATCGTGCCGTGGATCACTGAACGCTGCAAACGTGAGAACCTGTCAGCAGACGGGATCGGGGCCACGATTTATGCCGCGGCAGACGAAGATGAGATCACTTTGGAAGAAGCAGGCATGCTGGTGCGTTCGTTATTGTCAGCAGGCGTAGACACCACTGTCACGGGTATCGGCAGCATGATCTGGTGCTTTGCGACCTATCCGGAACAGTTCGACATATTGAAGGCGGATCCGAAGTTGGCCCGGCCGGCCTTCGAGGAAATTTTGCGCTTTACGTCCCCCGTCCATTCCTTTTTCAGAACGGTAAATGTTGATACTGAAGTCAGCGGTGTCAAAATAGTCGATGGGACAAAAATCATGTGTTCGCTGGGTGCCGCGAACCGGGATGAACAACAGTTTCCAGAGCCTGACAAATTTGATATCAAAAGGATGCCGGCAGGGCACCTTGCCATGGGGCAGGGCATTCACGGCTGCGTCGGTCAGGTGATTGCCAGGGCCGAAGTCGAAGCCGTATCAACTGCATTGGCAAACAAGGTTGGTGGCATTGAGTTTGCCGGTGAAGCCATTTGGCGGCCCAATCATTCGATCCGGGCACTTGATACTTTGCCTGTTACATTTCACGGAAAACAAAGCTGATGATCAGATAATGGATCGCGAACAGAACCCTCAAGAGACGTGTCCCGAAGGACGTTTGTCCAGTCCGACGAAACAACAGGACGGACGTCCTGTCGTCGATCCGTCTACCTATATTCCCTACTTTTTTGCCGCCATAAACAATGCCCTGTCGCGGGGCGCGTCGCGTATCTATCTTGAGAAGTTTAATATCGGAATCGTGGAATGGAGGGTTGTTTCCATGCTGGCGATCGAGCCACGCATCCCGGCCCAACGCATTTGCGAAGTTATTTCCCTCGACAAGGCTGCCACCAGTCGTGCTTTGCGCCAGTTGCAACAAAATGATTATCTCGGTTTCAAGTCTTCAGAGCGTGACCCTCGTCGCAAAATCTGGTGGCTGAACGACAGAGGGTATGAGCTTCACGATAATATTCTGCGGGTCGCGCTCGGGCGGGAACAAAATCTGATCAGGGGGATTGATCCGGAAAATCTGGAAGTATTCCTGAACGTGATGCGTAAGATGCGGGACAATGTTGTGGATTTGGAAAACTGAATTTCCAACGATCAGTTTTTTACCGTGGCGCAATCTGAAGGTACAGAAGATGCCTTGATCGTTGCTGACAACGGGGCGGACAAGGTTTGCAGGAAGGCCAGCAAATCAGCTTTACCCTGATCCGGTAACCTAAGCGGGCGCAGGATCTTTTCACCATCCGTATGCAAGCGTTCTTCGTCCAGGTCAGAATAGAATTCAACAACATCGGCCAGGGTGGCAACGCTGCCGTTGTGCATATAGGGGGCGGTCAGGGCGACGTTGCGCAGCGACGGCACCTTGAATTCACCCCAGTTGCGATGCTGCTGCAGGACATGGCGGGTCCGCACTTTTGTTTTGGCGGATTTATCATCGTTGAACCTGCCTAACAGATTGTATTGGCTTTTTTTCAGTATCTTAATGCCGCCATAGCGGCCCGGATCAACTTTGCCTTTGGCGATAAAAAACGGCACGCCGATGTTGCCAAATTCACCATTGCTGAAATCGGGGCCAAGGTGGCAAAAGGTGCAGCGGCCTTCTCCGGCAAATATTTTTAACCCGCGCTTTGCTGCAGCCGGGTAGGCGTTCATGGCCCTGGTGTCGCCTGTTTCCAGGGCGTCGCGAAAATGATCAAAGGCGGATTTCTCTGTTACAAGAGTTTCCTGCCAGGCTGCCAGCGCCTTTGCCACCAGAACCAGCACGTCATATTTGCCAAGCGTAGCGGGGTCTTCGCCAAAAGCTACTTTGAAACGACAACTGAGATTTGGGTCCGTCGTGATCACCCGGCGAACGCGGGAAGGGCTGCCAGCCATTTCGTTTCTGGACAGCATGGGGCGAATGCTCTGGGCCCATAAATTGTCAGCCTCACCACCCCATCCAAACCATGTATGTCCGCGCAGATTGATAACCGTGGGTGTGTGGCGCGTGATCTTTTTATAACCTTCGTTCAGGTCCATACCATCGGTAAAGGCAAGTTCGGGCTTGTGACAGTCGGCGCAGGACGTCTGGTCTTCCTTCGATAATCGCCGATCAAAAAACAGCATCTTCCCTAAAGCAATTGCCTCGGGGTTGCCGGATGCACGGTTGCTGCGGTCTTTGGTGACAGGGGGTGGCCAGGGGCCGAGAGACAGGATAGTCGCACGTTCGGTTGCTGAAAAGTCTTCCGTCCTACCGTCCGTCGGCAGTGCCAGGAATGCCAGCAGGGTCACGAAGAAAAATCCGGTCACATACTTCATTGCTGCAGCATATGTTTGATCGTGATGCGATCAGGTTTATCAGTGCCTCTCAGGTCAAAGACAAATTGCCAGTGTCCCGGCATATGAAACAGGAAACCATCAAGTTTGAACTTGCCCTTACCAAAAACCTCGACAGAAGGAAGATAGTTCATGCCGTGTTTATGCAACGGCATCGTCGTAGATGTTTTTATCGTCCCGAAAAAAGCCTTGTCATTATCGTCGCAGATTTCCAGTGAAACCGAAAATGTTTTCCCGACCTGAACAGGTTTTGGTGTCGTCGTAAAAGCGAGTGTATGGGTCTTGCCGTTCACGATCATACGAGTGTTTGTGGGTTTGATCGGGCAGGCGAGTGTCGAAGTCGCTGACATCATCAGGCCCGCAATAATTCCGACACAAACCAGGGGGCTCATTTTTTCAGGGCCCAGTCGGCCAATGCCCTGGCATTTTTCCATGCAATCTTTTCTGCAAGTTCCTTCGGCAGGTCCTTCAGCCAGGTCCGTGTCCAGTTGGCGTGCTCAACAACATAATACCAGCGTTCGGGCGCAAAAGTATCCGTGCCAACCATGATGCGGTCAGGATGGGCTTCGAATAATTTGCGCCAATCCGGATCAACACTGTCTGCTGTCGCATGTTCATTTCGAAAAGCCAGATCCGCGCGAAGATTGGGATAGCGGGTCAGCATTTCGTCGATTTCCCGTGGCTCGTCAAAACCCGAATGTGCCCACAACACACGGGCATCCGGGTCCTGTTTGAAGATATTCATGATCGCTGCTGCATCGGAATGGGCGTGCAGGAAAACGCCGTGTTTTTTCGCCAGTTGAATGACACTTTTCATGACGGGGCGATTGGCATCTGTTCCAAAGATATGAAACTCGCCAATACCGGCATATGTGTTTTTGGCGAGGCGATCAGCGATCATATCGACGACAGTCGGATCCTTGAACCAGGTGCTCAATTCTCCGCGTTTACGATAGGGGCGCAACACCGGCACAATCAAATCAGGCGCTTGTTTGTACAGCATCTGTGTACCGTCATCACTGGAGCTGGAAACAAAGGCCTGTCTCAATCCGGCTTTACGCAGAATCTTGATGGCTTCGACAGGGGGCAACATATCCCAGGCGTCATGACTGTAGTGGATGTGAGTATCGATAAGCTGTACAGGTTCTTGCGTCCAGGCACTTGTGGGTACGAGCATGAGTGCCGCCACGGTCAGATATTTGATCATCCTGAATTCCCCTTTTGCTTCAGGGTAAATGTAGCTCAGTCCAGCACTTTTTCCATGACGAAGTTTGTCAGGGAGACATCCCGGACTACAACAGATTGCTCCTTGATGACCGTCCATCCCTGGCGTTCGAAGAAGGGTCGGGCAAGGTGGCTGGCGTGGGCTGTCAATTTGTCTGAACCCGTGGACTTCGCATGCGCCAGGATCGCTGCATAAAGCTGATAGGCGACGCCGCGTCCGATCTGATCGGGCACGACGAAAGCGAGGTCGATACAGCCATCCGATTGCAAGGTCATGAAACCTGCGATGCTGTCGTCCTGTTCGGCGACGTAAACCACCTGGGATGATAAGCGCGCCAGCCAATCCGGTCCGTCCGGAGCCTTCGGTGCCCAGGCACGCCGTTGCTCGTTGTTATAGTAATTTTTGCTGCCTTCACGGACGGCATCGAAAAAAATTTGCGCCAGAGAAGCTGAGTCGTCTGGACGAAACAATCGGATGCTGGTTTCGGCCATATTTTGCCGAACTAGTACATCGCAGACAGATTTACGATCAAGGCGTCGTTTTTCTGGCGAATTTCCGTGGCGATCTTTTGGGCCATACCGCGATCATTGCCGCCGATATGATGGCAAGCATCAACAGCCCTGTGTTGGGCTTCCAGCATGCCTTTGATGACGGCCGATTCAATGATTTTGGCCGCCCTGGCTTTATTGTCTTCGGCGACAATATCACCCAGTTCATCCAAAGCTGCGCCGACGATCGTCTTGAGCTGTTCCATGAATTATCTCCCCCGCGTCCATGTTTGGCCGGGATGTTGAATCATCCCGTGCTGATGACAACTGTAAACACTTTTACGCCGGAGTGAACCTATTTCGCCATCAGACCCGGTTCAGACCAGGGTCAAAGGGCGTCGATCACTTCTTTCAGCAAGGACTGAACCTCACGCGCAATGCCTTCCAGGGCCGGATTTTCAACGGCTTGCATGGAGGCAAGCGGGTCAACGGCTGATACCTCAATCGCACCGTCAACTTCTTCGACAATGACGTTACACGGCAGCATTGTGCCGATCTTGGGCTCATTCTGCAGGGCCTGATGAGCAAAGTTCGGGTTGCAGGCACCAAGGATCGTGTAGGGCCGGAAGTCAGCGTCGATCTTCTCTTTCAGGGTCTTTTTGACATCTATTGTTGTCAGCACACCAAAGCCCTTTTCCTTCAGGGCTGCGGTCGCTTGCTCGATCGCCTCATCGAAGCTGGTGTTCAGGGTTTTTGTAAAACAATAAGTCACAGCGGGGCCCTCTTTGAATTCGGTTCAATATCAGGAACTAATATACATTAGGGAAAACTAATGAACAAGTGTTTCAGGATTTCAGGGGCAGGCTGACGCTGATCGTTGTACCTTCGCCAAATACGCTTTCCAGAACAAGTTCACCGCCGAGCGCTTCGATCAGGGATTTGACAATAGACAAACCAAGACCCGTACCTTCCTGTGCCAGCAAGGGGTTGGTTTCGAGTTGCGAGAAAGGCTCTGTTATCATTGGCAGCTTTTCTGCCGGGATACCTATACCTGTATCCGTTACCGTAATCGTGAGTTTATCGTCGGAGACGACACCTAGATTTACAAAGCCACCCCTGTCGGTGAATTTGACAGCATTGGAAAGCAGATTGTTGAAGATCTGCGTCATTGAGCGTCGGTCTGCCTGAAAGGGTGCCAGATCGCCCGCCTTCTCCAACGACAAGGATACGCCCTTGTCTTCGGCAAGTTTTTCAACATTCCGAAGACAGCTGGCCAGCAATTCATCAATATTTATTGTCTCGGGCTGAAAGGTGCGCTTGCCTGCTTCGATGGCCGAGATATCCAGGACATCGTTGACCAGGGCCAGCATATGGGTGCCGCTATACTGAATATCGTGAACATATTCCTGATATTTTTCCGACCCCAGTGGGCCGAAATACTCATTTTCCAACAACTGGCCAAAGCCCAGAATTGCATTCAGGGGCGTGCGAAATTCATGGCTCATGGTCGCCAGAAATTCCGACTTGGCGCGGTTGGCCCGTTCGGCCTCCAGCATGGCAATTTTGTAGGCGCCCTCTGCCATGGTTTGATCGGTATAATCAGTACCGGTTCCCCGGTAACCCAGAAAATTCCCGTCATCGTCGAAGAAGGGTCGCCCGCTGGTCGACAAATACAGCACTTTGCCATCGCCGCGCAGCCAGGTGTAGCGATGATCCCGAAAAGGACGGTGTGCCTTCAGATCTTCCACATGCCGGTACCAGGAATCCCGTTCGGCATCACTGGAAAACAGCTCGTTGCGTGAGCGGCCAATAACTTCTTCAGGCTTCAGGTGTGTCACGGCCAATCCCTGTTCCGAGACAAATGTGTATTTAAGGTCGCTACCCATTTCCCAGAGCCAGTCGGTCGTTGAATCAAGAAAATCACGCAATCTCAGGTCGCTACGTTGCAAGGCGTTTTGGGTCTTTTTCATTTCGGTGATATCGGTACCGAGAAGAATAGTGCCGCCGCCGGAAAGGCGCTGCTCCCTGAGTTGCAACCAGGTGCCGTCCTTTCGAAAGGTTTCGAACGGCGCTGACGGGTTGCGAAAGCGCTCCATCCGTTGGACAAGCCAGGCCTCTTCTTCGCCGGGGGCCGCCGGCGCTATACCGGCGTCGACCATGGCTCGAAGGTGATCTTCCATCGTCTTGCCCGGCGCAACCGAATCCAGAACGTCCTTGTTTACTTCGAGGAATTTTTTGTTGCAAAAAACAAAGCGCTCATCGGCATCAAGGACGGCGACAACTTCTTCCACAGCATCAAATGCTGTAACCAGTCGCTCATTGAGAATTTCAGTTTTTTTGCGACGGGTTATGATTGTTGCTGTGCCCTGATGGCCCGTGAACTTGCCGTCATCGTCAAAAACAGGATCGCCCGATACACTGATCCATTCCGGTGGATCGGTTATCAATTCAAACTCGAAGTTCCGAAAGGGCTTGTGTGCATCAAGCAGTGCCTTGTGCTCAGTCCACTTTGCTGCGTCCAGCAAATCCTGTTCGCTGGCATTTTCCCATCTTGTGACGCCGGTTATGCCCTCATCCGGCAAACCACGTATAAGGCTGTATCCGAGGTAGGAAATAAACTGATGTTTTTCGTTTGTTTGCCAGAACCAGTCATTGCCAATTTCAGCCAGCAATCGAAAACGGTTTTTATTTTCCTGCAATGACGTTTCTGCGTTCACAAAATCGGTGATCTCTGTGCGCAGTGCAACCAGATTTCCAGACGGTGTTTTGCGCTCGCTCAGGCGAAAGATACGCCCGCCAGAAAAGCGCTGGATTACAGGTTCGCCTGGATTTTCATGCTCGGCGATACGCGTTGTCATCCACGCTTTTTCCCGACCTGTTGCATCCTCAATCAAACCGCTGAAAGCTCTTTTTTCAAGAATTTCACGGAAACTGGCACCATGCTGCAAACCGACAGAATCCAGCGGGAAAAACTCTTTATGATGATTATTGAAGAAGATAATTTTGTCGTCTGAATCATACAGAACGAAACTGTCATCCAGGGATTCCAGCGATTCTTCCAGCGCTGTTAATTCATCAATTAACTGCGCTTTGGTTTTGCGACTGTGAACTGAATGCCTGTCTTCCCTGTTCTTCACGATGCCAATTCTCTCGTACGAACCAAGTAACTACAAAATGGCGATAGCGTCGTCGGGTACTTGTCCACAAACACTTGCCTGATATTTAATCAAAACGACTATAATTCAAATGTATGAAAATGCCATCAGTTGAATATTACCCTGTATATCTCACAGGGCAAGTGATGGCGCATGGTTTCAGGTTGAACACAAAAAAGGCGCCGGAATGACCCGACGCCTTTTCTGTATTCTGCTTTGATTGTTCAGGCAGCGGCTTCGGTATCGATGCCTTTTTCAGTGAACATGGAGGCAAGCTCGCCGCTTTCAAACATTTCGCGGACGATGTCACAGCCGCCAACGAATTCGCCTTTGACATAAAGCTGTGGAATGGTTGGCCATTCAGAGAACTGCTTGATGCCTTCGCGGATTTGTTGGTCTTGCAGGACGTCGATGCCTTTGAACTTGACGCCAACATGAGTCAGGACCTGAACAACAGTGGATGAAAATCCACATTGCGGGAAGATGGGCGAACCCTTCATAAACAGGACAACGTCTGAACTGTCGACTTCTTGCTGGATGCGATCGTTTACGGGATTGTCACTCATGTCTGGTTTCCTTATCTGGGGTCTTGAAAAATTGTGTGTGAATTACTCGGCGGCGACGGTTGTCAGTGCCAGCGCGTGCAAGGCAGCATCCATGCTGCCCTTCAAGGCTTTGTAAACCATCTGATGTTGTTGTACGCGGCTTTTGCCGGCGAACGAGGCGGACGTGACCTGGGCCGCATAGTGATCCCCGTCACCCCGTAAATCTTCAATCAGTACTTCTGCATCCGGAATTCCTTCGCGGATCAAGCGTTCAATTTCAGCGGCTTCCATCGCCATGGGTTCGTGTCTCCTGTTACGTCAAACAATTTACGTCAAACAATAATAAATGGCCCATGCCCCGGATCAGGAATTATCCCTAATCGTCGGGAGACATGAAGTCAGGCAGCCAGTTTTCAAACGCGTCTCTCAGTGTTGCAAGAGATATGGCGCAATCCGGCGACAGTTTCAATGACTTTCCACCGACAATTCCGACCTGTTTCGCCGGAATGTTGGCGTCACTGGCCTTGTTAATCAATTGGGCCGCGAAACCGGCAGAACAACTGACAATATAGCGGCCCTGATCCTCACCAAACAGCAGTGCATGCTGCGGCATATCGGCATCAATCGTAATATCAATGCCCTTGTTGCCGGCCAGCGCCATATCCGCCAGGCCAATCAGCAAACCACCATCGGAAAGGTCATGACAGGCATTAATCTCGCCGTTTTCGATCAAACTGCGGACAAAATCACCGTTTTGACGTTCAACACCCAGATCAACAGGCGGCGGCGCACCGGCATCGCTGTCTGCAATTCCGGCGATTTCACGGGCATACAGGGACGCTCCCAGATGGCCTGCGGTTTCGCCAATAACGATCAGATAATCACCTTCGGTTTTGACGGCAAGATTGGTTGTGTGGGCTATATCCGAAATAACACCAACACCGCCAATAGTCGGTGTGGGTTGAACACCGGTCCCTTTGGTTTCGTTGTACAGCGAAACATTGCCGGAAACGACGGGGTAGTCCAGGGCCAGACAGGCTTCGCGCATGCCTTCAATGGCACCGACGAACTGGCCCATAATTTCGGGACGCTCGGGGTTACCAAAGTTCATGCAGTCGGTTATCGCCAGCGGCGTCGCACCCGTCGCTGTCAGATTGCGCCAGGTTTCAGCCACAGCCT
>Ga0233430_1003167_pt1 | contig 17160 bp, 12 predicted proteins | sample SI_118_April2016_2_FD_179883 | JGI IMG/M metagenome (GOLD analysis project Ga0233430, IMG submission 179883) | Seawater microbial communities from Saanich Inlet, British Columbia, Canada - SI_118_April2016_150_MG | ecosystem: Environmental > Aquatic > Marine > Inlet | place: Canada: British... | reverse complement strand
GCCAGTTCGATAAACCTTATATTTTAGACTTAAAGGAAGAGTTGGCAAAAACTGACCGATATCGAATAGTTTCTTTAAAGGACTTGATCTCCAATAAGAATTTGAATAAAGAAAAATAAGTGAAAATAAAAAAAGATCTTGTATTTTATCGGATTTTTATTTGATCTATTAATAAAGACAAAATGATCAAAATTGCGGGAAAATATTAAATAATGTACAGAATGGAAAGCCAATTAATAAGTTTTCAATCCCTAACGAATGTTTACAGCGCAGCTGAAACCGGTGTTAAAATTCAATTTTATTTTCTGACAATCTTAATCAAACCTATTTCTCTAAATTCAACTCAATATATTTACCTGAAAGCGGCGGGTCTGCCTTGCTAAAGATTAATTATCAAATCATGGAGGTGAAAATGCTAAAAAAATGCAGCATTATACTTTTTGTTTTTTTCGTCCTGGCATCACCAGTGATTGCAGGGGATTTTACGTTCGCTTTCGAATGGGGTGATGATTATCCCCGATGCAAAGGTAATTATTCAAATAGTGTTCCAAGTCCAAGGTTTTGCTAAAGTCATAAAAGAATATCTTTAGCAAGACCTGATAAAATGGTGCTGTGGGTTATGACATTATTTAAAATCATTTTATGAGAAAAATTCGCAGATCCATGACATTTGTATGGGTGGGACCGGTGATGATGAGATCATCAAGTATTTTAAAAAAATGATATGAATCATGCTCCCTTAAAAATTTTTTCGCAGATATTCCCAGATCCCGTGCCCTTTTAAGGGTATTGCCATCTGCCATAGCGCCAGCTGCATCAGTTGGGCCGTCTGTACCATCTGTTCCGCAGGAAAGAACAATTACATTGTTTTCTCCTGCGATCTCAATGGCAGATGCCAGAACAAATTCCTGATTTCGCCCGCCAAGCCCATGATGATCCATGGTAACGATTGTTTCACCGCCTGAAATGATGCATGCCGGCAATGGAACAGGATTGCCTGTTTTAAGGGTTTCCTTTGCAATGGCTGCGTGCATCTTTGCAATATCCCTTGTCTCTCCCTCAATCAAAGAAGATAAAATTATTGTGTTATATCCTAATGACTCAGCTTTGGCTCTGGCAGCGATGAGTGTATTAAAATTGTTCCCGATGATCAGGTTCTTAACTTTTTTAAAATATGGGTCATCAGGCTTGGGAGTTTCAGGAATTTGTCCATTACATCCTTTGTTGATATGATCCAGGACATTTTGGGGCAGTTTTGAAGCGATATCATATGATGCAATGATCTGTTTACAGTCTTTAAACGTGCCCGAATCGGGAACGGTGAGCCCTGAAGCGATTATATCAAGATCATCACCCACAACATCGGACAGTATCAAAGAAATTATACTTGCAGGATATGCTGCTTTTGCAAGTCCGCCACCCTTAATAAGGGAAAGATGTTTGCGGATGGTATTTATTTCATGAATTCTGGCACCACAGTCCAGCAGAACTTTGGTTGTTTCCTGTTTTTGGGCCAGTGATATGCCATCAAAGGGCAAAGGTGACAGCGCAGAGCCGCCACCTGAAATAAGGCAGAAAACAAGCGTTTTTTCATGGGCATTTTTTGCCATCTCAAAAAGTTTTTTTGCCCCGATCCTGCCGTTTCCATCTGGAATGGGGTGGCCCGCCTCAACCAGTTCAATGGTTTTAAGACTTGCAATGTGATCATATTTTACATTAATACTTCCCCTGGAAATCCTTGAACCCAGAATGTTTTCAAGTTCTTTTGCCATGGCAGCCCCGGCTTTTCCTGCTCCAATAACCAGGATTTCTTCAAAGCTATCAAGATCAAATGTGGAATCACCAAATGTGGAATCCCAAATGGTAAGTATATTTTTACAAAGCTTTAAATGGCGTTGAATTGCAATGGCAGGATCTGCTGATAAAAGACCGGACTGGAAAATATCCATGGCATCTTTTCTGAGTCTTGATAAATCGCTTTGTTTATTTTGTTGGGAAAGCATTTAATATTTCCTTTTATTTAAGGGCTCACAAAAAAATAACCTTACATTTAAACAGGATGTTTCCCTGTTGATTCATTTTCTTTTACAAAGATAGGTATGACATAGGGCCCTTCCGGAATAACAGCTATTTTTTTATTGACTGATTTTTCAATAGATTTACGAATCATTGCATTTAAATCAGAAATATTATTCACGCAGGTATACTTTTTATCTTTTTCTGAAAGCTTTGGGGCAAACAAATGGATGTTTCCCACCCGCATTGGCTTTAACTGCATTTCAGTCTGCCATTCATCAACTTCAGCAAATTCATGTGATTTTAACCATTCCAGATAGGATTGTTCCCCAAGTTTGAATAAAAATTTTTGTGCAGTTAAATATTCATCTGACCCCATGCCTTCGGAACACTCTGATACAACAATGATATCACCACCGGGCTCCAATATATCCAGGGCCGTCACCATTGATTTTACCGTCTGGTAATAGGTTTTATCCAATGGATATCCCCCTGCACTGGTGAGAATAGTAGAAAATTTTTGGCAAATCTTAACTTCTGCATATTGTTTCAAATATTTAATGGCCAGGGCATGGCTTTTTTCAATGTCACCAAAATTTACAAAGGAAAGATTTCTTTTCTCATCAATTACCACATTAACGGCAAATAGATTGGATAATTTTCGAATACCCTCAATCTGGAATTCATGAAAGGGATTTTCTTTAAGGTTGCAGGTCCTGGCAGCAGGATGTTCAAGAAATTTTGCAGTATGAAACCCGCAAATGGTTTGATGGTGAGCCACCCCAGGGATAACAAGCTTTCTTCCTCCTGAATATCCTGCCATGAAATGAGGTTCCACAAGCCCTATGACAATTCTTAAATCTGTATGGACAAATCGTTTGTCTATTTTAATGGGAAGACCGGATGTTGAAGTACACAAGGTAATATGATCTTCATTATTCCTTGCATAATGATTTTTTACCCTGACCATTTCAAGAACTTTTTTGCTCCCAACTATTTCTAAGAGCTCATCCCCTTTATTGGGGCGGTGCAGGCCCGTGGCTACCAGCACCGTGATACGGTCTTTTTTAATACCAGCTGTTATCAGCCGATCAATGAGTTGCTCAAGTATAATCCCATTGGGAACAGGTCTTGTGATATCACAGATTAATATGCAGGCAGAAGATTTGCCTTTTGCCACTTCTTCCAAAGACCCTGAGTCATCTCCCATTGAAAAAGCATCTGATATCGCTGCCACAGGGTCATCAATAATAGGCATATTCTGTTTTTCAATTAGTGTTGCCTTCCAGTCTTTATCCAGACTGACTTCAAGGCTTTTTTTGCCGTAGTTTAAAGAAACGTCCATTATACAAATCCTATTTTATTTTGTTATCATTTCCAGGTGCATTTCAGATTATCAGGCCGGCGATTTTAAGGCAAGGCCATAAATTTTTTGATAAAACACGCATAAAGAACTTAAATCGCCATTCAATAAGAAAGGTATATCCTAAAAAAGGATGTGAATAGATTGCATTACGAATCTTGTATTTAGATGATAAATTGTGATACATTTTTTTTCTTTAAAAAATATTTTAATAAACAATTAGGGGTGATGATGAACACAACTATTACATCCAAAGATTTAAGAGTATTTATTGAAAATTATATGGCCGATTATCCCGCATCCACAGGTGAAAAAAATATATGGCGATCCCCCTTATTAGTTACAGCAAAGGCAGACCAACGATTTGATATTCTGCCTGAAATTGCAGCCGATAACCATTCCCTTCCAAAAGATCTTCTTGCCACGGGAAAGACGGTCATTGTTTTGTTTGTTCCTTTTACAAAGGAACTTGCCAAAGAAAACCATAAGGGAGATATCCCCTGTCGGAACTGGGGAAAGGCATATGAAGCCACTAATAATTTGATTAATAAATTGACCGGGCAGATAAAGGTTTTTCTTGAAAATGCCGACTATCAATCTGCATTAGTTCCTGCAACCCATAATTTTGATCATAAGAAACTTATGGCCCGCTGGTCCCATAAGCATCTGGGATATATCGCAGGTTTGGGCCGTTTTGGTGTAAATGCCCAGTTTATAACACCAAAAGGCTGTGCAGGTCGTTTGGGTAGTCTGGTCACCCAGGCAGATCTGGGTGACAGTCCATTGGTTATGGACAAAGAGTTATGCCTTCATAAAAATGGGCATAAATGCCTGGTTTGTGTCAGGCGATGCCCTGTTGAGGCAGTATCTGAAAAGACAGGTATTGACAGGAAAAAATGCTGGTCCAGACTAAAGTCAAACATCAGAGAAACTCAAGAACTGGCAGGTCTGAATGAAACCACCCATGTATGTGGAAAATGCCAGGTTGTGGTTCCCTGCAGTTTTAAAGTGCCAAAGACGCGCAAACCTTGAAATATATCAAATTTTTATGCAACATTAGGGTTAAGATAACGTTAAAAAAACACCAGGGTTCAATTAAGATTGATTAATCATGCATCACCATCCGGCTCAACACCGGCAAAAGCCTATTTCCTAGTGGGAGCCATGTGTATTGCACAGGTCCTGGGCATGCTCGGCGTGTTTGCTTTTCCGGCCTTGCTTCCCCATTTTATTCAACTTTGGGATCTTTCGAACAGCCAGGCTGGATGGATCAGCGGCATCTACTTTGCAGGATATTCAATGGCAGTTCCTGTACTAACCAGTCTCACTGACCGAATTGATTCACGAAAAATCTATATAATTTCCTGTTTGGTCGGTATGATAGCCAACATTGGATTTAGCCTTTTCAGCCAGGGATTCTGGTCCGCGCTCATATTCAGGGCGTTATGCGGCGTTGGCCTGGCCGGGACGTTTATTCCGGGTTTAAAAGCCCTCATAGATCGCCTTGAAATACGGTTTTTGCCCCGGGCAATCGCTTTTTATACTGCCTGCTTTGGGCTGGGTATGAGTGTTTCTTTTTATTATGCAGGCGTCATGTTCAAATGGTTGGGATGGAAAATTGTTTTTTATGTTGCTGCAGCAGGTTCCGGGTTTGCCCTGGTGCTATGCCTTGTGATCCTTATCCCCAGGCCCGTTGAGAGAAATGAAAGTACATCGCCGGGTCTCCTGAGCACCTTGGATTTCAGGCCGGTATGGCAGAATTCCACGACAAGGGCCTATATCATAGCCTATATGTGTCACATGTGGGAAATGTTTGCTGCCCGTTCCTGGATGGTGGCATTCCTTACCTTTGCCATAACACTTCAGGCCGATCCCACCCCTTTCATAGCCCCCACTACTGTTATGGCCGTTGCTGGAATATTCGGTATGGTTGCCAGCATTCTGTTTGGTGAATTTGCTGTAAAATTCGGTCGCCGCAGAGTCGTATCCTTTGTGATGACAATTTCCGGGCTATTGGGTATCTGTCTTGGATTTTTGGCAGATGTCCCATATCCTGTTCTGGTTTGCCTGTGCATTGGTTACACTGTTTTTTTTCAGGGAGATTCTGCAGCTATCCATGCCGGTGTCATCACTTCGGCCGATCCAGACCGGCGAGGTGTTACCATGGCGCTTCAGTCAGTGGCAGGATTTGCAGCAGCATCGCTGTCTCCTATTGCAGTGGGGTTTGTCCTGGACTGGACAGGGGGAGGGAACAGCTCCATTTCCTGGGGGCTTACGTTCGGGGCAATGGCTATTACAGCTTTTTTAGGGTTGTTTTTGCTTATGAAAACTAAAAACCTGGATAATCTGTAGGTAACAAAATGACATGTGCACAGTTTTTATCGAAAGTTCAAAAAGTGTGACATCAATGATTTGTGCTATGACCTTTATATAAATATCATTTGATAAATAATCTAATTTCTACTATTTTTACCATACTTTGCAAATAAGGACTGCAAAGTTTATAAGTTGAATGAAATTGCTTGTCTTTTGGCCCATCTACTTTGTTGCATCAAAGGCCGAATACGTATAGTATGCAACCTTTAATACGCCTTGTATATGGACCACCAGATTTTAAAGATTGGCCTGCGCTATTTCTGTTCAACTTATTTCATTTGCAGTCCTAACCAATGATTACAGGGTGTAAAAAAAGGAGATAATATGAGCGGGTACCTTAAACGTGATTGGGAAACATTTCCCACAGAACAACTCAAACGGGTTGATCAGCCGACAACCAAAATTAATGCAGAGCAGATCAAAAGACCCAGTGAACGGCAAGCCGGTTTTTGTAAAGCTGCTGCAGGAGATTATGGTGAAAGATTACAAAAGGAATTTCGAAGATTTGTCCCCAAACATCCACTCTCGGGAGCCATAGCATGGATGAGAGATAATATGAGGCCTTTCAGGGATGGAAACATGGCAGGGAGCAGGGCCCCCCTTTTGGATAACACTGAAGCAATAACACGTCATATCAAAGAAACAGCCTATTTCTTGCGGTCTGATGCTGTAGGTGTATGCGAACTCCCGGCATATGCAGTGTACAGCCATCAATTCAGCTTTAAGGATATGGATGCAGGAGAAAAACCCATGGAGCTGGATCATACCCATGCCATTGCCATTCTGATTGACCAGGATGATAGAACAAACCAGGCATTCAGTGGAAGCGACTGGATCAGCAACTCCATGAGCATGATGTCCTATGCCACATCCGGTTTTGTTGCTATAACCCTGGCCGAATATATCCGCAGGTTGGGCTATTCTGCGAAAGCCCATTATGCTCCTTATTATGATCTTATGGTGCCGCCAATACTTTTGATGGCTGGTTTGGGAGAAATGAGCCGGATGGGTGACACTGTATTGCATCCGTTTATGGGACCCAGGTTCAAGGCTGCTGTGGTGACAACCGATCTGCCCATGACACCGGATAAGCCCATTGATTTCGGGCTTCAGGATTTTTGTTCTCAGTGTAAAAAATGTGCAAGGGAATGCCCCAGCAAAGCTATAAGCGATGGTGACAAGATCATGCATAACGGCTATGAAAAATGGCCTCTGGATGTTCAAAAATGTACCACCATGCGCGTTGGAAATCAACATGGCTCGGGTTGCGGAACCTGTGTAAAGGTTTGCCCCTGGAGTAAACCCTACACCCCATTTCACAGGGCTGTAAACTGGACCATGAGAAATATAAAATTTGCCAGGAGATTCGGCATTTGGGGAGATGATTTACTGGGATTTGGTAAGCCTGATAATAAAAACAAATGGTGGTTTGACCTTGAGGATAAAAATGGTGATGGAAATTTAACTATTCCAAAATCAAATAATACTAAAGTTAAATAATAAATGATGATATTGAAACCGGTCTAATATGAAAAATATAAATCAGAGCCGCCCAGACAACAATATTGATAACCCTATTGATGACACTATCCTGTCACAACTTATGCCTTTGTTTTTTTTAACATCAATTTTTTTTCTAAACTTTACCATCCGAATTATTATTTCACCTTTGCTGCCAACCATACTGTCGGATATGAACCTTACTGCCAACCAGGCAGGTTCTTTTTTTTTAATATCTGCAACTGGATATTTTATTTCAATATTGTGCTCAGGGTTTGTTTCATCGAAAATCAGGCATAAAAAAACAATTGCGTTTTCAGCGATAGCATCGGGTATTGCTTTTTTAGCTACAGGTCTAAGCCAAGATCTGTTGAGCATGCGGATCGGGCTGTTTATCGTAGGTATGTCAGCTGGATTGTATCTTCCATCCGGAATCGCGATGCTAACATCTTCCATAAACAGCAAAAACTGGGGAAAAGCAATGGGTGTTCATGAAATGGCCCCTAACCTGAGTTTTTTACTGGCTCCGATAATTTGTGAAGGGCTGCTGTTATGGCTTTCATGGAGAAGTGTTCTAATAGTTGTTGGGGCAACTTCCATTTTACTTGGGATCTCTTTTTATAAATTTTTCACTGGAAAAGATTTTCCAGGTGAAGCTCCTATGCTGAAATCGTTTTTGCCAATAGTGGTAATGCCTTCTTTCTGGATGATGATCATTTTGTTCAGCTTAGGAGTAACCGGGGGGCTGGGAGTTTATTCCCTGCTTCCTTTATTCCTTTCCAGCGAGCATGGTATGCTCCAGTCCCAAGCCAATACACTGATTACCATGTCTAGAATATTAACATTACCCACGGCATTGTTGATCGGATGGCTGACAGATCGTTTTGGCCTGAAACCAACACTTGCCCTTGTATTGCTGCTTACAGGCATCTCAACCCTGTTTATAGGCCTGGCATCAGACCGATTCCTGCAAATTGTTATATTTTGCCAGCCTTTATTCTCTGTTTGTTTTTTTCCTCCTGCTTTTGCAGCCTTATCAAATATCGGTTCTAAAGAAACCCGTAATGTAGTGATCTCTTTTACAATACCCATTGCTTTTTTGCTTGGAGGAGGTGTTGCGCCGAATGCAATCGGTCTTTTAGGGGAAAAAGGGTTTTTCTCCATAGGCTTTATTGCTGCTGGTGTATTAATCTTATCAGGTGCTATTATCCCATTTTTTCTTAAATTCCAGAAAAATACTTAATAATAGGCGGGGTCAGGCTTGCGTAGTTGCGTTTATTGAAGAATAAACGCAACTACGCAAGCCTGACCCCACTCAAATTTGTCAACTCAGAAAGTTGAGTTATAATTTATAAGGGATTAATACGTGTATTAACTGGTATTTCACCCTTGGCAATTAGATCGATATTCATAGCAACCGATTCAGCAATGCCCTGCATGGAAACATCTGTAGCACCGCCGATATGAGGTGTTGCCATGATATTGTATTGAAATATTTCATCTGTAGGATCAGGGGGTTCTTCCCAAAAGACATCCAGCCCGGCACCTGCGATCTCTTTTTTTTTTAACGCAGATTTCAAGGCTGCATAATCCACAAGGCCACCCCTTGATACATTGATCAAAAAAGCATTAACTTTCATTAGCTTCAATGTTTTTTTATTAATCATCCCTTGACTGGAATGATTTAAAGGAAGACATAAAACAACATAATCAGATTGTCCAAGAAGGATATCAAGATCGTCAGGGCCACCCACCCAGTCCAGATTCAATTGCATTTGCGCTTGTTCAGGATTGGACTGTTTAATACCAATGAGTTTAACATTGAACGGCCTTAGTCTATGGATCAATGCCTTTCCAATACCGCCGAGTCCTACTATCCCCACAGTACGCCCCTTTAACGAGATCCCCATTGGCCCGCCCATGATCCGGTTTTTAAGGCTTTCTTGCATTCCTTCTATATTGCGGGATAAACCGATCATTAAGTATATTGCAATTTCTGCCACGGAATCGGCATTACCCGAGATATCCGTTGGAACATTTGCAACAAAAATTCCCTGTTCACTGGCAGCATGAATATCCACAAGTTCAAGCCCTGCGCCGCATTGCTGGATCAATCGCAATCTGTCCGCTGTCTTAAGGACGGTTTGGGTCACTTTGGACATGGTGGGTATTAATATATCAAAACCGGAAAGATCTGTGATCTCAAAACATCCCTGCGCAATAAATTCGTGTTCCGGCAATAATCTTTTTACCCGATTCAAAAAGCCACCCCATGCATCTTCGGATGCTGCAAACAATATTTTCATTTTTCCATTCGCTATTTATTGCGAAGCTCGGGTTTAATACCCCGTCGCTTGCGACGTTTAAATTGATCGTATCCTGTATCGATACCCCGCTGCTTGCGGCGGGGTAGTTTATTAAATTAAAAAAATATTCGATTGTTCATACAATATTCACATACTTTTATTATCAGAAAAAAGTCGTGTCAATGAATTCATTTTAATATGACGATGTTGTTGAAAGTTAATTTTAACTTATAGAATCATGAGCAGTTACATAATTTAATTAACAGGGTCATTTGTCAAGAATCTCCCGTACCTTTAAAGCCAGCATATCACCCATAATTGGTTTGGCGATATAATTTCTAATGCCGATAGATTCAGCTGTTGCAGGATCTATTTGATCACTATATCCCGTACAAATGATAATTGGAATATCGGGGCGGATATCAATTAATGTTTGCGCAAGTTCTTTCCCCATCATTTTCGGCATTGCCATATCTGTAATGACAAGGTCAAATTTGTCTGGATCGGATTTAAACATTTCCAGGGCCTTTATACTACTTGTTGTTCCCATTACTTTATAGCCAAGTCGTTCAAGATACCGAATTCCAAATTTTACAATTGTTTTTTCATCATCAACAAATAGCAGCCTTTCATTACCGCCTGTAATCACTTGATCCAAAGAACGCTCTTCTTTTGGTTTTTGTTCAGAGGTTATGGGAAGAAATATATTAAAAATAGTTCCCTTATAGGGATTACTTTTCACCGTAATGGTTCCATTATATTTTTTGACAATACCATGAACAACAGATAGCCCTAAACCTGAACCCTTTCCAATCTCTTTTGTTGTAAAATAGGGATCAAATATTTGATTGATAATTCCCAAAGGTATGCCAATACCAGTATCGCTAATGCTCAGACAACAATAATCGCCAGAAGGCAAACTTGAATCCCGGTTGTGATCTTCAACCCTCTTCAGACTTACTTTAAGCAGGCCTCCTGCATCTTCCATGGCATGGTAGGCATTGGTACAAAGGTTCATAATAATTTCATGAATATCAATGGCATTACCCATGATGCAATCATCACTTTCATAAAGCTCTTGTATAATTTCTATATTGGAAGGAATAGTGGATCTTAAAAATTTGAGCGTTTCTTTGATTAGAGATTTCGGCGGGATCGCCATAGGTTCTTTGTCTCTTTGACTGCTGAACGCCAGAATTTGTACGACCAATTCACTGGCCCTTGTGGCTCCCTGGAGAATGTCCACAAGATTTTCTTGTACTGGATTGTCATCCGATAATTCATCAATGGACAATTGTGTAAACCCTATGATCGGATGAAGGATATTATTAAAATCATGGGCAATTCCTCCAGCCAAGGTGCCGATTGCTTCCATTTTCTGGGCATGTAATAATCGAATCCTGTATTCTTCTTTTTCTTTTTCAGCAGCTTTTTGATCACTGATATCCATTATTGCAATACGATATTCTTCGATATCTCCGGAGCTATCTGATACGATGCGACTTTCCAACCGAACTTCCAAAAGCGTTCCATCCTTTTTTTTCAAACGAAGTTCACAGGAATTTGGTGTCTTTGAAACGGCAATATTTTTTTTATATTTATAATAGATATCCTGGTCTTCTATGGCAACGAATGCAGACAAAGATTGATTGATAAGATAGCTTTTTTGTGTTAACAGCATATCAGCAAAAGTCAGATTGGAACTGAGAATCAAGCCTTTAGAACCCAAAGACAGATAACCAACAGGCGCAAAATCATAAAGTTCAGTATACAGTATCTTTGATTCCATCAGATCTTTCTGGGATTGGTGCAATACCTCATTTTGTAGTTCTAATTCAATTTGGTATGTTTGAAGCTCATGGATAAGTTTAAGAGGGTCATCATTAAAGGCCAAGGCATATTTACCCTTTGCTTTTAATAATGTTTCAGCCTGTCTTCGCAGGTCTAAAAATTTATTATCTGTCATATGCATCTCCGGTTCTGTTGGTTTTCACATGATTCTAACGCACGATTAAGTGGGTGCCTGTATTTGTCTTGTGGACTCCTGTTCGGTGATATCAAATGCAGCAGAAGTAGCCCCGATGATTTCGCCGTCTGAGTCAAAAACCGGTTGAATCGCAATATCATACGTACGGTTTTTGTCTGGTAGTAGGAATGTGATGATCTTTCGTTCTACTTTACCGGTTTCGATTACTTGTTTTTTCATCTGCATCAGCTGCAGGGTTCCTTCGCTTTGATCGATTTCATCATCCCGTTTCCCTATGACTTCCTTATACGCAAAGTCAGTCTGAAAATTATGAATCCAGGTATAGCGAAGCTTTAGATCAATGTCCGCCACAATAATCGGCAGATTTTTCAAAGCCAGTTTAAAACGCTGGGCAGTTTTATGCAGCAAGAAATCAGCATTTTTTCGTTCATTCTTGATTTGTATTTGTTCAGTAATATCTTCAAATGTAATCACCACCCCGTCAATTACGTTCTGGATGGTACGATAAGGCAAAATCCGCATCTTGAAAGTCCTGTTATTTTGGGCTCTCACAATATTTTCTCTTACCTTCAGGTCATCTAGAACTTTTTTGGAATAATCAACCAGATTAACTTCATTTAATATAGTCGCAAAATGGTTGATGGGTCTTCCGATGTCTGTATTGTTTAAAGGAACCAAGTTTGTTGCTGTTGGAGTAAATCGCCTGATGCAAAGATCAATATCAAGAAAGATCGTTGCGATCTGGGTCGAATCCAACAGGTTCTTCATATCGTCATTGGTCTTTGACAGTTCATCAATTCGGCTTTGAAGTTCAGCATTGACTGTGGCAGACTCTTCATTAAGTGATTGCAGTTCCTCTTTAGATGTCTCTAACTCTTCATTTGTTGACTGTAATTCTTCATTAGTGGACTGTAGTTCCTCATTAGTGGATTTAAGCTCTTCATTGGACGTCTCCAGTTCTTCAATAGTGGTCTGGAGATTTTCTTTTGTATATTGCAGTTCCTGCTCTACTTTTTTCAATTGTTTATTTTTTTGGGTTTTTACTTTGCCTGTTTTTTTCGGAATCGTTTTTGAAGCATCTTTAAAAGCCACCATCACAAGACCTCTCATAGATCCCCATTCCTGTAAGGGTCTGACAATAAGGTCCACTATAATAAAACCGCTATTCTCCTGTATTTCCACACCCTTTTGAACAATTTCCTGTTTGCGGGTAACCGCTTTTCGGATGATAGCAGCCAAAGCCGCTTTAAGTCCGGGTCGTGCCATTTCCATAATATTAAAATTGGCTTTACCAATAGCAGGCTCTAAATATTTACCCGTATGACCATGGATATAAACTATATTGTTCTTCTGATCAATAATAGCACAGGGCGGGGTATCGCTCTGTTCCAAAATAGTTTGCACTATTTTAAGGCTGTTTATATCAGTAAATTTTGATTCAACAATAGTTTTGGTTTCATTAACGAATTCTTCATTTTGAGGCAAAACAGGAAAATCCAGTACGGGGCGGGCTGGATTCGAACTAGTCTGGCGTTCGAATATTTTCCATTTCTTGTCATTAATTTTAAAAAGGTCGGCAGCCTGACCAATGGACTCTGAAGACCCTAAAAACAAAATGCCATCCTCTTTGATGCTGTAATGAAAGATAGGCAATATTTTTTTTTGAAGTTTCGGGTCAAAGTAAATCAATAGGTTCCGGCAAGATAGAAGATCAAGCTTGGTGAATGGAGGATCCTTGGTCAGATTCTGGGGAGCAAATACCAGCATCTCCCTTATAGATTTTTTTACTTTGTAATTGTTTTCTTCCTCTGTGAAATATCGTTTTAATCGTTCAGAGCTGATATCACTTGAAATACTTAAGGGATAAATACCCGAACGAGCGATATTAATCGCATCTTCATCAATATCCGTGCCAAAAATCTGCACATCAAAATGGCGACCGATCTGTTCCATGCACTCCTGAACAAGAATAGCGATGGAAAAGGCTTCTTCGCCACTGCTGCAGCCTGCAACCCAAATTCTGACCTGGTAATCATCCGGTTTGCCCTGTAACAGATCTATTAGATGATTATTCTTTAAATTTTCAAAGGCTTCGCCATCCCTGAAAAAACTGGTCACTCCTATCAGAAGATCTTTAAACAGGATATGAACTTCTCTGTTTGTTTTTGTCAGATAAGTCACATAATCTTTAATATCATCAATCTGGTGGACATGCATGCGTCTTTCAATCCTGCGGCAGATCGTATTTTTTTTGTAATGAGAAAAATCATGGTTTGTCTGGGTTCTTAGCTCAATATAGATTTTATTCAATGATAGTTTAAAATCATTATCTATTACTTCCATGGTCGTCCTTTTTTTTGACATGGCGTGTTGGGTATATTTTATGAGTTGCTTCGGCATATTTTCCACGGGGAGAATATAATCAGCAAGACCTGTTGCAATAGCACTTCGAGGCATCCCATTATATTTGGCAGAGTCTTCATCCTGAACCATGACCATGCCAAGACAACCTTTGATTTCTTTTACACCAAGAGTACCATCGGTTCCTGTTCCTGAAAGGATAATACAAATAGCTTTGCCACCCTGATCTTGAGCCAGTGACCTAAAAAAATTATCAATGGGAAGATTAAGGCCACGGGGCATTGATAGTTCCTTAAGAAAAAGCCTGCCATTTAAAATGTTCAAATCTTTGTTAGGGGGAATTACATAAACATGATCGGGTTCAATTTTTTGACCGTCTTGGATCTGGGTGACCTTCATTTTTGTTTTTTTTGTTATCAGTTCAGGCAGGATGCTGATATGTGTCGGGTCTAAGTGAGAAATGAGGATAAAAGCCATGCCGCATTTGGCAGGCATTGCTTTGAAAAAAGTTTCGTATGCTTCAAGACCGCCTGCTGATGCACCTATTCCAACAATTGGAAAACTAGTAGTCATACTTTCTGATATAGTTGTTGTCTTTTTAGACGATGCTTTTTTTTGGGGCATTAATATGTCCTCCAACGAAATAAGAATAGTGTAAGTATGATTAAATAAGCTACATTACAAATAAATACAGATAGAGTACAAGGAAAATAAATCCAGTGTGAAAATAAATCCTGATTAAAGGTTTCGATCTCAAGTATAGTTTTAGGTAATACTATATCATGTATAAAGTATTATTGTAATAAAGGAAATATTGCTATCCACGACACCAAAGCTTCAATTGCTTCAATAATTGTGTATTGGGTGCTTTGAGCAAACTTAAGACAACGAACCCCCCAACAGGCAGCTGATAAAAGCGGTTGAGCCGGTTGGGGGGGTAAAGATTTTTCAGGGTTTGTGTCGGTAAAAAACTGCAGTTGAAGGTGGCTCCATGGTATTGCCCAGGATGAGGTCACAGGCTTTTTCCGCCACCATCATTGTGGGGGCGTAGATATTGCCGTTGGTCACATGGGGCATGACAGATGCATCCACTACGCGCAGATTTTCCACCCCGTGAACCTTCATGGTGTCCGGATCCACAACAGCCATGTCATCTTTGCCCATTTTACAGGTGCAGGATGGGTGCAGAGCTGTTTCAGCATCCTTTGCCACCCATTCAAGGATATCTTCATCTGTCTGGATATGGCTGCCCGGAGATGTTTCACCGCCGTTGAATTCGCTAAAGGCCGGTTGATTCATGATTTTTCTGGCACATCTTATGGCTTCCACCCATTCTTTGCGGTCCTGGTCCGTGGACAGGTAATTGAACTTAAGGGCCGGGTGCTGACGGGGATCTGTGGATTTTATTTTAATAGATCCTTTGGAATTGGAATACATGGGACCTACATGGACCTGATAGCCATGGCTGTGACTGGGCTGGCTGCCGTCGTAGCGGATAGCCAAAGGCAGGAAATGAAATTGGATATTGGGATATTGTACATCCTCATTGCTCCTGACAAATCCACCCGCTTCAAAATGATTGGTGGCAGCGGGCCCTGATCTGTGAAAGAGCCACTGGTATCCTATAAAGGGTTTTTTCCACCACTTGAGTGCCGGGTTCATGGATACGGGTTTTTTGCTTTTGTACTGGACATAGACTTCCAGGTGATCCTGCATGTTTTCTCCCACACCGGGCAGATCATGGACCACATTGATGCCAAGTTCTTTGAGTTCGGATGCATTTCCAACGCCTGACAATTGCAGGACCTGGGGAGAGTTGATGGCACCGGAGCAAACAATGATTTCTCCTGCATGGACGGTTTTCGGACTGCCTTTTTTGCCTTTGACAAATTCCACACCCATGGCTTTTTTATTATCAAACAAAACCCGGGTGGTAAGCGCCCGGCAGATAAGATCCAGATTGGGCCGTTTTTTTAATACGGGGTGCAGATAGGCCCGTGCAGCACTGATACGCCGCCCGCGGCTGATATTTCGGTCAAAGGCGCCAAACCCTTCCTGCTGGTATCCATTGACATCGCTGGTCAAAGGGTATCCGGCCTGTTCCGTGGAATTGAGGAATGCCTGGAAAAGCGGATTTTTACACGGTCCGGTTTCAAGAATAAGCGGACCTTCCGTTCCATGGTATTCATCCGGTCCTTTAAGACGATTTTCAGCTCTTTTGAAATAGGGCAGGTTGTGGGCGTAATCCCAGTTTTCCATACCCGTGTCTTTAGCCCATTTTTCATAGTCCATGGCATTGCCGCGGATATAGATCATGCCGTTGATACTGGATGAGCCGCCAAGGACCTTGCCCCGGCCATGGAAAACTTTCCTGTCGTTCATATATGGCTCGGGTTCGGATTCGTAACACCAGTCATAATATTTATTGCCTAATGGATAGGTCAGGCCCGCAGGCATATGAATAAAAACATCCCAGATATAATCAGGCCGGCCGGCTTCCAGGACCAATACTTTGTTTGCCGGGTCCTGGCTGAGACGATTGGCCAGAACACACCCAGCAGAGCCGCCGCCAATAATAATATAATCGTATTTTTCTTTCATCTTCCTTAACTCCCTTTAAGTATTATCGCTTTTATGTTACCAGGCTGATAAACCCGGCCACCAGGGCATCTATGTTTATTTCACCATCTCTTACAAGGGCCTGGAGAGCAACGCCTTGCAGACCTGAGATAAAACAGATTGCCGCTGCCCTGTTGGTTTCCTTCAGGCAAATCCGGTTCAGGGCATCTTCAAAGGCATTCACAAATTTGTCATAGGCTGCCTGGATTTTTATAATGACAGGCCCCCGGATGCCGCTGAATTCAGCCGCCAAAGAAGCCAGGGCAATGATCGTATCAGGATGGTCGCGAAATCTGTCCATGAAAATATCCATCATGCCGTTGATCATTTTTTTATAATCTATATGGTCTTGGCTCAGATACTCAATGTATTGATCAAAACTATGGTCAAGTTCTTTTACCACATCTTCTAAAATGTCCGGTTTTGAATTGTAGTGATGAAACACGGCTCCCGTGGTCATGCCGATATGATAGGCAATGTCCTGGATAGTGGTCTTGTGGTATCCCAGCCGTGCAAATAAATGGGTTGCTGTTTTACGAATCATCCGCTTTGTGGCGATTCGTTTGGCTTCTTTTTTATTGACGGGGTCCGGCATACTCTATCCTCAGTCGGTTCAGGGTTTTATTGGCGGG
>Ga0233430_1003162_pt1 | contig 17170 bp, 16 predicted proteins | sample SI_118_April2016_2_FD_179883 | JGI IMG/M metagenome (GOLD analysis project Ga0233430, IMG submission 179883) | Seawater microbial communities from Saanich Inlet, British Columbia, Canada - SI_118_April2016_150_MG | ecosystem: Environmental > Aquatic > Marine > Inlet | place: Canada: British... | reverse complement strand
CGTCCTGCCATATTTTAAAGACCAAGGCGCTTCATCTGGCCAGCTGGATAACGATCACCCGCCGTCTCTCCGCTTGGGAAGGCATCGTTTAATTGTTGGATTTGATCATCCAACAAAGCGATATCCGTTGCCCGCACGTTTTCATCGAGATATTTGCGATGCTTGGTGCCTGGAATTGGCACGATCAATTCGTCCTGAGCCAGAACCCAAGCAATGGCAACTTGCGCTGGCTTGAAGCCTCGAGATTCGGCAATTTTTTCGATCACGGCAACTTTCCGGTTATTTTCCTCAATGTTTTCCTGAGCAAAGCGCGGATGGGCACTGCGGCGATCACCTTCGATCAAATCATCAGCGGATTTAATCGTGCCGGTTAAAAAACCACGCCCCAACGGTGCATACGGCATCAAGCTAATGCCTAATTCCTGACAAGTTGGTAAAATCTCTGCTTCAACATCTCTGGACCACAAAGAATATTCGGTCTCAACGCAAGTGATCGGTGCCTCAGCATGAGCCCGGCGAATGGTTTCAGGCGCCGCCTCTGACAAACCGAGGTAGCTCACCTTACCTTCATCGATTAGGCGTTTCATCGCACCGACGGTTTCTTCGATCGGCACTTCAGTATCAACTCGGTGCTGGGAATAGATCTCAATATGATCAATACCAAGACGCTGCAAACTCGCCTCACACGCTTCCTTAACGTATTCAGGCCGACCGTTCGTACCGTCACTCACATTACCGAATTTGGTGTTGATGATAACGTCATCCCGGCGTCCCTTAATGGCTTCACCGATCAAGGTTTCATTTTTGCCTTTGCCATAGGCGTCAGACGTATTCAACAAACTCAGACCAATATCCAATGCATGGTTGATCGTCGCAGCAGATTCAACATCATCAAGCTCACCATATTGAATGGTCATTCCCATGCAGCCCAAGCCAATGGCCGGTACTTCCAATCCCTGACTTCCCAATTTACGTGTTCGCATAGCTATCTCCCCGTTAGGTTTTTATTTGGTTATATATTTAAGATTAAGCGATATTAATGGTTAAATCTCCAACGCCATCAATGTGACCTTCCATGGTGTCACCGGAGACAACTGCAGCAACACCTTCCGGTGTACCCATATAGATCAAATCGCCCGGCTGTAATTCACACAGACCAGATAGATAATTGATAGTCTCTGCGGTGTCCCAAATGTGCAGATCAAGCGTACTTTCCTGCTTTGTCTCGCCGTTAACTTTGATCCAAATAGCGCCGTTGCCGGTGTCTGGATGACCGACATCACTCACTGGGCGCAATGCGGTGCAGGGCGCAGATTTATCAAAACCCTTGCCCATATCCCATGGCCGACCCATTTCCTTGGCTTTATTTTGAATATCCCGGCGCGTCAGATCGATACCAACACCGTAGCCCCATACATGATTAAGGGCATCCTCCAGGCTAATATCCTTGCCACCTTTATCAATTGCGACGACCAGCTCAATCTCGTGATGAAGATTTGAGGTCTGGCTTGGATAAGGAATTGTGGCACCGTTCTCAACAATTGCATCAGCAGGCTTCATGAAGAAAAATGGTGGATCGCGATCTGGATCGGCACCCATTTCAATTGCATGGGCCCGGTAGTTTCGTCCAACACAGTAAATACGGCGAACAGGAAAACGATCTTCACTACCTTCGATGGCAACGGAAGATTGTTCTGCTGGTGATATAGCGTAGCTCATTTAGGTTTGCTCCTGGTGTATTTAGTTTCTAAATTTGAAGCTAGATTACATTTCTTCTCCTAAACTGCAAGCAGTCCAAGCGCCACTCACTTTGACTTGATCACTCACATATCGGAAAACCCAAATGACAGAAATATCAACCTTCGTTACTCACCTAGAATGCAGCGAAACCGGTAAAAAATATGATGCTGACACGATCCATGGCCTTTCCGACGCGGGTAAACCACTCCTGGTTCGTTATGACTTAGAGGCACTTGGTGCAGCGGTCAAAAAAGCGGATTTAGCGGACCGTGCGCCAGAATTTTGGCGCTACCGTGAATTCCTACCGGTCAGAAAAACCGAAAACGTGGTTCGCTTGGGCGAAGTTATGACCCCTATTCTACCAGCGCCAAAGCTCCAAGCAGATTATGGTGGTGGCGAGATTCTAATTAAAGATGAAGGCCGCCTACCAACGGGATCCTTCAAAGCACGCGGCCTGGCGCTCGCTGTCTCCATGGCAAAGGAGCTTGGTATCAAGCGTATGGCGATGCCGACCAATGGCAATGCGGGTGCGGCGCTGGCTGCCTATTGTTCTAGGGCCGGCATTGAGACCTATGTTTTCTGCCCGGATGATACACCCGAGATCAATGTTCGCGAAATCGCTTTTCAAGGAGCCAACACCTATCTTGCCAATGGACTGATCAATGATTGCGGGCGGATCGTTGGCGAGGGCAAAGACGTCATGAGCTGGTTCGACACTTCGACCCTCAAGGAGCCCTACCGAATTGAAGGCAAGAAAACCATGGGATTGGAACTGGCCGAACAACTCGGCTGGGAAATGCCGGATATCATTCTCTATCCGACCGGCGGCGGCACCGGTCTTATCGGTATGTGGAAAGCCTTTGCCGAACTTGAAGCGATCGGCTGGATCGGCTCCAAACGCCCCCGCATGGTTGCAGTTCAAGCCTCCGGTTGCGCCCCGATAGTCAAAGCGTATGAGGACGGCACCAAACACGCGGAACCGTGGGTCGATGCCCATACCGTCGCGGCTGGCATTCGCGTACCTGCTGCCGTCGGAGATTTCTTGATTTTGGATGCCGTGCGGGAAAGCGACGGTTTTGCTGTTGCGGTGGATGATGATCTGATAGAGGCGGCGCAGGAGGAATGTGCAAAAAAAGAGGGTATCCTACTCTGCCCTGAAGGTGCCGCGACATTGGCGGCTTACAAACAAGAACTCGCCTCAGGTCGGATCGAAAAAGATGAACGTGCTGTTTTATTCAATTGCGCGACGGGTTTAAAATATCCGATGCCGGAAGCTGGTCAAAGAATCGATCTCAACCAACCAATTGATTATGGCGCGATGGCATCGTGATGGATCTCATAGTCTGGCGGTATTTCCAACCACTCCCTCGCAGCCTCCAAAGTCCGAAAGGGCTTTCGAGTTATGTGCGATAAAGAATCCGCAAACCGGGCTGTCAGGGTGAATTGGTGCATAATTGCATAGTCCTTGCCATTGCCGAGTACCCAAGCGACGTTGCTTTGCCCCATAACAGATTCAATATCCTTGTATCGATCTGGAGTTTTCTCTGAAAAAAATTTATAACCAAATTCGTCAGGAAGAGTTGTCGTCAAAACGTCTCGAATTACGTTCATATTAGGCAAATATTCTGGTTTCTCGATCATCTCGTGATATTGGTTCAGTGTGTCATCAACGTGAAAAACATCGAAATGTCGCACAAAGACACAATTCACTGACGGTTCGATATAGAAACTATAAGCCATAAACACCTAGAAATAAGCTTGAATAACTGAGCCGATATTGCGTTCGGCCCTATAGAGGTGCAACCCTAAAATTCTTAGGTCCACGGTATTAATCTAGAGGAATTTTCTTCTTTTGTCTTCTTAGTTCCCTTTTCACAAAATGGAATCTAGAATTGGATAAAATTTAGATATCCAAAAATAGGACCAATATTATGGCGAAAGCCTTTTGGAACGAGACTCTCATAGCCGAAAGCGACGATATTGCGCTTGTCGAGGGTAATGCTTATTTCCCCATTGAATCGGTAAATTTCAAATATTTGGTGAAAAATATTTCGGCGCCTCAGACCTACTGTCACTGGAAAGGCATAGCCAATTATTACGATATCATTGTCGGCGGGAAGACCAACGAAAGCGCAGCTTGGCGGTATTTTGAACCGTATGATGAGGCCGCTATCATCAATGACCGCATCGCTTTTTGGAAAGATGTCATGGTTGTCGGACAGCCAAAAGGTACTGGATTGATTGAACAGGATCCGAGCCCAAGGGCTGGGCGCACAGGCTGGGAAGCACTTTGCTGGCTGCTGCGCCATTCTGATCAAGCGGTTCTCTCACCTAGTGATATATTCGACAATACCGACATCGAAGAAAATGAGATCAGGCGCGTCTGGGATATATTCGACGTCCAGCGCTATGCTTCCCGATATAAATGGCACTTGAGCGGTGCCGAAAATGAAGGCGGCCCTCTGCAAATTGAAAAGATAAATGACTAACAGCAAACGTCCCGTTTATGTCATCACTGGGTTTCTAGGCAGCGGCAAAACCACCTTGCTCAATCATCTCGTTAGCCATGTTGAGATGAAAGACACCGCCGTCATCATCAATGAGTTCGGTGAAGTTGGCATCGACCACATGTTAGTAAAATCATCCTTCGAAGATGTCGTGCTGCTCAAAAATGGCTGTCTCTGCTGTACCATACGGGGTGATCTACTCGACACTCTGGAAACCCTGGCCATTCGTGAAGAGCAAGGCGAAATCCCGAGCTTTAGCCGGGTGGTTATCGAGACCACCGGCCTCGCCGACCCGGCACCTATTTTACAAACCCTGATGATAGATCCGATTATCACCGAGCGCTACGTCCTCAACTCGATCGTTACAACAATAGATAGTGTAAACGGCCTTGCGCAATTGGCAGACAATCCAGAATCTATCAAACAAGTCGCCATTGCCGATTTGTTGCTTTTAACCAAGACCGATTTAGCAGAGCCCAAAACCATCGACTTAATCACCACTGAATTGGCCACGCTTAATCCCTCGGCTAAAAAATTAAACCTCTTAAACGGCGTGCTTGATCCAACCGTCATATTTGACCGCCATGATTTCAATCCAGCGTCGAAGCAGATCAATATCGATGAATGGCTGGGGAAGGATTTTGCGGAAGATCACGGTCACGCCCATAACGTAAATCGGCACAATGAGGAAATTTCGACGTTCTGTATTAGGCGGGACACAGCCCTACCCTGGCCGACAGTCAAAGAATGGCTGCAATCAATTATTTCGCTCCGTGGCCAGGATGTCATACGCATCAAAGCGATCCTTGATCTGGAGGGTTTTGACCGTCCTGTCGTTCTCCATGGTGTTCAACAAGCGCTCCATGATCCGGTTCTCTTGGAAGCTTGGCCCACGCCAGAGCGCGCCAGCTCTATCGTTTTCATCGGGCGCAATCTCGTTCATCAAGAAATCGAGGCCGCACTCGATAAATTGCTGGTAAAAATCGCGGCTTAAGTTTTGGGATCATTAATCTCTGGCCTGAACGTTCCAGAAGGCAATATTTCAGCGTCCCAAAACGTGCTGAAATTTGTCCGCAACAAAGTCTCGATCCCAGTTTGATCCTCTGCTATCAAGTCTTGTTGCGGGACTTCCAAAATCCGATAACCCTTATCGTGTAATTTTTTCTGCGCCGACATCCGCCGGGGACTGGGCGTATCATTGCCGGTAAAAAATAAAACCAAAGCTTCCTCACCTGTCCAAAATAAAAGCGGCACTCGCAACATGTCTTGATCTGCGTAGGTCTCAGTGGAACTATCTTTCGGTACATATACGATTGCCTGCGGCACCGGCAAATATGCTGATAACAACCAATCCTGATAGCTGTATAAGCTCTTTATGCCGGCGAGCTTTTGCTCCAACGTAGGGCGATTTTCTTCAACATGTTGTTCAATAAAAGTGAAGTATTTGCTTAAAAATAACTGCTGAAATTTATCCCAGACATCGCAATACATCGGCATATGCCCAACCACGAATTGAAATCGATCAGAAGCAGTCAGCAAGGTATTTGCGGCAGGGCGTTCATACAAATGGTACCAGTCAGAATTCAACCTCAGTGCTTGTCGCTTCTTAATCTCGAGCACGACGTGCGATACCGGTGTTTTAAAAACCGGCTCACCTTTCGCGTCTTTGCTTATTACAACCCGGTCCGGCGACCAGTCTTTGGTGCCAAAAGGAACCAGTAATCGCGCATGCTGGAGCTGGTCAGTCAATGTCCACGCGTGCCCCAGAATTGATCGAGGCCGAAATTGCTTCCAGCACTTCGACGCCATGCAAGGCTTGCTCTGGCTTAATATAAAACGGTCTCTCGCCGGTAATCGCATCGGCGAAGTTTTCAAGCTCGGTCCGTTGCCAATCGATATCTGGATAGGTCACGCGCTCGGTATTGCCTTTGACGTCCGAGACCAATAATTCCGTGGGGCTGCGCAGTTCAATCCAGCCTTTTGAGCCAAAAACTTGCAAACGCCAATATTCGCCGGTCGACATGAGCGTTGCGAGATACCCCGTCACGCCGGATTTAAAGCGCAGCAACATGGTCGTGACATCATCAATGTCGGCGGGAGATATCCGCCGATCACTATCCACGCTCACACTTTCAACATCGCCGCAGAGATGGATCATGCTATCTAAACAATGAATGCCGCGCGCCACCATACCACCGGCAGGATTGTTGGCCCGCTCTCCTCGCCAGGAATCTTCGGGTATACTCATCGCCGTTATGCCGCAAAAATGCGCTTCGATATGTTGCACCTCACCGATCCGTCCCTCCTCAATCATCTGGGTCAGCGCCGTGATCGATGGGTAATAGCGTCGGTTAAAACCAACTGCTAAAACAACACCTGCCTCTTGGCACGCCTGAACGGCTCTTTTGGCTTCTGCGACATCAAGCGTAAATGGTTTCTCAACAAAGACATGCTTGCCGGCTTTGGCCGCCGCCATAATTTGCTCGGCATGGGCAAAGGGGGGCGTCGCGAGCAGCACGGCATGAATCGCCGGGTCAGCCAACACATCCGTATAATCATCTGAAAGCTCAATGCCGGTTTTTGATGCGAGATCTTGATAATTCTCAAGCGAGCGGGCGATACCAGTGGTGATTTCAATTTTATCGCTTTTAGCGACATCCGCTCCCTGGATCGAGTTAAGCAAAACACTGCCCCAGCGCCCCAAACCAAATAATGCTGCATTAATCATCTAAACCCCCAATTTGGTAAATTTTAGAACCCTCTTCGCCTTAAAGAAAGTCTTTCCCCTTCGAAATGACAAAATGGCACGGCTCTTGCGTATTTCTCCCACGGGAACAAATCACCTACCAATTTCAACGAGTTTGTAGTGACTAAATGAGGGAGATTTAAAATGGAAATCCAGGACTTAACCAACCAGCATCTTTTTCGCCGCCCGCTCGATTTGGTCGAGCGCCCCTCGCCGCTTTTAGCTGAAGACTCCCAGGATTCTAGTGAATCTGATATCTTTCAGCCCGTTGAAGGCGCTGTTGAAATCAATGTATCGGGGGAAGTTGGAGATGATCCTGAGGCCGAGGCCGATGCCCTCCTTGATCAGATTTTACCGTTCGGCATCGAAGCTAATCCCAATGGCAGTCTGCCCCTCCAAGGCTTAAAACACGCTTTTGAGGAAAAATCTGCCGAGTTAAGCAATCGATTGCGACATTTTTTCTCCTCACAGGGTATTCAAGCACCTGTAGCGGCAGACATGGCAGTTGATTCGCAAGGCAGGGTCGTGGTCTCTAACGCCGGTGAGCAACAGGCAGCTTTAGAAGCTGAATTTGAAAAAGATGAAGCTCTCAACACCAAATTCAATGAACTAAGTGCCTCCGCCCCTTTACTGCGTGCAGCTGATACCTCAGCCGACTTTGCCAATGTATATGAGCGCAACCCGCAAGTCGCTTTAGAGGAATTCCCTCACCTCTTCTCAAACAATTTCAAATTTAATTTTCATTTTGAAAATGACCGCCTCAACGCCGAATTTAAATCAGCAACCGGCCAGGCAATCGGTTGGCGGGAACAATAAGCTTATTTAGCGCTTGCTGATTGCGGGGCTTCTTCGTAGATCGCTTTGATGTTTGAGATCAGCGGATAAAGCGCCGCGCAGAGAGCGATCATAAATCCGTAGCCGCCTTCTTTGTAAGCCGAGCGGCGGAAATACACTTTATAAAAACGCGACAGGAACTTCCGAAATGCATTGGCAGGCGACATGATCTCATTATTGTCGACCAGATCCTTGGCCCTAAAAGTCGTGTAGCGATCCAGGCGGTGGAGCATTTCTGAAAAATCTGCATAGATATGATGAACAACGTGATGCTGTAGACTGGTCGGAGATTCGGCGCCGGTCACCGTTAAATGCGGATGAAGCCGTTGCATCCCCCAGGTTTTAACGCCTTTGCGAAACAGACCTATATAGCTCGGCTTGCCAAATGAGCCGCCACCCCATCCATGAACGACGTGCTTGTCGCCGATATAATTATCCACAATGAGATTATAAACATCGTACTCAGGCGCATCGATGGTTTTTCTGATTTCACTCGCTAATTCAGGCGTGATCCACTCATCCGCATCGACCTCTAAAATCCAATCGGTTTTACAAAAATCAATGCCGTCATTCCGCCTTGGCCCCTCAATCTCCCACGATCCTTCCAGCAAACGTGCATTGTGGGCTTGGGAAATAGCTTTCGAGCCATCGGTGCATTTATCCAAGACAACGACCAATTCATCGACCCAGTCCAGACGCTTGAGGCAATCCTCTAAGATCGCCTCTTCATTGTGAACAACGACAAGCGCAGATAAAGTTGCCTTTGTCATTGGATGCCGGGAACGACTATTTTATCTCGTCGGGATTACGGATCATGGTTTCAACCAGATGAATGCCGGTTAACTCACCTTCCGCCGTCTTACTATCGATTATTTCAACTGCTGTATTGCCCACAGCAACGGTGTCAGAAACGATGGAGTATTTCAAATAAACCTTCCCGCCCGCCGATACATTGATGGTCAGATTGCTTCGTCCACTGTTATAATTTACGACGTGCTTCCCAGGCGTCACATCGTGATAAATAATAGTCGATGCAAACGTATCACCAATATTTTTACCATCGAGTTTGAATAGACGAGGCTTAAAAACAGCAAAAGGATTGATGCTGCGATAAACAAAAATACGTCCCATATCTGATTTTAGCGCAGGAATTTTGCTTTTTGCCGTGCCGTACGGCTCGCCAGAGGCGCAACCAACCAAAACAAGCGCCACAACCAGCAAACCCAGTTTAGCCCCAACTTGGTAACTCAAAAAATGTTTAAAATTCGGCATAAAAAATCCCCTCAAAATCTAACTTAATCCATTCAAAGTTTATCCTTAGGGCATACGGCATATTTGCGAGGGAAGCAATATTCACATTAAGACCAGGGAGTGCCAGAAGGTGCTTGAAACAAAGCGCGACGCCCGTTAGAAACATCGCACCGAGGAGAGGTGGCCGAGTGGTTGAAGGCACCAGTCTTGAAAACTGGCAAGCGCGCGAGCGTTTCGAGGGTTCGAATCCCTCTCTCTCCTCCATTTATTTGTTTAAAAACAATAAAATATGCCCGTTTTGGCTTGATCCGCGATATAGCAAAATTTGGCAGCATATTTTCAAACCATATTTCCAAACTATATTTTAGATTTTGAAAATTGATTTGATCATTTTGCAGATCAAATCAATAAGCTTCCTGCCGACATCGACAATATTTTGTACCGAAGTATATTGAAATATAATGTTACATACCTATGTAGATAGGCGATAAAACTCATTCACGATGAGAAACATGAATGGTGATTTCAACGCCTTTTTGTTGCCAGACTAATATGGATCAAAGACTCGTCACAGACGATATGAGCGGGAAATGAATATTTGAATTTTAATGTCTATTTCAGAAAATTTGACAATTTACGTATAAAATAATTTCAGTGACGGATCATGGCGCTAAAAATAAGCACAAAATTTATTTCGACTGCAGCAATTGGTCTGGTTGTGTTTTTTGGCCTTGTTTCCTATTCAGTTTGGCAAGATTACAGTTCATCAATTTCAAACATTAAACACCGGGTCGAAAACCAAACGCTAATCATGTCTGAACATGCCGCTCAGTCTTTTAATGGCGTATTGTTAACAATGGATTCCGCTCTGTCTCATATGGATGCCCTTGCTGATGGCAGCCCAAAAATGACTCAGAGTAATATTGACCGTTTCAAGATTCTGACAGATTCTGTTCCTCATATACGAAACCTAATAGCCATTCGCCGGGATGGTTCTGATACCTTTTCTAATACTGGAAAGTCGCGCGGTTTCAATCTTGCGAACCGAAATTATTTCAAGGTTCAAATAAAAAATAGTTTGCACGATATCTTTATCGATGAGCCAATCATAGGCCGCTCAACCGGCAAAGTTTTTGTTCCTGTTTCCCACCGAATAACCGGCCCAAAAGGTAGATTTGACGGTGTTTTAATGGCTGTCGTAGATCAAAATTATTTTTCAGAATTTTATCACTCGACTGAAGAGAGGGAGAAAATTTCAGCTGCTCTCGTATCGCCGAGCGGCAAGCTGTTTGTTTGGTCAAATAATTTTTTTAGGAATAAGCCGAAGGATAAAATTCCGTCAATACAAGGCACAAAACTATTCGCTGAAATTGCAGGAAAAAACCAAAAAGGAAACCTGATAGGACAAGTACTTGATCCGAATAACTCTGATATAGTTTCTTATTCAAAAATAGCAAATTCGTCATATACAATCGTCTCACGCCTCGACCGAAATAACGCTTTATCACCTTGGAAGCGGAATGCCTTCTTATTGTTTTGCCTGGGTTTGATCGCATCGGCGGGATTGTATTGGTCGGCGTCTTCCATATTCAGTCAAGTCAGTTTGAGAGAATATGCAGAAAGCAAACTAAAGGTAATAAATGAAAATCTGGAAAAACGTGTCGAGGATCGCACCGCAGAATTAGCTAAAAGCGAGCAAAATTATCGGTCAATTTTTGAAAGCGCTAAAGATGGGATTTATTTGGTTAATCCAGAAACCAAAACTTTTGTCGACGTTAATAAGGTTGGTGCTGAAAGGTTGGGCTATTTCCGTGATGAAATTATTGGACAACCATTACAATTAATTTCGAGTGATAGGCTCAATCGCAAAGATTCAAATGAAAGAATTGAAAGGCTGCTTGAAGATGATGTTTCCAAGCTATCGGAGCGCATACATTTACGAAAAGATGGGACAGAAATCTTAGTAGAAATAAGCAATGCTGCAGTGGAGCGCGAGGGGCAAATTCTGATCCAGTCGATTGCTCGAGACATCACCGACCGCAAGAAGGCTGAAGAAAAAATCATAAAATTATCTTCGGCGGTCGAGCAAAACCCTTCGATGGTGATGATCACGGATAAAACGGGCGTCATCGAATACGTCAATGCTAAGTTTACTGAATTAAGCGGCTATACGGCGGCGGAAGCTATCGGTCAAAAACCAGGTTTGCTCAAATCTGGCGCTACGCCTCCTGAGACTTACCGTGAACTTTGGAAAACCATTCGCGATGGTAATGAATGGCACGGTGAAGTTCTCGATATGCATAAGAATGGGACCTTTTTCTGGGTGTCTGCTTCAATTAATCCGATCAAGAACGAGGTCGGTGAGATCACCCATTTTGTGAGTATGGAGGAGGATATTACCGAGCGTAAGAAATACGAATTAGAGATGCTAGAAGCGCAAGAACAGGCTGAAATCGCCAGTCGGGCTAAAACGGAATTTCTCGCCAATATGAGCCACGAATTGCGGACGCCGCTCAATGCTATTATAGGATTTTCCGAGGTTATAAAAGAAGAGACCTTCGGTGCCTTGGGAAACGAAAAGTATCTTGACTACGTGAGTGATATTAAAAATTCTGGCCAACACCTACTCGGTCTAATTAATGAAATTCTTGATGTGTCAGTTATTGAAGCTGGCAAAATTGAGCTCCATGAATCTGAGGTTCAGATCGATCAAATTATTGATGAGTCCTTCCGGATGGTGAATGATAGAGCTAAATTCGAAGGAGTTAACTTAGTCAACGCATTGGCTCGCAAATTTCCAGCCATCCTAGCCGACGAACTAAGGATGAAACAAATTTTGGTTAATCTACTTTCCAACGCGGTGAAGTTCACCAATGTCGGCGGCAGTGTTTCTGTTAACGCGGAAATCGCTAATGATAATTCTATACTCCTGGTCATCTCTGATACTGGCATTGGTATGGATGCTAAAGACCTTGCCAAAGCGATGGAAAAGTTTGGTCAAGCGGAACGAGGAAACGCGATGCAAAGTGGTGAGGGAACTGGTCTTGGTTTACCTCTCACTAAAGGGTTGGTCGAGGCCCATGGGGGGAGTCTCACAGTTGAAAGCGAACCCAACAAAGGCACAACAGTCACAGTGAGCCTTCCGCAAGAACGCGTGATAAACTAGGTCTGTCGGATATGTTTGCCAATTACGCAGACTTCTCCCGCTGAATCGGTATTCAGCGCTCCCACTTTGGACAGATATTGTCCTACTCCCTACCCGCCGCCGGTGAGACCACCTTTATCGGTTATGAAGCCCATGGCATCTTCATAAGCCTTGGTCACATGGGGCGGTTGGCCGGCTTGGAAGATGAATTGACGGGTTGATCGGGAGATCGGTGAGTCTTCGCTCAGCATTTCACGCGGATAGCCGTTGATCATCAGGTCCGAGCCAATGAGGGGGAATTTAATACACTGGTTATCCTTCTCATCGCGCACAATGGCTTTTGGGTCCTCACCACGCTCAATTGCTTTGATGTCATCTAAAAAGCGCTTGCGGATCATCGCGATACCGCGGTCACTGCGGCCGAGATGTTCTTTGGTGCGGTCCGAGCGTGCGCCCTGCCCGACCCAGGCAATAAAGTCCTGGTTCATCACGTGCGTGCTGATCCAGCGGTCAGAGTCCTCTTCGTAAAGCGGGCCAAACCAATGCGGCACGCTTTCCTGAACATAAGGCTCTTTATCATTCGGTACGCGGTTAAAAAACCAACCGATGCTGAGTGTCGTTTCATTATCAATCGGCACCCGCCATTCAAAATGATCGCCGGTATAAAGGGCATTTGGCCATAGGCAATGCCGGCCAATCGTCCAGAGCGGATGATTTTTGTCGGTGTCTTCGCGCACCCGTTTATAGCTGATGCCATGATCGAATTCTTCGAAATCCAATTCGACATGGGTCGGCACATAATCCTCACCAACGTCGCGCAGGCGGACCGACCAATTGGCATGCATCCACTCAAAGTGCACCGGATCGCAAGAGTTCTCCTGGCACTGGAACCAGTTACACGGCAGCTCCGTCATGACGATTTGAGCAAAACCGTTTTTCCAGGTGAAGGGTTCATAATTGGGGATTAGCGGTGCCGGTAGTGGTCCCATATAGGCCCACAGCAAACCGGATTTTTCCTCTACGGGATAGCCATTAATGCCACTTTGCTCTCGAAGTTTACATTCAGGGTCGACGGTATCCTCATAAGGCTGGCCAATACATTCACCGTCTTCTTTAAAGAGCCAGCCATGATAGTTGCAACGCAGGCCACATTCTTCGACAAAACCATAAGAGAGATCAGCATGACGATGGGAGCAATGACGATCGATGAGGCCATAGGAGCCACTTAGATCTTTATAGAGCACCAGTTTTTCGCCCATCAGCACCATCGGCTTGGTGTCTTTGTCATCAAACTCAGTCGCCGCACCAATTGGCATCCAATAGCGCCGCAACAAGTCGCCCATTGGCGTGCCGGCATCCACATCCATCAATAAATCATTACGTTCTTGTTCTAACATCTTCAGGCCCTCCCCTAGATTGTTCTCAGGTTCTTTATTTATTCACTAACATGTTTTCATAATCGCCACCCATCACGTCACTGACGGGCTTACCTTCTTTGACAGCCGCCGCCATAGCAGCTTCTTTCGCTTGAATTTCTTCGGCTTTGTCGATGATTTCGGCCTCAAAGGCCTTTGGAACAAAGACCACGCCGCTGCCATCGGCCAGGACGAGATCGCCTGGATTGACAGCCACGCCGCCGACATCGATTTGAATATTCCAGTCATGCTCGGCGATACGGCCGCGCGCTGTAAATGGGGTTGCCGCGCGGGCAAAGACCGGGAAATCAACGTCCCGGCTTTCATCAGCATCACGAGCCGGTCCGTCAACGATGGTACCGGATAAGCCTTTCGCCGCTGCTGCGGTCGATAAGATCCCCCCCCAGCCCGCCGCAATATCAGTGGCATGATTTTCGACCACAATAACATCGCCGGGCTCCGCCGCATCAACCGCAGAGGAGCACAAATGCTTTTTAGGAATATCCGGACTGGCTTCGCCGAGCTTCACGGTTTGCACCCGCCCGGCTATGCGCTTCAGCACCGAAATGGAGCCAAGCCCCATGACCGTGCCTTTAAGTCCAAGCGCATCCAAAGCATCTGATACCGCGCAGGTATCGATATTGCGCAAGCGTTCTGCGTTTTTATCCGACATCGAGTTTAAACACCTTCTTGGCATTGCCGGAGAAAATCATCTCGCGATCTGCATCGCTCAAAAAATCAATCGCATGGAAGTGCGGCTGGATATCATCCATTTCGCGTCCTGTCGCCGGATCGACTTTAGAGCCAACGCCGGGGCATTCGGCACCAAACAACGCGCGCTCAGGTCCGACAACTTTCAGTAAAAGCTCAATCGCATCTTGGGTGTAAAGCACGGTATCGAAATACAATTTATGCATACCGTCGATGAAGCGATCCCCTTCGGGACGCCGCATGGAACCCGCCTGAAAACGACCAAGCTGATACGGCATCGCACCGCCGCCATGAGAGACAACGATTTTCAAATCCGGGAAATCTTTCAAGACATCTGAATTGATGAGACCAAAAACCGCCGTCGTCTCCTCATTGATGAAACGTAGCGAATACGGCTCGCGCAAAGATTTGGAGCCTGTGCCGTGGATATGAGCCGGTACATCTAACTCGCAAAGCTTCTCATAAAGCGGATACCAATATTTATCACCGAGTGCCGGCGGATGGGTGCCGCTGTTCTCATAGGGATCAGGATTGAGCAGCGTACCTTTAAAGCCAAGTTCATTGACACAGCGCTCAAGCTCATTAATCGCAATATCAAGCGGATGACCGGCAACCGTTGGAATACCCGCAATGCCGATAAATCGATCAGGGTAGAGCTGGGTCTCACGATAGATAATGTTGTTCACTTCTTCATGGAACCATTGAACGAGGTTTGCTTGCGGCTCGCTATGCATTAGTTGGAACGGACGCGGCGAAATCAGCTGCATGTTGGTGCCGACTTTATCGATATAGTGTAGATGTGGGTGTGGGAACGCTTCTTTATGTTCCTCAACGGCGTGGCGAATCTGCTCATCCGTTACATTAACTTTACCGCGACCGTGTGATCCACGATGAGACAGTAAAGACGCTTTATAGGCCCAGAGTTCTACCGGGGCGCTAACATGTGCATGGCAATCAATAATCATTTTATGTACTCCCTGAATTTCTTTTCATTTTTAAAATCAATTTTTTCACTAACAACAAATTGGACCGCTCGCGACCTCTTTACCGTTTTCTGGAAAAGCGACAGCTCGAATACTTTCTAGATGGGCGACCATAAGTTTACGCGCGGCTTCATGGTCACCTTTATCAATCATGGTGTAGAGTTTTTGGTGAACTTTCTGAGCATGTTCAGCAATACCGCGATTGGCGCGCCTGGCGTTTTGCGGCCAGACCACATGACGCAACGCTTTGAATTGCGCGATCAGCGCCCGATTTCCAGATGCCTCGACAACAGCTAAATGGAATCTCTGCCCAGCCTGAGTGAACCCGGTAGGATCATCAAGCAAACCCTCGGCTTCTTCTAAAATTTCTCTAAGCTCTTCTAGATTTTCGGGCGTTCGGTTAAGCGTGGCGAGTTCGGCTGCTTTGCATTCGATGGCAACCTGCATATCGAGGATTTCAAATTCGGTTACGCCGGACAGCTTAAACTGGATCGCCAGCGCATCGGAGAAGTGATCAAGATTACCTTCAGCGATCCTAGCACCCCCGCCGGCCCCAACTTTAATTTCGACAATGCCCATGGTTTCTAGAGTTCGGAGAGCATCACGAACGGTGATGCGGCTCACATCAAATTGCTCAGCCAGATCTTTTTCAGATCCCAACATGTCGCCGGTCTGAAAATTTCCAGCAAATAAAGCCTCGCGCACCTGCTCGACAATCTGGTTAGCCACAGAGTTAGCTCGAACCGGCGCCCATGTTGATGCACTCTTGTTAAGCGCATTTTTACTCATTGAATTTTCCATCGACAAATTTACGAATTTTCCTGTTTATTTTTCTTTTCATATAATGATATAACAATTAAAACATTTTAGATAACGGCGTCAAGATTATTGTGCTAAATTAGAATAAAACGGCTGCACATGATTATTAATCGACACGCGATAAAAAAGATTAATAGGGAACTCAGAGTGAGAAATTTCAATATTTCGAATACCAAACCCGTTATTGTACGGATTATTGGATTAAGCCCGAAAAAATTTCACTTAATGGAATCGAGAGTTGGAATGTCAACGTTCCAGGCTGGGAGACCTATTTTTTCCGCAAGCATGGCGGTAGAATGAAAAAAATGGTGAAAAAAGTTACAAACAGGGATAACCGTGGTTAAATTTCTCATTCATCGACTATACATATCTGTCCTCGTCGCGATTACGGTTTCAGTCATTGCCTTTGCCTTATTGCGCTTATCCGGCGATCTGGCGGCGGAACTCGCCGGTGAGGATGCCTCAGAAGAAGAGATTACCGTTGTCGCCAAGCAATATGGCTTGGATCGACCCATGTATATCCAGTATTTTGATTGGGCAGGCAACGCCCTACAAGGTGATCTAGGCCGCTCGCTCTTTACCAATGAGCCGGTTGCCGAAATGATCTTCGAGCGGATTGGTGTGACGCTGAAGCTCGCCTTCTACTCGATTGTCATTGGTTTGGTAATGGCCATCCCACTTGGCGTGCTGGCGGCCGTTAAGCCCAACACCTGGATCGACCGAATGTCGCTTGGATTGGCGGTTTTCGGCCAGGCTATTCCAAATTTCTTTTTTGCCCTTTTACTCATCTTGGTGTTTGGCGTGCAGCTTCGCTGGTTGCCGATTTCAGGCAATGACACCCTCGCCCACTTTATCATGCCGGCCTTTACGCTGGGCATGGGGGTAATGCCGCAATTTATGCGCCTGACCAGAACCGGTATGCTGGACGTGCTGGGTTCTGACTTTATCCGAACGGCACGGGCCAAAGGGCTTAACCCAATGCGCGTTTTATTTAAGCACGCGCTCCGCAATGCCATTTT
>Ga0233430_1003158_pt1 | contig 17185 bp, 15 predicted proteins | sample SI_118_April2016_2_FD_179883 | JGI IMG/M metagenome (GOLD analysis project Ga0233430, IMG submission 179883) | Seawater microbial communities from Saanich Inlet, British Columbia, Canada - SI_118_April2016_150_MG | ecosystem: Environmental > Aquatic > Marine > Inlet | place: Canada: British... | reverse complement strand
TCGCCATCCCTTCGTTGAAGCGGGCATCGATAAGGCGGGCGTGCGCGAAGTGGCGCGCGCATTGGGACTGGGCGAGGTGGCCGAATTGCCCGCGTCGCCGTGCCTGTCCAGCCGCATTGAAACGGGCATTCCGGTCACCCCAGAGGCGCTTGCGTTCGTTCACGCCGTTGAAACGATGGTGCGCGACTGGTTAAGCGAACCGGGCGCGGTGCGTTGCCGGGTGCGTGGCACGGGCGCCGCCGTGGAACTGGATGAAGCGGGGCTTGCCGCAGTTCTGTCGGATGACGGAAAGGGTGTTCGCGAAGAAGTCTCCCGGTTGGCGGTGGCAACGGGCCTTGAAGGCGACGTTCCGTTCGAGGCCTACAAAATGGGCAGCGCGTTCCTTAAGGATCAAATCGCATGAATTCCGATGCCGTATGGGATGCGGCGCGGCGGGAACGCATCGGTCTGGCCGAAGCGGTTTTTTGCGAGGGAAAGACCACCGAACAAATTGTCGGTATCTGCCATGAAGCCGTCGACGGCGATCACCCGATCCTGTTGACGCGGCTTGAAAAGGACGCCTTCGATGCTCTGCCCCAAGCCCTGCAAAGCAAACTGGATTACGAGGAAATTTCGCGCACCGGCGTTCTTGGCGCGCTTCCCGCCACGGATCATGCAGCCCGCATCGCGGTGATTACCGCCGGGACTTCCGACAAGGGTGTGGCCCGCGAAGCGGTTCGCACGTTGGCCGTTTACGGCGAAGCCTGTACTGAAATCGTTGATGTGGGGGTCGCCGGTTTGTGGCGATTGCTGGATCGTATCGAGGAGATCAAGCTCCATCCGATCGTCATCATGGTGGCGGGCATGGACGGCGCGATTTTTTCGGTTCTGGGCGGGCAGGTGCCGGGCGCGGTGATCGCCGTTCCCACCTCGACCGGCTACGGCGTCTCAAACAAGGGCGAAACCGCGCTGCATTCGGCGCTGGCAAGCTGTGCACCGGGCGTATTGGCGACCAACATCGACAACGGTTATGGCGCGGCCTGCGCGGCGCTTCGTATTCTTAAATCTCAGTCTTCGGAATAAAGCGGCACCACGTAGGGGCCTTCCGGAATAACCGCGATCTCGGAGTTGCCGTGGCGCGCGACGCTGCGCCGTAGGGCATCTTCCACCGAGCCAATCAGTTCGACCCCCGTTAGCGCGCGTTCCTCTTGGCTAAGCGCCTCGGTGTAAAGCTGGATCGATCCCACCCGCATGGCCTTGATCTGATATTCCGTCTGCCATTCATCAATGGCCGCGTGGGATTTATGGAGAATGCTCTCGATGAAACCGTCGGTCCCCTTTTCGATCAGGCGTTTCTGCGCGTCCAGGTATTCGGGCGATCCGAACCCTTCGGAAATTTCCGACACAATGATGATGTCGCCGCCGGGTTTCAGGATGTCGATGGGCGAAACCATGCCTTTGACGGTTTGATAATAGGTTTTGTCCAGCGGATATCCGGCGCTGCTGCTGAGCACCGTCGAAAATCGTTCCGGTATCGAAACGACCGCGTATTTCATGATGAAATCGACGGCCTGAAGGTGACTTTTTCCGATTTCTCCGAAATTGACGAAGGAAAGCCGGCGCGTATCATCAATGACCGTATTGACCGCGTACACGCTGCCCAGAAGCCCGATGACCTCAAGCTGTTCCTCGTGCAGAGGGTTGCCGTCCAATACCAGATTGGCGGCGTTTTCGTGCTCCATGAAGGGTGCCGTGTGCAGGGTGGTGATGGTTTCGGCATGGGCTACGCCCGGCGTGACGACTTTCCGTCCGCCCGAAAAACCAGCCATGAAGTGGGGCTCCACCAGTCCCGTGGCGATGCGCAGGTCGGCGTGCACGAAGCGTTTGTCCAGCCGCACCACGGTGCCGCGTTTTGTTTTTCCCAGGGATACGTGATCGGCATCGTTGCGGGCGAAATGGTTGTCGATTTTAACCGTTTCCAGAACCCACGGATCGCCCACCAGTTCGGCCAACTCGGCACCCTCGTTGGGCCGGTGCAGGCCGGTGGCGACCAGAACCTGAATGTTGTCGGCTTGCATTCCGGCTTCCAGGAGCGTGCGGATCAGAACCGGTAACACCGTGCCGTTGGGAACGGGCCGGGTGATATCGCAAATCAGAATGCAGGCTGTTTTGGCTGATTGGGCCAGTTCGGAAAGGGGCGGGCAACCGAGCGGCGCACCCACCGCGGCTTCCACGGCTGCATCCGGATCACCCAGAACCGGCATATCCGGTTTTTCAATGACGGTCACTTTCCAATCGTCATCCAGATCAACCGGCAACGTCCCCCGACCGTAGCTCATTTCAACGCGCATCTTCTTTTGGTCCCTTTTCAGGCGTTGGTTTGAGCGCAACATAGCGCAGGGCGAACGTGCCATCCACATGCATATATGGTGAAAAAAACCTGATCTTCGATGCTGCACGTTTGAAACTGACCGAAGGTTCGCATAAGTTCCATGGGACGGTGCGTAAATCAGTTCAACGGCGAAGGAACCTAGCAGCAATGCCCGAATTCTCGGAACCCGAAATCCAGGAGAGCCACAAGCCCCGGTCGAAGGACGTTTCCTATGATCTGGAGCGGGCGCTTTCCTCGGTGGTTTCCATTCGCACGAAAATTCCGGAGGATGCGTTTACGGCATCGATTCTGGGGACCGAACGCGCCGGAAACGGCGTGATTATCGACGAGACCGGCCTGATTTTGACCATTGGGTACCTTATTACCGAGGCTGAAACGGTCTGGATTATGGGCGCCGACGGGCGCGCCTGTCCCGGCCATATCGTGGCTTATGATCAGGAAACCGGCTTCGGTTTGGTTCAGGCGCTGGAAAATATGGGATTGCCCGCGCTGCCCATTGGAAGTTCGGGCGATATCCGTGTTGGTGAAAGCGTGGTTATCGCCGGGTACGGCGGGCGCGAACATGCGTGCAAGGCGCAGATCGTGGCCAAGCGCGAGTTCGCGGGTTACTGGGAATACGTACTGGACGAAGCCATCTTTACGGCGCCTGCGCACCCCAGTTGGGGCGGTGCGGCGTTGATCGATGCCGACGGGCGGCTAGCCGGGATCGGCTCATTGTTCGTTCAGCTTCCAAGGGGCGAGGACAAGCCGCTGGACGGCAACATGATCGTGCCCATCGACATCCTGATCCCCATCATGAACCAGCTTATGAAGTTCGGTAAGGTCGACCGGCCGCCGCGCCCGTGGCTGGGCATGTATACCGCCGAGGCCGAGGACGAACTGGTGGTCGTCGGACTGGCCGAAGACGGTCCGGCCTATGACGCCGGAGTTGAAATCGGCGACAGGGTGCTCGAGGTTAACGGCGAGCCGGTCATTACTCTGGTCGACATGTTTCGCCAGATTTGGCGGGTTGGTGATGCCGGTGTGCAGGTGCCGTTGACCGTTTGGCGCGACGACGGCGCGATTTCCCTGGGTGTTCCGTCCATTGACCGGACTTCACTTCTAAAAAAACCGCAGCTTCACTAGGTAACGGAGGAGACCGGGCGTGCCGACTGCCTTTATCAAGCGCAGATGGGTGGGTTGCTTTCTTCTGGTGTTCGTTGTCATGGCGCTGGGCGTGGGATCGTCCGGCGCGCAGATGGTCTCGGGTCTTCCGTTTGTGGCCGATGGTGACACTTTGGGGTTTGACCGCTATCGGGTTCGGTTGTTCGGCGTCGATGCGCCCGAAACCACTCAGACCTGCCTGATGCTGGGTCAGGACGCTCCCATCGGCGCTTGGGCGACCAGCACTTTGCGCCGATTGATTGGCCGCGATAACGTAACCTGCATGCCCATTGGCCGACCCAAGGGCGTTCACATGGTGGCCAGATGCCACACGGCCAAGGTTCAGGATATCGGCCGGGCCATGATCGATGCGGGGTTCGCGTGGGATTTCAAGCGCATCAGCCACGGCATCTATTCGGACAACGAAGCCCAGGCCCGTTCGCGCGGCCTAGGTGTGTGGGCGGGGCCGGTCCCGTGCCTGCCGCCGTGGGAGTGGCGGCGGCGTTAAGCGAGGCCACCGGAAAAAAAGAGGATCATCTCTTGGCTATTTGCGTCTTTGGAAGCATCAATATCGATTTGACCACCTACGGCGCGAAATTGCCCCGGCCTGGCGAATCGTTGCACGGCGAGCGTTATGCTATTGGCCTTGGCGGCAAAGGGTGCAATCAGGCGGTGGCGGCATCCAGGCTGGGCTCGAAAACGGACCTGATCGGTCGGATCGGCCGAGATGCCTTTGGCGACACGGCGTTATCCGCTTTGCGCAGGCTGAACGTCCCCACGGGCGGCGTGTTTGTCGATCCCGGGTCGGATACGGGGGTTGCCGTGATCGGGGTCGACGCGGCTGCGGAAAACTGCATTACCGTGATCGGCGGGGCCAACATGGCCATTGACGAAACCGACGTGGCGCGGGCCAAACCGACGCTGGAACGGTCCGACGTTCTGCTTTTGCAACTGGAAATCCCGCTGGCGGCGGGACTGGCGGCGGCGGATATCGTGCGCGGAAACGGCGGACGGGTAATCCTTGATCCGGCCCCCGCGCCGCAAGGCGGCCTTGATGGGTCGGTCCTTTCGCGCATCGATGTCATCACGCCCAACGAAACGGAAACCGAAATCCTGACTGCGGTGCGCCCCACCGACGTCGAACAGGCGTCAAAAGCGGCAGCGCGTATTCGCGCCGAGGGCGTCGCGATGGCGGTGATCAAGCTGGGCGCAGATGGCGTCTACTTTCAGGATGAAGACGGCGACGGATTTGTTCCGCCTTTTGTGGTCGATAGCGTCGATTCGGTGGCCGCCGGGGATTGCTTCAACGGCGGCCTCGCCCATGCCCTGGCCGAAGGGCGCACATTGGCCGACGCGGTGCGTTTCGCCGCCGCCTGCGGCGCTCTGTCGACCACCACGCCCGGCGCATCCCAATCCGCACCAGCTCTGGCTGACGTTATGGCTCTGCTGGCCGATCGATAGAACCGGAAAGCCGAAAATTTTTGGCGAGTTCATCAACGATAACTCGCCGCTGCAGGCGTGTGCGTTTGACAACATCGCGCCACGGGAAACACGAGGGTTCGGGCCTTCTGCTTCGACCAAATCGTCCAATCTGTTTTTCCGTGTCCCAGAAAGTCTTTTCCGAACATTGTTTGAATTATCGATTTCCCTGTTGAAGGTTCGAAAGCAAACATTTCGAACGCGAAAACGCACACTGGAATGGCAAAAAGTTTCGATTGACGTTCGTTTTTTTTCGGATGATAGTCAGTTTGGAATGAGGATCAATAACAGGGAGAGGTGTTAGTATGAAGGCACGAATACTCGCTGCGATGACAGGCGTCGCACTGGTTATGTCCGCTGGCACGAGTTACGCGGGCACAGCCGAGGCACAGAAATGGATCAACGACGAGTTCCAGCCATCGACTTTATCCAAAGCCGATCAAATGAAGGAAATGGAGTGGTTCATCAAGGCCGCCCAGCCCTTCAAGGGAATGGAAATCAACGTGTTGTCGGAAACGATCCCGACCCACGAGTATGAATCCAAAACCCTGACCAAGGCTTTTGAGGAAATCACCGGCATCAAGGTGAACCACCAGCTTCTCGGCGAAGGCGAAGTCGTTCAGGCCGTGCAAACCCAGATGCAGACCAAACGGAATCTGTATGATGCGTACATCAACGATTCCGATTTGATCGGCACGCACTCGCGCCTGCAACTGGCCGTCAACCTGACCGACTGGATGGCTGGCGAAGGCAAAGCCACGACCAATCCCATGCTTGATATCGACGATTTCATGGGCAAGTCCTTCACCACCGGACCGGACGGCAAGCTGTATCAGTTGCCGGACCAGCAGTTCGCGAACCTCTATTGGTTCCGCAAAGACTGGTTTGACCGGGCTGACCTGAAGAAAAAGTTCAAGGACATGTACGGCTATGAGCTGGGCGTGCCTGTGAACTGGTCGGCCTACGAAGACATTGCCGAGTTCTTCTCGGTTCACGTGAAAAATATCGATGGCGTCCGTGTTTATGGGCACATGGATTACGGCAAGCGTGCTCCCGATCTGGGCTGGCGCATGACTGACGCCTGGCTGTCCATGGCCGGTGCGGGCTCGAAGGGCCTTCCCAACGGCATCCCCGTCGACGAATGGGGCATCCGTATGGAACCCGGCACGTGCAATCCCGTCGGCGCTTCGGTGTCGCGTGGTGGTGCGGCCAACGGACCGGCAGCTGTCTACGCCATCCGCAAATGGGATGAATGGCTGCGCAAATATGCGCCTCCGGGTGCCGCCAGCTATGACTTCTATCAATCTCTGCCGGCGCTTTCGCAAGGCAACGTGGCCCAGCAGATTTTCTGGTACACCGCGTTCACGGCCTCCATGGTCGCGCCGAAGAGCGAAGGCAACAACACGGTTGACGACAGCGGCAAACCGCTTTGGCGCATGGCCCCGTCGCCGCATGGCCCCTATTGGGTAAACGGCCAGAAGCTCGGCTATCAGGACGCCGGTTCCTGGACCTTGTTCAAGTCGACCCCGGTTGACCGTCGCAAGGCCGCATGGCTGTTCGCGCAGTTTGTGGTTTCCAAGACCGTATCGCTGAAGAAGACCCACGTCGGCCTGACGCCGATCCGGGACAGCGATATCCGGCATGCGTCCTTCACCGAACGCGCGCCGAAACTTGGCGGTTTGGTCGAATTCTACCGTTCGCCGGACCGGGTTCGCTGGTCGCCCACGGGTGTCAACGTTCCCGATTATCCGAAGCTGGCCCAGATTTGGTGGCAGCAGATCGGTGACGTGAACTCCGGTGTGTTCACCCCGCAGCAGGCGATGGATCGTCTGGCTTCGGAAATGGACACGGTTATGGCCCGTATGCAGGCGGCCGATGAAAAGGCCAAAGTGTATGGTGGCTGTGGCCCGCGCCTGAACAAAGAGTCCGATCCTGCCGAATGGCTGAAAAAGCCGGGCTCGCCGAAGGCCAAAGTCAACGAGAAGCCGAAGGGCGAAACCGTCAACTATGACGAACTCGTCAAGCGGTGGAAGAAAGGCTAAGGCTATTGCCTGAGCTTGGTTAGGGGACATCCCGGGAGGCGCAAGGCGTGCCTCTCGGGAGCCTCTGAGAAAAACCGAATATTCTTCTTAGCTCATGCCAAAGAGCATCAATAATGACTCTCGCACTCAAAAACGTTGTCAAACGAGTTGGGGCCGACACCCACATCCATGACACCAGCGTAGAGCTCGTCACCAATCAGTTCAATATCCTGCTGGGCACCACATTGGCCGGAAAGACGACCCTGATGCAACTGATGGCGGGTCTTGAAAAACCCACATCGGGCGAGGTCTGGTTTGACGGTAAAAACGTCACCGGTGTTCCCGTCCAAAAGCGCAACGTATCCTACGTTCACCAGCAATTTATTAATTATCCGCATTTTACCGTTTTTGAAAATATCGCCTCGCCATTGCGCGTCGCCAGGATTTCACGCGGGGAAATTGAGCAACGCGTCGGCCGCGTCGCCGAGCTTTTGAAACTGACCCCCATGTTGGGGCGCAATCCCAGCGAACTGTCCGGCGGACAGCAGCAGCGCACGGCACTGGCCCGCGCCCTGGTCAAGGACGCCGACGTGGTTTTGCTCGACGAGCCGCTTGCCAACCTGGACTACAAGCTGCGTGAGGAACTGCGCGACGAATTGCCCAAACTGTTTCAGGACCGTGAGTGTACGGTGGTCTACGCCACCACGGAACCGATTGAGGCTCTGCTGCTGGGCGGCTACTGTGCGACGGTGCACGAGGGCCGCATCACACAGTTTGGCGAAACGGCGAAGGTATATCGCAGGCCTTTCGATTTGCTGACGGCCCAGGTGTTTTCAGACCCGCCCATTAACATTGCCGAGGTAACGCTTAGCGATGGTCGCTTTGCGCTCAACGATCAGGTGGGTTGGGCGACCGCGCGCGCCAACCTTACCGACGGCTCTTACCGGATGGCTGTGCGCCCCCATTTTGTGACCCTGGAACCTTCGTCGGACGATGCCATCAAACTTGAAGGACAGGTGCTGGTGGCCGAGCTAAGTGGTTCGGAAAGCGTTGTTCACTTTGAGGTGGACGGACTGTCCTGGGTATCCCAGTCGCCCGGCATTCATGCCATTGAAGTGGGCAAGACGACCGAGTTTTATCTTGATAAGACGCAGTGTTTGTACTTTGGCGAAAACGATCAGTTGATGGCGGCGTAGGAATAAGAGATGTCTAAAATCACCCTGAAAAATCTTCGCCACAGTTATCTGTCACACCCCCAGAGAGATGAAGACTGGGCCTTGAAGGAAATGAGCGTGGAATGGTCCGACGGCGGCGCGTATGCGCTTCTCGGGCCATCGGGCTGTGGCAAGACGACATTGCTCAATATCATTTCCGGTCTGGTGACGCCGACCCAAGGCGAAGTCTGGTTCGGTGATGTCGAAGTTTCCCACCTGCCCGCCGACAAGCGGAATATCGCGCAGGTGTTCCAGTTCCCGGTCGTCTACGACACCATGACGGTTTTCGACAATCTGGCTTTTCCGCTACGAAACCGGGATGTCAATGAGACCGACATCGACTGGAAAGTACGTGAAATTGCGGCCATGCTCGATCTCAGCGAGACGTTGATGAAACGTGCTTCGGGCCTGACTGCGGACGGTAAGCAAAAGATATCGCTGGGCCGTGGGCTGGTGCGCTCGGACGTCAATGCGATCATGTTCGACGAACCGCTAACCGTCATCGATCCGCATCTGAAATGGATCTTGCGCTCGAAGCTCAAGGAGCTGCACCAGCAGATCGGCAACACCATGATCTACGTGACGCACGATCAGACGGAGGCGCTGACCTTCGCCGATCAGGTCGTCGTCATGCAGGAAGGGGAAGTCGTTCAGATCGGCTCGCCGGTCGAACTGTTCGAACGCCCGCAACATACGTTCGTTGGCCATTTCATCGGTTCACCCGGCATGAACGTGTTGGCCTGCGAACTTGATCAGGGGCAGCCCGTTTATGGCGGCGCGACCGTGGAAACGACCGGAAAAGTTGCCGTTGAAGACCCGACCGCGCGCCTTGAAATCGGCATTCGACCGGAATTCATCAGCTTCGCCGACGACGGAATTGCGGTCAGCGTCGAGAAGGTCAGCGACGCCGGGCGCGTCAATATCGTCGAGACCCGGCATGGTGATGATGTCATCAAGCTGCTGGTACCCGATGGCGGGAACGTGCCGTCAGAAAACGCCTTTTTGAAGTTCGACCCCGATCATACGCAGGTCTACGCCAACGACTGGATGGTGTCGTAGGATGGATAACAAAACCACACATCAAAAGGCTTGGTTCTTTGTTCTTCCGGTGGTCGTCCTGGTCGCCTTCAACGCCATCATTCCGCTGATGACCGTGGTCAATTACTCGGTTCAGGAAACCTTCGGCGACAACGTCTTCTTCTGGGAAGGTGTCAAATGGTTCGAAGATGTTTTGAATTCGGATCGTTTCCACGCCTCGCTTCTGCGCCAGTTGATGTTCACCGGCATCATTCTGGCGATCGAAGTTCCGCTGGGAGTGGCGATTGCCCTGACCATGCCCAAGAAGGGCCCGTGGGTGTCCGTCTGTCTGGTGTTCATGGCCATGCCGCTGCTTATTCCGTGGAACGTGGTGGGCGCCATGTGGAACATTTTCGCGCTGCCTGATATCGGACTGCTGGGCCACGCGATCAACGGCATGGGGATCGAGTACAACTTTACCCGCCAGCCGTTCGCGGCATGGTTCACAACCGTTCTGATGGATGTCTGGCACTGGACGTCGCTGGTCGTATTGCTGGCCTATGCGGGCCTGCGATCCATTCCAGAAGACTATTATCAGGCGGCCAAAATCGATGGCGCGAAGCCCTGGGCGGTGTTTCTTCATATTCAACTGCCGAAATTGAAGCGGGTTCTGACCATCGCCATTCTGCTCAGGTTCATGGACAGCTTCATGATCTACACCGAGCCCTTTGTGCTGACCGGGGGCGGGCCGGGAAATTCAACGACGTTCCTCTCCATCGATCTGGTCAAGGTGGCGCTGGGGCAGTTTGACCTGGGACCGGCGGCCGCCATGTCTCTGATCTACTTCCTGATCGTTCTGCTGGTTTGCTGGGTGTTCTACACGCTGATGATGAAAAACGAGGATCAGTGATGAAAAAGATTTCCGCCGTTCCGATCATTTACATCCTGTTCCTGATGCTGCCGATCTATTGGCTGGTCAACATGTCGTTCAAGACGACCAATGAAATTCTCGGCACATTCTCGTTGTGGCCGCAGGAATTCACCGTCGCCAACTACGTCAAGATTTTCACCGACCCCACCTGGTACACCGGGTACTTTAATTCCCTGACCTACGTGGGCCTCAACACGGTCATTTCGGTCACCGTCGCCTTGCCCGCGGCTTACGCCTTTTCGCGTTTCCGGTTTCTGGGCGACAAGCACCTTTTCTTCTGGCTGCTGACCAACCGCATGGCCCCGCCCGCCGTGTTTGCCCTGCCGTTTTTCCAGCTGTATTCGGCGATCGAGTTGTTCGATACGCCGTTGGCCGTGGCTCTGGCGCACTGCCTGTTCAACATCCCGCTGGCGGTGTGGATCTTGGAAGGCTTCATGTCGGGCGTGCCCAAGGAACTGGACGAAACGGCCTATGTGGACGGCTATCCGTTCTGGCGGTTTTTTATCCGCATTTTCCTGCCGACCATCGCCGCCGGCATCGGTGTCGCCTGCTTCTTCGCTTTCATGTTCTCGTGGGTCGAACTTTTGCTGGCCAAAACGCTGACGTCGGTGGCCGCCAAGCCCATTGCCGCGACCATGACCCGAACGGCCAGTACGGCGGGGTACGAGTTGGGCTTGCTGGCGGCTGCCGGGACCTTGACCATAATACCGGGCGCATTCGTCATTTATTTTGTTCGCAACTACATCGCCAAGGGCTTTGCCCTCGGGCGCGTGTGAGGAGAGAGAAATGGGTTTGTCCTGGATGGCCTGGACCTGGCCAACGGCGGCGTTCTTTATCTTCATCGCCTGCGCCATCAGTTGCATGGGATTTCTGGAATGGCGCCGTCCCGGCGGCGCACCCCGGCGCGGTATCCTGACGCTGGACACCACGCGCGGCGACCGGTTGTTCATCACCATCCTGGGAAGCGCATTCATTTTCCTGGGCTGGCTGGGGATCATGGGAACCCCGCTGTGGGGCGCGTTGGCGATTTCACTGGCTTACGGTTTCGCGGTATTCCGCTGGGTGTAGACCAGTTCGCGCCGTCGACGAAAAAAAGGGGCCCCGATCGGGGCCCCTTGTGCGAGTGGTGGTAAAACGCGCCCCTATCAAAGGGTAATGCGATATTGGGCGAAACCGTCGGCGCCTTCTCCGGCGGCTTCGATTTTGACGCCCTTGACCCCCGACATATGCGCCTTTGCGGCGGGCCCCGTTTCAAACAGAACCGTCGTGCCTGGAATTGGCTTGAAGTTCCAGTTGGCGTCGGCGGACGGGTTGATGGTGCCCTTATCCACGATGTAGCGCACGATCACGTCGCGGTTGGTGTCGGGGCCGACAAAGATGATCACATCGCCGCCGATACCCGGGAAGTTGCCGCCGCCACCGGCGCGATAGTTGTTGGTGGCGACCACGAACTTCTGGGCGGGATCGATGGGTTTGCCCTGATACTGCAAATCGACAATGCGGTTGGCCCCGGCGTTGAGCGGCTTGCCTTTGGGGCCGAACTTCGACGGTTGGGTCAGGTCGATCTGATAGGTCACCCCGTCGATCACGTCGAAATTGTAGGACGGGAATTTCGGGTTGACCAAGGGCTGGTCGGCCTTTCCGGCGACCACCTGATTGAAGATGCCCGCCGAACGTTCCAGCCAATCCTTGACCTGCGCGCCGGTAATCAGCACCGCGCGTACCGTGTTTGGGTACAGGTAAAGGTCTGAGACGTTCTTGATGGCGACGGCACCGGGTTTGACGTCGGTATAGTATTCCGGTCCGCCGCGTCCACCGGCCTTGAAGGGTGCCGCCGCTGAAAGGATAGGCAGTCCTTCCCACTCGGTACCCTTCATCATGTCGGCGATGTACCAGGTTTGGGCCTGACTGACGATTTGCACCGACGGATCGTCGGCGACAAGTGCGAAATACGAATGCAACGGGGCCGAGGTTTTGCCGACGGGCCGCCGGATATAGGCCAGCGTCGCTTCGTGTTCCTTGGCCACCGAGTCGAGTACTTTCTGCTGGCTTTCGACCAACGGAATTTTCTTGCGCCCGTCGCGCTTGTAGATGGGGCGGGCTTCCGACGTGAAGCCGGCCACGCGCCACGATGCGCCGTCTTTTTCAAGCAGAAGGTCCAGAAGACCCAGATGCGATCCCCAGAACCCGGCCATGACGGCGGGTTTGCCGAATAGCGTTCCCTTGGCGGCGTCGACGCCGGGAAGTTTATCGTATTTCTTGCCGGGGAATGTCAGATGCGCATGTCCCATGACCATGGCGTCGATGCCGTCGACGGCGGCCAGATGCAGGGACGCGTTCTCCATGCCTTCCGAATAATCGGCGGCGTTAAGGCCGGAATGCGAAAGCGCGATGATGACGTCGGCTCCGGCTTCCTTCATTTCCGGTACCCAGGCCTTGGCGGCGGCAACCATATCGCGGGTGTTGGCCTTGCCTTCAAGGTGGCGCTTGTCCCAGTTCATGATTTGCGGCGGCACGAAGCCGATGAAACCAACCTTGATGGCGTGTTCCTTGCCCGCCCCGTCGGTGACGCGCCGGTCCAGAATGACATAAGGTTTCAGGAACAGTTTGTCGGCGCGTGGGTTGGCGCCCAACGGGGCTTTCGCCACATTGGCCGAAACGAACGGGAAGTTGGCCCCGTTCAGCGATTTCATCAGGAAGTCGAGACCGTAGTTGAACTCGTGGTTACCCAGCGTGGACACGTCGAAGTTCAACTGGTTCATGCCCTGAATGATCGGGTGCTTGTCGCCTTCCTTCATGCCGCGTTCATAGGCGATGTAGTCGCCCATGGGATTGCCCTGAAGGAAATCGCCGTTGTCGACCAGAAGCGCATTGGCCGCCTCTTTTCGGATATTGCCGATGATCGTCGCCGTGCGCGCAAGGCCCAGCGTATCGCTTGGCTTGTCCCCGTAATAGTCATAGGGATGCACATGAACGTGCAGATCGGTCGTCTCCATGATGCGAAGGTGGGCCTGATTGGCCGAGGCCATCGCCGAAAAGGGATGCAGCGCAATTAGAGCGCCGGTGGCCGACGCGCCAACCACGAATTGACGGCGCGAAAACGCCGTTGTGAAACGTTTGTCCATGATGTAACTCCCTGCGGGTGTTCCGGGCATCGTTGGCCCGTGAATGCTAAATTCCCAAGCCCGATATCCTGCACCCGGGAACAATCTCAGGGAAGCAAAATTTGCGTGCGGGGCATCCTTAAAGAGAGCTGGTGATGCCTCCGTCGACATAGAGGATATGTCCGTTGACGAAGCTCGATGCTTCCGAACCCAGGAAGATGCAAGCGCCGACCAGTTCGTTGACGTTTCCCCAACGACCGGCAGGGGTGCGCGCGCTGAGCCAGGCGGTGAATTCCTCGTCGGCGACCAGGGCCGAGGTCAGTTCGGTCTTGAAGTAGCCGGGGGCCAGTCCGTTGACCTGCAAGCCGTGTTTCGCCCAATCGGTGGCCATGCCCTTGGTCAGATTGGCGACCGCGCCCTTCGACGCGGTGTAGGGTGCAATGCCCGGACGCGCCAGCGCCGTCTGCACGGAACAGATATTGACGATCTTTCCCGCCTTGCGTTCGATCATGTGTTTGGCCACTGCCTGACCCACGTAGAAGGCGGAATTGATGTTCAGCCGCATCATGAAATCGAAGCGATCGACCGGAAAATCCTCCAGCGGCGTGCGAAACTGCATTCCGGCGTTGTTGACCAGAATATCAATCGGGCCGACGTTTGCCTCGAAACCATCGATGGCCGCGCCGACCTTGTCGGGGTCGGTGACGTCGAACCCGAGTTCATGGATTGTCGCTCCCTCGGCGCGCAGCTTTGCCGCGGCGGATGCCAGGCGGTCGGCATCGATATCATTGAGGATGACTTCGGCTCCGGCGCCCGCAAGGCCGCGGGCCAACTCAAAACCGATACCTTGCCCCGAACCCGTAACGAGAGCCCGGCGGCCTTTAAGGTTGAACATCTCAAGTGAGTTCACGAGGCTTCCTTTCTTCTTGGCGCGATTGCCAAAATACATGTGCGGTGGAAAGACGGTGCCGGTCTCTAACGGTCGGCATACATTCGTGTCAAGGTTCCTTCATTGAGCGGGCTGCGTTTTCGTGGTTGCCAAGGGGCAACCAATCCCCGTACCATTTTCCCCGGAATTCATAACAATCAACCATAAATGATGCCGGAAGGCGGGGAGAAAACTCATGGACAAGATCGTACGTATCGATGTCGGCGCTGCTGGTGGCCCGAAAATCTCCGAAGGCCCGATTGGCGATTACGCCGGACTTGGCGGGCGTGGACTGACCAGCGGCATTGTCGCCGCCGAAGTTCCCGCCGATAGCCACGCGCTTGGCCCGGAAAACAAGCTGGTCATCGCGCCGGGTCTGTTGTCGGGTACGGCGGCAGCGGTTGGCGGACGTCTCTCGGTCGGCTGCAAAAGCCCGCTGACGGGCGGCATCAAGGAAGCCAACTCAGGTGGGCAGGGCGCGCAAATTCTGGCCAAGCTCGGTTACGCCGCCATCGTTCTCGAAGGTGAATATTCGGGCGATGATCTTTATGTGGTGCGCGTCAGCACGGAAGGCGTAAAGATCGAGGCCGATCCGTCGGTCAAAATGGCCACCAACTATCAGATGATGGACAAATTCCTCGGCGAATACGAAGACAAAGGTTGCATGCTTTCCATCGGCCCCGCCGGCGAAATGCGCATGGCCAACTCGACCATCGCCGTCACCGATATGGAGGGACGGCCCACCCGCCATGCCGGGCGTGGCGGCGTCGGCGCGGTCATGGGATCGAAGGGCATCAAGGCAATCATCCTTGACGGTCGCGGCGCGAAAATTCGCAAACCGGCCGATCCCGAAGCCTTCAAGAAGGCCAACAAACTGTGGTCGGAAGGCCTCAGCAGCAATGCCGTTACCGGCGAAGGCCTGCCTGCCTATGGCACCAACGTGCTGACCAACGTGATCAACGAAGCCGGCGCGTATCCGACGCGCAACTTCGCCACCGGCCAGTTCGAAGGGGCGGCCAAGATCAGCGGCGAAACCCAGGCCGAGCTTGAAGTCGCACGTGGCGGCACTGCTACGCATGGCTGTCACAGCGGCTGCATCATCCGTTGTTCGGGCATCTTCAACAACAAGAACGGCGAATTCGTCACCAAGCAGCCTGAATACGAAACGGTCTGGGCGCATGGCGCGGACTGCGGCATCGACGATCTCGACACCATTGCCGAGTTGGATCGCCTGGATGACGACTTCGGTCTCGACACCATCGAAATGGGGGCCACCATCGCGGTCGCCATGGATGCCGGTGTTATCGAGTTTGGCGACGGACCGGGCGCTATCGATCTGGTCAAGCAAACGGGCCAGGGCACGCCCATGGGCCGCATTCTTGGATCCGGAACGGCCAATACGGCAAAGGTGTTCGGCCTTGAACGCGCGCCTTGCGTCAAGGGCCAGGCCATGCCGGCTTACGATCCGCGCGCCATCAAGGGCATCGGTGTTACCTATGCGACGACGACCCAGGGCGCTGACCACACCGCCGGTTACGCCGTGGCCACCAACATTATGAAGGTGGGCGGCGATGTCGATCCCATGGCCATCGAGGGGCAGGCCGAGTTGTCGCAAGCCCTGCAGGTCGCCACGGCGGCGGTTGATGCCACCGGCATGTGCCTGTTTGTGGCCTTTGCCATTCTCGATCAGCCCGAAACCTTCCAGGCGCTGGTTGACCTGCTCAACTCCTGCTACGGGTGGGAGCTGGACGGCGACGGCGTAAATGCCTATGGCCGGAAGATCCTGGACTGCGAGCGGGACTTCAACGCCCGCGCCGGGTTCACGCCGGAAGACGACCGGCTGCCGCGCTACTTCTCGCGCGAGCCGCTGGCCCCGCACAACGTGGTCTTCGACATTCCGGATTCGGAATTGGATAAAGTCCACGCCTAGAGCATGACAATAGAGGGCCGGGCCCGTTCATTCGGGTCCGGCCCGTTCTTGTTCGGAACAATTAGATGGTCATGAATTCGGTTCCCGGCGACGCGCCATCGCGCCGCGTGGTTTTGCGCAATGCCGACTTGCGCAATCTAAAACCGGTGCTTCAGGCAGGCGTCGGCGTACGAGCGCCCTTGCGCCAAAACCTGCGGCGCTTCCTGACCGACGATCTCGGGATTGACCCGGCCTACGTGGAGGATCGCCTGCAAACGGTTTTTCTGGATGGTTCACCGGTCGACGATTTCGATGAGGCGGCGGTGCTGCCGGGATGCACGCTGGCCCTGTCCGGCGCCATGCCGGGGCTGGTCGGCGCGACCATGCGCCGCGGCGGCTATTTTGCCCGCCTGCGCGAGGGCATAGCGTATGACGGCGCGAATGGGGAGGGCGAAAATGCGCCCTCCGAAAAGCCGGTCGTTTTCGTCAAGCTCTTCAACAGGGCGCTTGACGATCTGGCGCGGGTCCTGGCCGTTGGACGGCCCCTGCTGGTGGAATGGCGCTGGCTAAAAGATCTTCCGGCACTGGAAAATTCAGGCGGCGACGAAGCGGACGCGGTCTGGCTGACAATCAATTTTGCTGACTAAAAAGAAAACCCCGCGAAACACAACAGAAGACCTTCTCGCAATTGCACGTTGAGGGCTGTTTTTAGCCAGAAGGAGACATGTAGATATTTTGACTCGCGCCATGTACTTTCATTCGGCACGAACAAAAAATCTGATACGGCAGGGGGGACATAATGAAACATATTTTTTCTTCGTTTCCTGTAGCCGATATCGCGAGACGCTATGGCCTTACCTACTTTGATATTGGTTCCAGGGATGGCTTCCAGGGCGACCTCCACCCCATCGCTTTCGCCGTCGATGTAGTTGGTTTCGAACCTGATCCCGAAGAATTTGAACGCTTGCAGTCCCTCCCGTCAGAGCCGTGGAAATCGCTCACAAATCTGCCTTTCGGTGTCAGCGATCAATCCGGACTGCAAACTCTTTACATTCCAACCGATCCGCA
>Ga0233430_1003156_pt1 | contig 17202 bp, 15 predicted proteins | sample SI_118_April2016_2_FD_179883 | JGI IMG/M metagenome (GOLD analysis project Ga0233430, IMG submission 179883) | Seawater microbial communities from Saanich Inlet, British Columbia, Canada - SI_118_April2016_150_MG | ecosystem: Environmental > Aquatic > Marine > Inlet | place: Canada: British... | reverse complement strand
TGGCGATGAGTTTTCGCGCGAGATGACGGCGCTTAACACACCTGCGCCGCTGGATTTACGGGTCAATATTGTACGTACCGATGTGAACGGCGCGCGCAAGGTTTTGGCCGACGAGCAAATCAAGACCGAAACCACGCCATGGTCGCCCATCGCCATCCGGGTCCAGAACCGCATCAACCTGCGTGGATCACGCGCCTTTCGCGAGGGCCTGATCGAGGTGCAGGACGAAGGCTCGCAGATCATTTCCCTGCTTTGCGGCGCGAAACCGGGCATGACGGTGGTTGATTTCTGCGCGGGCGCGGGTGGCAAGACCCTGGCTCTGGCCGCGCAAATGGCGAACGAGGGTGTCGAGGTCGAAACCCTTTGGGCCTGCGATACGCAGGAACGCTTCTTAAGCCGCCTGTCCAAGCGCACCGCGCGGGCCGGGGTCGAGGGCATCCACCAACACGTGCTGGCCGCAAGGGACGACGCCTGGATCGCCGAAAATGAAGGCTTCGCCGATGTGGTGCTCATCGACGCGCCGTGTTCGGGAATGGGCACCTGGCGGCGCAACCCCGGCGCAAAATGGCAGATGAGCGCCGAACGGCTGGACGAAAGTGTCGCCCGGCAGGCGGAAATCCTTGAAAACGCAGCGCGGCTAATCAAACCCCGTGGACGCATGGTCTACGCCACCTGCTCCCTGCTGCGCGAAGAAAACGAAGACCGCGTCGAGACCTTCCTCGCCGCCCACCCCGAATTCGTACCGGTCCCGGTCTCGGACATCTGGTCCGAAACCTTTGACGCCCCCTGCCCGGCTTCCGGCCCCTACCTGCGCCTGTCGCCCGCCACGACCGACACGGACGGATTTTTCTGCTCGATTCTCGCACGCGTGTGACGCCCCGCCAAAAGGTCTTGAAATGAATTAAGATTTTGGCTACCGTAAATGTTCTGTTTTTGTTCTTTTCCCGGAAGGGTTTTGCAAGGAGCATTCGAAAATGGCGTTTGAGGTAAAATTCTGCTGGAACGAGCTGGAAACCCGCGACATGAAGTCGGCCAGGAAGTTCTATGAAGAGGTTCTGGGCTGGACATCCCATGCCTGGGATGCCGATCAACCAGACAGATACGTTTTGTTCAAGGCGGGCGAAACCGTCGTCGCCGGAATGATGGACATCAACGACGCGCAGTTCGACGGAATCCCCAATCATTGGTTCCCCTATATTCAAGTGGAAGACATCGCCGCCACCTGTGCCAAGGTGGAAAGCTCGGGCGGCAAAATCTACAAGCCACCCTTCGACGTGCCGAAGGTCGGAAAGATCGCCTGTATCGCCGACACAACAGGGGCCGTTGTCGGCCTTTTGGAACCTGAAGACCCGATGTAGTTGATGGCCAAATTGCGCGCCGTCCGTTCCGCGGCATTCGCTGGGCGGACGGAACCACGTGCCTGATGCTTGTCGGGGCAACCGAACTTGGTTGGAAAATCCGCTAGGCGAACGCCTGCCGAGTTCATATCTTTCTGCCAACGCATTTTTTTGATTTATTGCCTGCGGAAAGGAAATCTCATGGCGAACCACGGTCACTTCACCTGGAACGAGCTGATGACCCGTGATGTCGAGGCTGCGAAGTCTTTCTATTCCGGGCTTCTCGGATGGACTTCCCGCGAATCCGACATGGGCGACATGGGCGTCTATACGGTTTTTCAGGCGGACGGTAAGGAAGTCGCGGGCCTGTTCGACATCAACGACAAGCAATTTGAAGGCATCCCCAATCACTGGTTCGCCTACATCACGGTCGCCGACGTGGATGCGGCGACTGCCAAAGCGGAAGCCTCCGGCGGGAAAATCCTGAGGCCGTGCTTCGACGTGCCCGAGGTCGGACGCATCGCCATCATCGCCGACAGCACCGGCGCTGCGGTGGGCGTCTATACGCCGGTTGCCCGGGGTTAATTACTCCGCCGCCCGCCACGGCGGCACGGGCAAGAATTTTTCATCAAGAAAATCAATAAAGGCCCGCACCTTGGTGGCCAGATGGCGGCGGTGCGGGAATATGGCGTAGATCGGCAGCTTGTCGTCGCGCGTGAATTCGGTCAGCACCGGGGCCAGGCGCCCTTCCTTGATCAGCCGTCCCGCAACCAGTTCCGCGAGACGGATCAGGCCGCCACCGGCGACGGCCATGCGAAACAGGGTCTCGCCGTTATCGACCACGATCCTGCCGCGAACGGTTACCGAGTGGCCGTCGTCAAATGGCCAGCGGTTCAGATGCCGTTGCGCGTTCCACCACAAAATACATTCGTGCTGCAAGAGCTCGTCCGGCGTCTGCGGCACGCCATATTTTTCCAGATAACCGGGTGCGGCCACCACCATGCGGCGGTCGTCGGCAATGCGATGAACGATCATCGATGAATCCGGCATGTCGCCATGCAGGATTCCAATGTCGGCCCCGGCCTCGATCACATCCATCTTGCCGTCCGACAGTTCCAGTTCAACATGAAGATCAGGGTAACGCGCCGCAAACTCGGGCAGGATCGGCGCGATCTGATAATTGCCGAAGGCGACCATCGAAATCACCCGCAGGGTTCCGCGCGGCATATTCCCGGTTCCCGAAACGGCGGCCTCGGCCTCTTCGATCTCGTGAATGATGGTACGGCTTCGCTGATAGAAGGTTTCGCCCTCAGCCGTCAGGCGCAATTGCCGGGTCGTGCGGTTCAACAGGCGTACACCCAGCCGCCCCTCCAGCCGCGTCACCAGCTTGCTGACGGCCGACGGCGTCAGGTTGGAGATGCGCGCGGCAGCCGAAAATCCGCCTTCGTCAACGACGTTCACAAACACCGCCATTTCCTGTGACCGTTCCATACCTGCCCCACTTATGAATTTTGTTCATAAATATTATGAACCTTTGATGCCTTATGTTTCAAGAGGATCGGGCGTACTTTCTGTTTCGGCGAAAGCAATACCCCCTCGGTTCAAACGAACCGGCACAAATATAAGGAACATGGTTATGTCACATTCGGTTTTGACTCCCCGTCACGCACGCAGTGCGTATGAACTGGATCGTTGCATGGCCGTGGCAAGGGACGCCCGCAGCGAAGGCCTGCGCCAGTTCGCACACGCCGTTCGCCGGGCGATCTCTTCGTTCCTGCTAAATCCGGCGCACCTTAAAAACGGGCTGAAAGTGCCCCACACCGCCTGATACGATTTACGTCCAAGACAGAAAAACCGCCGTGGCCTCCCTGCCCAGGGACGCGGCGGTTTTTTTGCGCCCTTTGCGCTGGCGTGGGCAGCCCCTATCGGTTATCAACATTTCCACCGTCAACCCGTATAGCCGGAAGCAGCCATGACTGAGCGCGTTCTGATCATCGATTTCGGCTCGCAGGTGACCCAGCTTATCGCGCGCCGCGTGCGCGAAAGCGGCGTTTACTGCGAGATCCACCCCTTCCAAAAGGTCGATGCCGCCTCGCTCGACGCCTACGCGCCCAGCGCCGTCATCCTTTCAGGCGGGCCGGCGTCGCTGACCGAGGGCGACACGCCGCGCGCGCCCGACCGTGTGTTTGAAATGGGCGTCCCGGTGCTGGGCATCTGTTATGGCCAGATGGCCATCGCGGAAGCACTGGGCGGCAAGGTGGTCTCATCGGACCACAAGGAATTCGGACGCGCTTTCGTCGACATAACCGACGATTGCGAACTGTTCCACGGCGTGTGGGATACCGGAACCCGCGAACAGGTATGGATGAGCCACGGCGACCGCATTGATGCGCCACCGCCCGGTTTTCGCACCGTGGCCACGTCGGAAGGCGCGCCCTTTGCCGCCATCGCCGATGACAAACGCAAGTTTTACGGCCTGATGTTCCACCCCGAGGTGGTGCACACCCCGCACGGCGCGCAGCTATTGCAGAACTTCACCCATCGCGTGGCCGGTTGTTCGGGCGACTGGACCATGGCCGCCTTTCGCGACGCGGCCGTATCCAAAATCCGCGCCCAGGTGGGCAAGGGCCGGGTCATCTGCGGGCTTTCGGGCGGCGTCGATTCTTCGGTCGCGGCGGTCCTGCTGCATGAAGCCATCGGCGACCAGCTGGTTTGCGTGTTCGTCGACAACGGCCTGTTGCGCCTGAACGAAGCCGACGAGGTGATTGAACTGTTTCGCGGGGCCTACAACATCCCGCTGGTGGCGCGCGACGCGTCGACCGTGTTTCTTGAAAGACTGGCCGGTGTGTCCGACCCGGAAAAGAAGCGCAAGATCATTGGCGGAACCTTCATTGATGTGTTCGAGGAGGAGGCCAAAAAGGCGGGCGGCGCCGATTTTCTGGCGCAAGGTACGCTCTATCCCGACGTCATCGAAAGCGTGTCCTTCACCGGCGGACCGAGTGTGACGATCAAGTCGCACCACAACGTCGGCGGCCTACCCGAACGCATGAACATGGAATTGGTCGAACCCCTGCGCGAGCTGTTCAAGGACGAAGTGCGCGTGCTGGGCCGCGAGTTGGGCCTGCCGCACAGCCTGATTGGCCGCCACCCCTTCCCCGGCCCGGGTCTGGGCGTGCGTATTCCGGGCGCGGTCTCGAAAGATCGGGCCGACATTCTGCGCCGCGCCGATGCCATCTATATCGAGGAAATCCGCAACGCCGGTCTCTACGACGCCATCTGGCAGGCCTTCGCCGTATTGCTGCCGGTGCAGACCGTCGGCGTCATGGGCGATGCGCGCACCTATGATTACGCCTGCGCCCTGCGCGCCGTCACTTCAACCGACGGCATGACGGCTGACTACTACCCGTTTGATCACGACTTCCTGGGCCGCACCGCCAACCGCATCATCAACGAGGTGCGCGGCATCAACCGCGTCGTCTACGACGTGACCTCCAAGCCGCCGGGAACCATTGAGTGGGAGTGAGTTGGCGGTTGGTTTTCTGATCCGGAAAAACCCGACTGTGGGGGATTTTGTGGGGACTCCTTAGCCACAGGAGCCCCCCTTATGGCCGTCTATAAACGCGGCGGAACACAGTACTGGCAGATCGAATTCGAATACCTGGGACGCCGCTATCGCCGTTCATCAGGGACGTTGCCAATATGGTCAGCGCCGTGACCGGAAAACCGATGGAGCCACCTCTGGCCGATGGCACCCCCCGTGGTCCAAAAGGAACTCTATCGGTGGAAAGGGTGGTGAGGCGAAAAAGGCCCTTCCGGGAACCGGCGCGATTGGCCCAAGCCGAGGTTACCCGCGCTTGATTCACGGTGGTCCGTCAATGAATTCGACCCGCCGATATTGGCAATAATGAAGATCACGAGCCCCTGGCCAAAGGTTGGCACGCGCGCAAAATTAAACCCGGATGTCGCCGACGACCCCATTAAACGTCCGCTTACAGGGGCAAGAGCGGCCCTCAGTTTGGGTGGACGTTTTCGTCTGCACCTGACCCATTGCGGAACTTCGTTTTCCGAAGCAAAGTAAGCAGCTTACAATCGCCAGTAGTTCATAATTATTAGTATGGAATGCGATGGCAGTTGATAACCCCGTTTTGAGCCCTGAGAACACCCCTGCCAGACGGCGAGGAACGCTGGCGGCTGGCGGCTTTGCTCATTTTGTGCATGACGGTTTGACAGACTGTCAGTTTGTTTTACTGCCGGTCTGGGCTGAGGTGTTTGGGCTTAGCCATGCGCAGGTAGGATTGATTAAGATGTGTTCGTCCGGTGCACTGGCTTCTCTTCAGCTTCCGGCCGGGATACTAGCCGAGAAATTCGGGGAACGTTCGGTCCTGTCACTAGGAACCATGCTGGCGGGGATGGGTTTAATAATTGCCGGATTTGCCACGGGTTATATCAGTTTGCTGATTGGTATTTTGATCCTTGGTACAGGGGCATCCACGCAACATCCTCTCGCATCGGCATTAGTCTCAAGAGCCTTTAAGGGGGGGCGTGTTCGGGCTGCTTTGGGAACCTATAATTTTGCAGGTGATCTGGGAAAGGTCGTCGTTCCGTTCGCGGTTGCCGGTATGCTAGCCCTCTGGGGTTGGCGGGAAAGCGTTTATGCTTACGGCAGTATTGTCGTTGTGTCCGGTGTCATTTTCTTTTTCCTGATCGGCAAGTTGGCGCCGGTGATTAAGCAAAAAGAAAAACCCAAAGTTACTTCAAAAGGGTGGGGCATTCAGGACCGCTGCGGGTTTTCAACTCTGGCCTCGATCAGCATGGTGGATTCAACCTGCCGTTCGGCCTTCCTGACGTTTGTATCCTTTTTACTCATCAACAAAGGTGTAGAAGGGGCTTCCATTGGATTAGCATTCGGTTTGATCTTTGCTGGTGGGGCAACGGGGAAACTTGTTTGTGGTTTGATCGCGGAACGTGTCGGGGTTATCCGTACTGTGTTAATCACCGAAATTCTGACAGGCCTCTGTATTTTGGGCGTTGTATTTTTACCGCTGGCGTGGGTTTGGATTCTTCTGCCGATTACCGGTATCGTCCTGAACGGCACATCTTCGGTTTTGTATGGTACGGTTGCAGATTTTATTGAACCCGACAGGTTGCCAAGAGCTTATGGCTTATTCTATACGCTTGCTATCGGGGCCGGGGCGATCGCCCCTGTGTTGTATGGCCTGCTCAGTGACTATGCCAGCGTCAATCACGCCCTTGTAGCGATTGGCCTGAGTGCATTTTTGACGTTGCCGTTGTGTCTGGCATTGCGGAAATCAATTTCCTAGAAACTCTTAGATTTGATCCACAACGTCTTCGGCAGGTATGCTTCGCTCTTGTATGGAGGCAAACCATAACACTCATTCGTCGTTTAGCCCCGCCACGGACCTCACGACAGTGAAGATGTGCTTGCGGAGCTTCGGGTCCGCGATCCGGAGGTAGTTCCGTGTGAACTCGATTGAATCCGACGAATCAAAGGCGGCCTGATCAAAATTTCTATGTTCTGTCTTACGGGGGCTCCCCTTTGATGTAAGGCCCACCCTGGAAACCTCCTCGGACATTTCCGCGAAGAAATACGCCACGTCCACACCAAGCGCGCCTGCGATCTTATAGAGAGCGCTCGCGCTGATGCGATTCGTTCCGTACTCGTATTTCTGAATCTGTTGGAACGTGACCCCAACGGCATCACCAAGCGCGGTCTGACTGGCACCTGCCGCCTCACGCCGGGCGCGCACACGCAAACCCACATGCTTGTCGATTTTTGTCGCCGCGCCCTTCGGATTGCGCTTTCTCTGCATAGCCAGCCCCAATGATGTTATTCCCCCTTATAGGGGTGTTCAAACCACGCATAGGTTCCCCAACCGATTAGGGAGCCATTTGCGCCCGATGGGCAAGAAAAAACCCGCCGGGAATACCGACGGGCTAAGTCAACAGGGAGGCTTTTATGGCGAAGCTCGCAGGAGAGGGGGAATCTCAGCGGCTTCAGCAGGGTTAAATATACGCGTCGGCAGCACCACCAACAATTGGGACTTTCCCCGTTTCGACTAGGGAAAGTACTCATTTGCCGTTTTGGGGGGTAAACCGACATTTTGGGTATTCACGTCCGCTGCTGGGGGCAAAGCAGACCAATTTCGGGGCGGGCGCTAACGACCGCTCCTGACCCAATGCAGACATGCCCACACCTGTATCAGGCGCACCGCATTTCACGGCACCGTTCGCGGCGTTAGGGCTTTTCTCACTTCAGACAGCCAAAGCCGTTCGATTGCGAGAGAGTTGTTGGTTGTAATTTGATCGGCGCCGGCGTCGACAATCACCTTCAACATGTCCGCCGCGTCCGGATCATCGGCTTCAAGTCGCCAGCAATCGACGAAATAACCGCGCTCGCGGATAGCTGAAATCAAGTTCTTTCCGGCGCGAATTCCGGGAACGACCAACTCAAGTGAGAGGTAAGCGATCCGCGCATCCGGCGCTATCGAGCAAATGGTTCGGGCCACCCAACCGATATCGAATTCCCGCGACCATTTTGGATCCAGCATGATCTCCTCCGGATCGAAACCACGCAAGACCTGCGGGTAATGACGACCGAGGTGTTGAACCTGGCGATAGTCCGTTGCGCCTAAGCAAATGTAATCGCTGATCGGTTCGATTTGCCTTGCGAACTCGCGGCTCACGTTTTCCGAAATCAGTTCCGAGCGCGCTTTTATGTCCAACTGCAGCAACGGGCCGGTTTCCAGGCCCGCGCACGGAAGATCAGACGCAACTTCGCGAACGGCATGCAACAAATCCGACAGGAGAATCGGGCCGTTGTCCATCGCATGACCATCGGGGTGGACCATGCGCGCCGATAGGACGGCCTCGGGATCGACCGTGTCGACCCGACCGGTGCCGGTGGTTTCCATCTCAAGCATGGGACCATGAAGAACCACCAGGCGACCGTCTTTCATAATTTCGACATCGATTTCAACGCTGGCGCCTTGCCGCAAGCCCAAAACCAGATTGGCAATGGTGAAAAGCGGATCGTCGCTGGTGCGGCGAAGCTGGTGCCACTTTAATCTGATGAGGCGGCCGTTTGCCGCCAGGCTGATCCCTTTTAAATCCATCGAACGCCACCTTTATCCGTCAGGATTGGAAAATCGCGCTGACCAGCATTTCGGGGCGATTGCTACAAATTCCAAGAACCGGAAGCTTGAGAATATCCGCCAGAATGTCCGGTCGTTCTTCGTGCCAAAGCACAATACCCAGCCCTTTATCCCGAGCCCGGTTTATCAGCTCGGGTGTAACCAGATCCTGCGGCCGGGCGGACGCGCCTTCCCAACAAAGATGAATAATTTGGGCTTTCGACTTCTGCGCCGCTTCAAACGGATCGGCACCCTTCGGGACCAGGACGGACAGCGGGAAACGGCACCCATCGTCGTGCAGGGCTTTTATCCAATCGCCGCGAAACGATCCGACAATCGCATGGTCGAACCCCATGGCGTCCATCTCGCGGATGGCGGCAGGTCCCGCGCCGTCGCCTTTGACCTCGACATACAGTCCAGCCGATAGTTCCTGAGCGAGCTGAACGACTTCCGTAAACGCCGGAATGCGCTCGCCGCCTCGGACTTGAAAGGCTTGCACGGCCTCCAGGGTCATGTCCGAAATGGCTCCGGAACCGTTCGTCATGCGGTCGACCAAGTGGTCGTGACAAACAGCGCAGGCGCCGTCTTTGGTGAGGTGGACGTCAAGCTCCCACATATTGGCGCCAAGTTCACTGGCCTTGCGAAAGGCGCCCAACGTGTTCTCGGGAGCGTAGTCACTGGCGCCCCGGTGAGCGATTGCGTATTTGATCATGGAACGGCGCCAAGCCCCCACCAAATTGTCATCTCGCGAGCCTCGGCTCCGGGCTTTCAACGTCAATTTCGAACCAGACCGGTTGATGATCCGATCCTTCCGCCTCTTCATCGATCCAAGCGGATTGCACTCTTCGCGCCAGCGCCGGGGTGACGAACGCGTAATCCAGTCGCGCCGGAATTCCCTTGGCGGGTTCATGCGGATCGGCAACCCCCGGGCAGGTAATCCCTTCGTCTTCGGCATGGTCTGCGGCGACCCAGGCATCAAGAAGCCCGTCGATCCTATTTATCCTTCCATGGTGATGTGACGTCGGCCCGACGACGGCGTCGTATTCGGCGGATTTCGGAGGAAAGTTCATATCGCCCATGAAGATGGCGTCGCGTGGCATGGGCGGTTCGCCCCCTTCGGTCCAACCGGATTGCGGGTTCGGGTGACTGCCGCTCCAAACGCCGCCGCCGCCAACGGCCTGGGCGTGCAGCTTCAGCACGAACTTTATTTGCGGCATCCGTGTTCCGGCACACAGGTGGCAGAATTTGAGCGCGTTTACGCGGATCGGTCCGGCGGGCATTGCGATCACCGCTTCCAGGAGGACGTGCTGAGTACTGTGTTGCACCAGGGTTCCGAATTTGGGCAAAAGAAAATGCCGCGCCGAAATGATGGGGTTCTTCGAAAGCAGCATGACGCCATGTTGGCGGCGGCGATTGACCAACTTTCCGTCATCGCCGCAATAACTTGCGTCCATATCGAGCCCGGCGGCGAAGTCCCAATGGTGATCCGGCAGCATTGCGGAGATTTCTGCTGCCTGGTCGATCATGCCGGACCGCTGCCAAAACCGCTCAACCTCCTGCAGGGCTATGACGTCGGCACCTTGGACGGCGTCGGCGATACGACGAAGATCGTATTTGCCGTCCTTTCCCAGACCGTATTGAATGTTATAGGTGACGAATTTCATCGCTTGCTCGCCCATTCCATAAAAACCATATGCGGCCCGGTCAGTCTTGACGCACTGGCTAATCAATCGCCCGACACGATCAGATTAACGTACCAAACCCGCCGACTTCAACCCGGTAGCTTCGACGGAAGACCGGGATTTCTTAAAAACGCCACCGCTTTCCCGTCAAAAATATCCGACATGCGGTTTGGCCGTATTGCCGTTTCACGCCGAGCTTTCGAGATGCCGATGGCATTTGGACGAGGTGTTCGTTTCTATCCACGGCAAGAAAATGAAATTGTGGCGGACCGTCGACAGTGAAGGCGAGGGTCTGGACATTCTGGCCTAGGCATCAAGAAATCCTTGAAGCGTCCGGCTGTATCCAACAGTGCTATCATCGCTAGAAAGGATGCCTCAGTTTTGATTTGACCCGCGACAATTGTGAGATTAGCCTTTTCGTTCAACAATTACGTACATCTCATCTGGAATTTTTCGGGGAGGAAGACATGAACTTCAAGCGTCTGACTATGGCTGCGCTTGCTGCCGTTTTGTTTGCCTTACCAACAGCTCAGGCCAAAGACATTGAGATCGTTGTCTGGGCGCCAGCTGACCAGAACGAACGTTATCGCTTCGAAGCGGTCGTGCTTGCCGCCAACGTTCTCAACGAGGAACTGAAGATCGAGGGCCGCGATATCAAGGTCAATGTGTCGGCGCGCTCATTCGCCGGTTCGCAGACGTGGCAGCAATTGAAGCAAGGCTTTTCACTGGCCGTCGAGGCCGGTCAAGGGCCACATATCATCGTCGGTGGTCACGAGGACATTCCGGTGTGGGGAAGCGCCGGATTGATCGTTCCAATCGAAGACCACGTCGACCTCGAGGCCTGGCCCTTCGCCGATGTCTTTCCCAGCCTCTGGCCGATTATGTCGTGGAACGGGCAGGTCTGGGGAGCCCCTCAGGACGCCGAATCCAGGCCTTTCTTCGGCTGGATTGCACATTTGAAGGCAATTGGTTATTCCGATGCCGACATCGCCGCCCTGCCGGGCAAGATCAAGAGCGGCGGATACACCCTGCAAAACATCCTCGAGGATGCCCAAAAAATCCAGGAAAAGGGCTTGGTCGAGAAGGGTTACGGGTTCTATCCGCGGGCCACTAAGGGTGGAGATTACTGGCAGTTCTACGCCGTCCAGAAGGGTGGCGACATGATCGACCCCAAGAGCGGCAAGCTGATCTTGGACAAGGGCGCCCTGCTTGGATACTACCAGTTCTTCCATGACGCGGTTTTCAAGTACGGCGTGACCAAGAAGAACCATCTGGGGATGGAGTGGGACCAGTGGTACAACGAAGTGGCCAACGGCAAAGCCGGCCTGTGGCACGGCGGCACCTGGCATTACGCCCGCTATACCCGCCGTGAGGGCCTCAAAGATTTCTTCGGCTCGGTCGTGTTCTCGCTGATCCCGTCCGGCGGCGCCGGCGGCAAGGCGACGACCCTCACTCACCCGCTGACGTACCTGATCTCCAAGCAGGCCAAGGACGAAGAAGCGGAGATAGCGGCACGCCTGATTACCATCGTGTCCGAACCCAGGCTCAATACACTCCATGCTATTGCCTCGGCTCACCTCGGCATTTCGGTCGCCCAAACCAAGGTATCGCAATATTCCGATGACCGCTGGACGGCAGAAGCGACAAACCTGCTGAAAAGTGCTTTTGCGCTGCCCAACAGTACCGATTTCGGGCAGTACGACACGCTTGTGTGGAAGGGCCTGACCGCCACCTGGAGCGGTGATCTTTCCCCGCAACAGGCGGTGGACACCGTGGTCAAAGAGATGAAGGCTACCATGGGTAACAAGGTTATCATCCGCTAAATCCCCTGGTCCGCGCTTCGGCGCGGCGGCCCGGTCCGGTGTCGGTGACGCCAGACCGGGCTCCAGTGGCCGGGTGCCGGTGGCCGGGTGCCAGTGGATAGAATGCTGAAAGGAGAACAGGCGAATGCCCAGGAGTCGCTCGCTCCTTCCTGCCTGGTTCATGTTGCCGGCTTCGGTCGCCGTGACCCTGTTCTTCGTAATTCCGGTCTTCATGACCTTCGTCTTCAGTTTTACGACCATGAGTTCCGACACCGGGATTCTCGGAAATCGTTACATTATCACCGAAGCGACGATCCGGGACCTGACCGAGCACGGCGTCGATGCCACCCTGGTGAAGCGATTGGGCGGCAAGGTGTTCGCGTTCGACGAGGCGGGTCTGGCGGCGGTCCGGAAAATCGGCCTGAAACCTGCGGTGTCAAAGGGGATCGAGGAGAATCTCTCGGGCGATAAATTCGGCTCCGAGAAGGAACTTTTCGCCGCCCTGAAGACGCTGAAGAACCGCCCGCGGTCGTTCAAGGACCGCAAAGCGATTTCCAATGCGGTGGTAACCACAATCATGAACCGCGAGTACGGGACGGAGAAGGGTTTCCGTGCGGGCCTGGCCTTGATCGGTGTCGAAGTGGACGACGCGACATTCGACCGCTTACTCGGTTTGACCAACACCAGTTGGGCGTGGACCACCAACAACTACGTCGAATTGCTGGCCAGCGATTTCACCCTGAAGATTTTGGCCAACACCGCGTTCTATGTGTTTTTCACCCTGTTCTTCAACGTCGGGTTTGCGCTTCTGCTGGCGCTGGCCACGTTCTACATGCCGTCCGGGCAGTCAAAATTCTTTCGCGCGGTGTGGCTGATCCCGCGCATCAGTCCATCTGTCATCTACGTGATGCTGTGGAAGTGGTTCACCTTCGACAGCGGGTTCATGAGCTACTTTCTCGGAACGTTCGGAGTGGAAGCCCAGAACTGGCTGAACGAGTTTCCGTGGACCTTCGTCGTCTTCGCCAACGGGTTCGTCGGCGCCAGCATGGGCATGATCATCTTCGCCAGCGCGGTGCTCGCGATACCCGGTGACGTGCTGCACGCGGCCGAGGTCGACGGCGCCTATCCGTGGCAACAGGTGCGGCGCATCATCCTGCCCCTGTTGGCCTGGCCGATCCTTTTCGTCACCAGCTACCAGACCCTGAGCCTGTTGACTTCGTTCGAATACATCCTGTTGCTGACCGACGGCGGGCCCGGATTTTTCACCACCGAGACCTGGGCGCTGAACGCTTACCACACCGCACTGTCCAACTATTTCGGCAACCTGCGCTACGGGTTCGGAGCGACGCTGGCGGTGGTGCTTGTGGTGGTCGGGATCGCGCTGTCGCTGCTTTATCTTCGGCTCTTTGATTTCAAGAAACTGGTCGCCGAACCACCGATCGAAAATTAGCGGATAGCCATGAAAGAACGCAGAACCAACTGGCCTCTGACCATTTTCCTGCTGATCGTCTCGGCGCCGATTTTGATCATGTACCTGTGGCTGTTCATCGATTCTATATCCGAGATCAACGTCGACAGCATCTGGCCGAAGGAATTCACGCTCAGGAACTGGCGCTTCCTGACCTCGGATATCCCCGGTCACGGCAGTGTCTGGACGGCGACCCTCAACACCACCATTTTCGCGACCAGCGTCGTTACCATCGTCGTCGTTCTGTCATCTACCGCCGGCTACGCGTTGTCGCGCCTGAAGTTCCCGTTCCGCGCCCAGTTTCTTGGCTTTGTGCTGCTGCTTCACTCATTCCCCAGCGTCACGTTGATCATTTCAATTTTTCTGATGCTGCGCATGATCGGCCTCTATGACACGCTGATCGGCGTCATCCTGGTCAAGGCCGCCCTCGAGCTGCCGTTCGGAATCTGGATAATGAAGGGCTTCTACGATACGGTGCCCTGGGAGATCGAGATGGCGGGACTACAGGACGGCGCCAGCCGTTTCCAGGTCTGGTACAAACTCGTCCTGCCCCAGATCATGCCCGGTGTTGCCGCACTGTCCATATTCTCCTTCATGGCCGGTTGGAGTGAATTCGTGCTGCCGCTCATTCTGGCGCCGAGTTCGGATGCCCGGCTGTTGTCGGTCTATCTCGCCGGCCTGCTGATCGACGACTATCTGTCGGATTTCGGACTGTTTAAGGCGGTCGGACTGTTCTACGTCATTCCGGTGATGATTTTTTATCTCTTCACCCAGGACAAACTGATGAACATCTACGGCGGGGGGACCAAAGGCTAATGGAAATAAGACTGGACAAATTCTCCAAGTCCTTCGGCCCGGTCAAGGTGATCGAGGATATGAACCTGACCATCGGTGATGGCGAAATGATTGCCTTGCTGGGGCCGTCGGGATGCGGCAAAACGACCACCCTATACGCCGTCTGCGGTATCCATCAGGTCACCGGCGGACGTATCTGGTTCGGCGACAAAGACGTAACCTCCCTGCCTCCACAGAAAAAGAACGTCGGCGTCGTTTTCCAGTCTTTCGCCCTGTATCCGCACCTCAGCGTCTTCGAGAATATCGCCTTTCCCTTGCAAATCCGTAAAGAAGCCAGCGCAGATGTGGAACGCATGGTCAAGGAAATTGCCGGTACCCTGCACATGGAAGAGCTTCTGGACCGCCGCCCCGGCCAGCTCTCGGGTGGCCAGCAGCAGCGGGTCGCGTTGGCCCGCGCCCTGGTGCGCAAACCGGATGTTCTGTTGATGGACGAGCCTCTGGCCAACCTCGACGCCGGCCTGCGCCTCGAGATGCGCAGTGAAATCCGAAAGATTCAGAAGGAAACCGGCTGCACCTCCATCCTGGTTACCCACGACCAGGTCGAGGCGATGAGCATGTGCGATCGCATTGCCTTGATGAACCAGGGAAAGATTCAGCAGATCGGATCGCCGGACGAGATGTACCACCAGCCGCAGAACCGGTTCGTTGCCAGTTTCATCGGCAATCCGCCTCTTTCGTTCGCCGAAGGCACGGCGCAGGACGGCCATTTTGTTGCCCCGGGGCTGCATTTCAAGTTGCCCGAGCGTATTTCGGTAAGCGCCGGGCAGGCCGTGACCGTTGGCGTCAGGCCCGAATATCTGCAGCCGGACTTCGCAACGCCCATCGAAGGCGAGATCACTTTTGTTGAAAGCCAGGGCCGCGAGATTCTTTACGACCTCACACTGGCCGGCGGACAAGTGTTTCGGTCGATCCAGAGCGGTGAACAGATTTGCAAATTGGGCGATCAAATCCGTTGGGGTATCGATGCTGATGCCGCTTTCTTCTTCGATGAAAAAGGGGACCGGATGTAAGGTCGTCGGTGTTGGAACAAGCGGTGCCGGGGCGGTGCCGAGGCGTTGTCAGAGTAAAAACTGGCTCGAGTCCCGTTGATCCTCCCGGGCAGGGACCGGACGGCCCCTCGCATGGAGAACCGGGGGGTTCGGCGAAGTACGGCAAAGCGCTTAGACCAACTTCCGGCTTTCTGGCACCACGCATTTCCGGATTTGGCTATCAGCCGAAGTCCGTACCCAAGCCAAATGACGGCCGCTTTGTGACGCAAAGCGGACCTTCTGGGGGAGATGTCCGCTCCACCTCGCACAGCAGACCAGTTTTAGGGATGACGCTTAAGCCCGCTTGTGACCCGAAGCGGACTTTTTCGGTTAATGCGATTGCCTGACCTCGCCCTCACTCATGCTTCGTACTTTCAAGGGCCATTTTTACCAGATAGTCTAATGGAGCCGCTTGATTATCGTGCGTCGGTGCCGGAGAGCTCGTACCCGGGTCTGAGAGCATGTTTTCGTACGTCCTATTGCCGGTTTGATTTTTCCGGGAGGTTCTCAAATGAGCGTGTCGGCCGTTCGTATTGCTGATGTCGATGGGATTCCTGTCAATCTGAGCGCAAAGGCGGGAGCGCCGTTGCTGATTTTGACGCGCATGGCGTCAAAGGACATGGGTGTTTGGGACACGATCTGGGACACGTTGGCCCGGCATTTCTCGGTGGCCAACTTCGACCTTCGGAATCTGCCGGGCGCAAAGAAGATCAACGAATCACCCGGCGAGGGTTTTCGTGATTTGGCGCGCACCTGCGCCGAGGTCGCCACGGGGTTGGGACATCCGACATTTCACATTTTTGGCTGGAACGGAGGCACCCAAATCGCCATGCGGTGTGCCGTCGATTTCGCCGACCGAGTTGAATCCTGCCTTCTTGTGGATCCTTTCTTCGAATTGCCAGACATGCGTCGGGTGTGGAAGGCCGTCGAGCACAAAAATGCCCTGTTCGAAAACCCCGACCGCTCACTCTATGCCTATTATTGGGTCATGGCCGGTTTCAGCGATGGTTTCCTTGATTCCAATTTCGATGTGGTTGACCAAATGGTGGCCGATCGCCTGCGTGGTGACGCATTCATTCATGTGGACGCTGATCGGTTTATTCGATGGGTCAAGGCACTGCGAACCAATTGGATTTCGGACGAAGAATTTGGGGCCATCCGGGCACGGACGTTGATCCTGGCGACGGAACTGGATCGTTGGAGCGCGGGGCCGAGCATTGCCATGGCGCGGGAAGTTCAATCCCGCATTGCAGAAAGTCGGCTCGAAGTGATTCGTGGTGTCGGCGGTCATTTTCTGATCGAATATCCGGGTCGGTTTTTGACTTCGGTTGAACCGTTCCTTAAACAGGCTTCAAAAGCGCCATAGGCATTGGAACCCCTATTTGTCGGCCATTCGATAGGTCTCGTCGACCAGCCGAAGAGTTTCCAAATTATCGGCGGCGCTTGTTTCGAAGGGCGTCTCGAACCGTAGGCACTCGGCGAAATGCGTAATCGCGCCATCGTAGGACGCTTGGTAACCGGCATCCAGGTCAAACTCGATGGTTTCGTCTCCCTGTCGGTGGAAAAGCGTGAGGCGGTTTCCCTCGAAAAGAATGCGTCCATCTTCGCCGACCAGTTCCATGCGATCCTGCGCGCGTGGTGGTGTGCCCGGCACCATGAACGAGCCCACAACCGTCCCCACGGCGCCGCCGTCGCCTTCAAGCACGATGTGTGCCGTATCCTCGCCGACGACATCCGGGCTTTGGCGGCTCAGTCGGGCTCCGGTAACCGTCAGGCGTTCGCCAACCAGATACCGCGCCACGTCAAGATGGTGGATCAGCAGTTCGAACACGATGAACCGTTCCAACTCCGCGAAGAAGGGCTGCCGTTCCAGTGCGGG
>Ga0233430_1003155_pt1 | contig 17203 bp, 13 predicted proteins | sample SI_118_April2016_2_FD_179883 | JGI IMG/M metagenome (GOLD analysis project Ga0233430, IMG submission 179883) | Seawater microbial communities from Saanich Inlet, British Columbia, Canada - SI_118_April2016_150_MG | ecosystem: Environmental > Aquatic > Marine > Inlet | place: Canada: British... | reverse complement strand
CAGGATCAAGGTCTTTTACATTTCTGGCCAGTCTATGTGTTGGCAAAATCACAAGCCCCGGGTCTTCCATCGAGACACACATCATCATGATATAGTCAGCTGGAGAATCTCCGTTACTGTTCTGCTCCTTTTTTGTTCCATTCACAAGGTCTCTATAAAACAGTGCCGTTTCATAGCGGTGGTGCCCATCTGCTATAAACAGTGCTCTGTCCTTCATTTGTGTAATTAATGCTTCAATAATTGTTTTATCTTTTATGGCCCATAGCGAATTCTTGACACCATAAATATCTGTAAAATCGATATCCGGATTCCCTTCAGACACTTTATGTAAGAAACTGGATATTGTAGCATCTTCGTCTTCGAAGAACGTAAATACCTGGCTCAGGTTTGCATCACAGGCTTTCATCAAATTCATTCTGTCTTCTTTTGGCTTAGCAAGTGTATGTTCGTGCGGGTAAATTTCTCCTGTTTGAAAATCCTCCAGCTTTACCAAAGAGATGAACCCCCTTCGTATATATTTCTTACCTGACAATGTGAACTCTTGTGCATAAATGTATATAGCAGGCTCAGCTTCCTCTTTCAGGATTTCTTCTTTTCTCCATGTTTCGAAGGACTCTGCGGACCTTGTATATTTATTGTTAGATTGATCATCTCCGGGAAGCTCTTTACTCAGGATCAATCGTATTATGTTGTCCGGGTGGAGTTGATAATAGTCATCTCTTTCCTTTTCAGAGATAACGTCATAAGGAGGAGTAATTACTTTAGAAATATCTTTTATTTTTTCAGGATTATATCTTAGTCCTTTGAACGGTAATATAGTGGCCATTTCTAGTCCTGAGAAGTGTTAAAGGTCTATAATAGAAGAGTCGATTTTAGCATATAAATCTTTTTTTGAGAATGGCAAAAATAATGTCTATTCTGCCTGTGCCTGTATTGCCGTTATGGCTATAGTATAAACGATATCGTCAACAAGGCATCCTCTGCTGAGGTCATTTACAGGTTTTTTTAAACCTTGAATTATCGGGCCTATAGCGATAGCACCGGAAGACCTCTGTACAGCCTTGTAAGTATTGTTGCCTGTATTTAAATCAGGAAAAATAAAGACGGTTGCTTTGCCGGCGACGTTGCTGTCCGGAAGTTTTATTCTGGCCACACCCGGATCAATGGCGGCATCGTATTGTATTGGGCCTTCTATAAGCAGGTCAGGCCTTTTACTCCTTGCGATTTCTGTCGCCTCTCTTACCTTGTCGACTTCCGGTCCCTTTCCTGATTTACCGGTGGAATATGAAAGCATGGCAATGTACGGGTCTATACCGAAATTTTTAGCAGTATCTGCGCTTGTGATGGCAATATCTGAGAGCTGCTCGGCAGTCGGGATAGGGATTATTGCACAGTCTCCATAAACAAGTACCCGGTCTTTCAGGCACATGAGGAATATACTTGAAGCATTTTTAATATCTGGCCTTGTCTTTATTATTTCAAATGCAGGCCTGATTGTCTGCTGCGTTGTATGGACGGCACCTGCCACTAATCCATCGGCCTCTCCCTTATGTATCATCATTGTGCCATAATAGATTGTATCCTGCATCCGGTCTCTTGCAATATCTATGGTGTAGTGTTTGTGCTTTCTCAGCTCATAATAGGTGTTAACGTAGTCCTCAAAATTTTTTGATTTGTTGGGATTTATGATTTCAATTCCGTTATCCAGTTTCAACCCCAATGAGGCAACTTTTTTCATAATCAGATTCTCATCGCCTAAGAGTATTATATCGGCGATTTCCCTCTCTCTTGCCCATGCCGCAGCTTTTAAGGTCCTGTCATCATTACCTTCCGGAAGAACTATACGTTTTTTTTCTGAACATGCTCTCTCCAATATTTCGTACTTGAATATCTCTGGTGTCTGTTTTCTGATTTTCTCCAGTTTCAGCTTGTCATTTATCTTTTCATAATCGACATGCCGGTATACCAGGGATTTCGCAATATCAATTTTCTGGAAATCATTTGAAGATACGTGGACAACAAGAGAGTCTATTTCGTTTACAGCCTCTATTGTGTTATGTCTTACACTCAAAATTGGAAGTGGTAAATCAGGCAAAGTTCCGATTAATTTCATTATGTTGTCATTAGGGATGAGTTCTCCTGTTAAAACTATTCCAGAGATATTCGGGTAGGAGGGAGATATCAAGGATGTTATACAGCCGAGAAGTATCTCGTTTCTATCGCCTCCGGTAATGATGAGCTCTCCATCATGTATATATTTCAGGGCATTTTCAAAACCCATAGAGGCAATTACCGTTTTTGCTGCGATGTTTGAAAGATGGTCTTTGCCAAATAAAACTTTGGCATCAAGCCTTCTGGCTATATCGTATAAACGAGGTTTTGGCAAAACCGAGTCACAGGGGACAGTTCCTAAATAATCTATTTTCTGTTTCCTAAATACCTTTTTCAGTTCTTGATCGACTTTAGGAAATCTTTCAGGTTCTATCTTGTTAACAATAACACCCAGGAAATCAGAGGAATGTTCATTAAAGGAATCCCTGGCGGTTAAAACATCGGATGATATTTCGTCCATCGATTTACCATACCCATCTTCAATAAGGATAATGCCGGCGTTCAGGTTATTTGCAATGTCTGTGTTGATGTCAAACTCAAATGCGGCCTTCATCCCTATATAATCAGTTCCATCGATGATGACGATGTCTTTATCCTTTTCTACTTTTTCGTAAGATTCCTGCACTTTATGAAAAAAAGTTTCTTGATCATTGTTTATTATGTAATGGTTTAATTCTTTTATGGATACGGGGTTGATGTGTTTTAGATCGTCTTCAATACCGTATATTTCCTTAATCATTATTGATTCTTTATCGTGGATTTCATTTGCCCTGTATTTCTGACCTATGGGCTTGAAATAGCCTACGTTAGTAATCATACCCCTGAAGGCATTGATTAGGCCAAGGCAGATTATGCTCTTTCCGGATTTTGGACCGGTAGAAGCAAGATAGATATTTTTTGCCATGTTCTTTTCCGTTTTTTCAAATTATAGGATTCGCCCATATTGTCATTCTGAGCGACTGGCAGAAGCGAAGAATCTCTTGCTAACGCAACAACAAAGGCTTCGTGAGCTCCTTTTGATCTCTATAAGAGGATTCTTCAGTCGTGCCTCCTTCAGAATAACACGTGTATTAGCAACCCTTACATTTATCCTACATTGGTATCAGTTTGCATCATTGTCAATTATCCGTGCCGTGTCTCTGGCGATTACCAGTTCTTCATTTGTCGGCACACATAGCACTCTGACTTTAGAATCCTGAGCCGTTAATTCTCCTTCTATTCCAATGGCCTTCTTGTTCTTCTCTTCATCAAAGTCAATGCCAAGATATTCCATGTCGGTACAACACATATTTCTGATAAGTGCTGCATTTTCCCCGACTCCACCGGTAAAGACTATCAGGTCGACGCCATTCATTGATGCTGAATACATACCAATATATTTCCTGATCCGGTATGTATACATCTGTAAAGCCAGCCTTGCTCTGTCATTTCCTTCTTGATATGCCTTAAGAAGATCCCGCATATCTGAACTGATTCCTGAAACCCCCAGCAGACCGCATTCATGGTTCATCAGCATGTCGCACTCATGCGGGCTAAGCCCCTCCTTCTCCATTATGAATAGAACCATTGCGGGATCAACATCTCCGCATCTGGTTCCCATTACCAGGCCTTCCAAAGGTGTAAATCCCATAGATGTATCTATAGATTTGCCGTACTTAACTGCTGCAATGCTTGCCCCGTTCCCCAGATGACACGTAATTATTTTTAATCCCTGTATGTCCTTTCCAACAATCTCTGCCGCCTTGTTCGCTACGTAGAAATGGCTGGTTCCGTGAAACCCATATCGTCTGAACCGGTATTTTTCATAAAATCTATAGGCAAGGGCATATGTATAAACATGGTCTTCCATTGTTTGATGAAAGGCGGTGTCAAATACCGCTATCTGTGGGATGCCCGTCAGAAGTTTTTTACATACAAGTATTCCCTTCAAATTATGAGGATTGTGAAGTGGAGCGAGTTCAATGCACGCTTCGATCTGCTTGATAGTATCATCTGTTATAAGCACAGATTCTGTGAAATGCTCTGCGCCGTGAACAACCCTGTGTCCAACAGCAGATATTTCACTTTTATCGTCAATGATTCCGAGCTTACCATGCGTAACAGCATCAAGGATTTCTGAAATTGCAGAGCTGTGATCAAGGGTGTCGAACTCTTTAGTAAAGCTATTATTCCCAAATTCAAATTTTATAAGCGATTGAGGCAGTTCGATCCTTTCAACTATTCCACTAGCGAGGACATTTTCATCGACCATATTGATAAGCTGAAATTTAACCGAAGAGCTGCCGCAGTTAATCACCAGAACCTTTAAGTCATTTTTTTTATTCATGTACTATGGCCTTTGCCGCACTATGATAATTATTGGCTATCACTGATCGTGTGGACTATAATGGCATTGGTGGCACCGGCAATGCCGATACGTTGGCCAACCACCAGGATAACCTTTTCTCCGACTTCAGCCCATTTACGATCAATAATATAGCGATCTACTACTTGAGAAAACTCTATGATGTTTTCCGGAATTGGCTGGCAGCGAGGTATTACACCATAATGCAGGCTCATCTGGTTGCAAGTTTGCTGGTCGGAGCTTAACGCGAGGATTGGGGCATTGATGCGTTCCTTGCTGAGCAATCTGACTGTTGTTCCGGTTTGCGACCAAACAGCTACAAGTTTTGCGGAAATGTCCTTAACAATAATGCCCACGCTATGGGCAATAGTTGTTGTCAGGGCCGCTTCGTTCGCTACAATTGTTCTACGTTGTATATCTTTATCCTTGTCGACGAAATTTTCTGTTACACTGGCAATACGTCTTATAGTATCAGCCGCCTTGAGTGGGTATTTACCCACAGCGGTTTCACCGGAAAGCATAACAGCATCGGTTAAATCCATTATGGCGTTAGCTACGTCTGAGACTTCAGCTCTGGTTGCAACAGGGCTACCAATCATACTCTGTAACATCTGAGTGGCGACTATGACAGGTTTACCGAGACGCCGGCAGATTAGAGTAATTTTCTTTTGTATGATTGGTACCTCTGCAAGATCCATTTCAACACCAAGATCACCACGTGCAACTAATATTGCATCACTGGCCTGAATGATACTTTCCAAATGAGTCAACGCCTGTGGCGTTTCTATTTTGGCGATTACTTTTATGTCTGCTCCGGCTTTGCTGAGATGACTTTTTAATAGATTTATTTCATCTGCTGACCTTACGAAGCTTAATGCCAGGAAATCTACTTTATGTTGAATAGCCCAATCAACGCACTCCCAGTCACGTTCAGTGATTGATGGTATGCTTATTGTGGTGTCAGGCAGATTGATTCCCTTATTACTGTGTAGTTGTCCCCCAACTACAACTTTACATACCGTTTGGTCGCCATCTTTACGGATTACTTGCAAAGCAATCTGGCCGTCATCGATAAAGACACGTTGACCGACTTCAACATCTTTAGAAAAAGATTCATAATTTGTACTAAAGCGATCTATGTTACCCTGTTCACCGCCGTGTACAATGCAGGTTTCCTCTCCTTCTGTCAACATCTCCCCGTCAGGCTGGATACGTCCGATACGGATCTTTGGTCCGCATAGGTCTCCCATTACAGCAGTCGTGTGACGGTGCTGTGTGCGAACGTCATTCAATGTTTTTAGTAATTGTGCATGCCCGTCTAATGTGCCATGAGAAAAATTCAATCGAAAGATATCAACACCATGATCAATCATTGGCTCAAGAACATCCGGCTTACTGCAGGAAGGCCCGAGTGTGGCGATTATTTTAGTCTTTATCATTTTGAATAATCATCCTTTCTGTCAGACTGTTTTCTGGGTTTATCGTCTGTGCGGGGCTTTGATCTGCGTTCCTGCATAAGTAGCGGTTGACCCGTTGCCTCAATTACATCACGCCATAGTTCTCGATGTGGATCAACACGTTTTCTGCCTGAAACTGTCAGGTGAATAGGTACATGAACAAAGTGGGAATTAATAAAACTTACAATCATTCCGGTCTTTCCTGCCATGGCTGCGTGTACCGCGTAAGTGCCTAGTTTGGTACAGTAGATTGAATCATTAGAATTTGCAGGCGCACTTCTGATCATATAACTGGGGTCGATATATTTCAGGTTAATGTCTATTTTCTTCTTTTTAAAATATTCACTAATTCGTTCTTTGAGGTAGACACCTATATCGTTGAGTTTAGCATTGCCTGATTTGTCGATCTCTTTGGAGTCTTTCATGTACTCTTGTCCCGCACCTTCTGCTACCAGAATGACGGCATGATTCAGCGTCTTAAGTCTCCTCTCCAGATTGGCAAATAAACCATTTTCTCCTTCGAGTTTAAATCGTACTTCCGGGATGAGCACATAATTCACATCATTAATAGCCAGGGCGGTGTTAGCGGCGATAAACCCTGATTCGCGTCCCATAACTTTAACAATTCCAATTCCGTTGATTCCATCATGTGCTTCCACATGTGCGCAGGAAACTGCATCTACTGCACGTGAAACTGCAGTTTCAAAACCGAATGATTTGTCTACAAAGTTCAAATCATTGTCAATTGTCTTGGGTATCCCTATAATAGAAATTTTAAGATTACGTCTCTTCGCCTCTTTAACAATATCCATAGCTCCTTTTTGAGTACCGTCGCCGCCGATAATAAAGAGCATGTTCATTTTCAAGCGTTCGAGGGAATCTACAATCTCTTCAACACGATCTCCGTAGCCTCGTGAAGCACCGATGATGGTTCCCCCAAGGTTATGAATCTTAGATACAATCTCTGGACTTAACTCCATGACCGGCAGGTCAAAATTTGAAAGGAGACCCCTGTATCCATACATGAAACCAGATATCTGTTTTGTACCGTATCGATACCACAGAGTCATAACGATTGCTCGTATTACGTCATTGAGCCCGGGACAAAGACCGCCACAGGTAACTATTCCCGCCCGCACCCCTGATGGATCAAAATAGATTTTTTCCCTCGGGCCGGCCTTTTCTATCAGGTTATGCTGGTGATTTTCGCGAGTAGATGAACAGCCTGAAACGGTGATGTCATGAATTACATATTGGTCATCTTTCACATAGTTTGTTCCCCAGGTGTCCTTCTCGTGGGACATTGAGGATAGTTGTAATGTCTGTTTGCCAAGAACAGGAATTGTGAAATCCAGCTTTTTCATTTTGATTCCTTTAGATTGTTAGTTACTGGGGTTCCAGCCATGCAATGCCATAAGGTTTTAATGTAAGGGCGATATTGTTATTTTTATAAGAGTGTATATCCTGACTGATAAGGTTATACCATTTCTGCTTGAATATATTGACTCTATTCATCGGTATTGTTACTTGAATCTCATCGTCTGTAACATTAACCAAAGAGAGGATATGTTGGTTTTTGTCTGGAGAGGTTCTTAAAACTGCAAATATCTCCGGTTGGATTTTCAAAATATCTTGAGACCCATTTGGATGAAAAACACTTTGCTTTGTTCTGATAGTAATAAGAGCATTCAATTTGTGGATGATCTGTGATGTAAGTGTATTCGGGTCTTCAAGGGTTTCTATGATTGTGTTGTAATCAATTTCTGTACGATTAACTTCGCGTTTTGATATATGACAGTACTCAGCTTCTGCATCAATTTTAGTTCCAAAAAAACTGTGTAGATAAATCCCGGGAACCCCTTGAAGGACCAGCGCTATGGTTCTTGAAGCAATAAACTTCTTGATCTGGAGTTCTAAGTGTCCAGTGCCGTCTTCCCTATTGAGGGCGCTGAACCAGGTAATATTAATTTCATATGGTACTTCTTTACCATCCTTATCGGTTTTATAAGAGATATAGCCTCCATGTTCTCTTGCCCTCTGGATAATAAATTTAGTCTCTTCATCCGTCAAGATATCTTTAATTGCCATAAGCCCTATACCATCATGCGAATCCAGAAAATTGAAAAAAGCCGTTGTCTCAGAGGCCGGTTTCAGGGATTCTGCCCAATCAGAGAGAACGGTAGAGTCCTTTGTGTAAAAGGTATGAAGAACAAGAGGTGGTAGGGCAAAGTTGTAGACCATATGTGCTTCGTCATTACCGTTGCCAAAGTATGAGATATTTTCTTTATGTGGAATGTTTGTTTCGCTGATTAACGCGACATGTGGAGCAACAAAGTCCAGGATATCACGGAAGATTTTGACAATCATATGCGTCTGCTCCAGGTTCGCGCATGAAGTTCCGGGATTTGCCCAGAGAAAAGTAATCGCGTCAAGTCTGATGACATCGGCTCCTTTACGCACATATAACAGTAATATTTCAATGACTCTTATCAACACTTCCGGATTTTTATAATTTAAATCTATCTGGTCTGATGAGAAAGTAGACCAGACATATTTTTCCCCAAAGACTGTATGGAACTTTGTAAGAATGTCAGAAGTTCTCGGACGAAAAATGAAGCTACGTTCCTCGGGAGTAAGGTCATCATAAGAATTATAACTGATAAAAAAATCTTTGTAGTGTGGAGTCCCTTCCAGAAACCTCTGAAACCATCGGCTCTTTGATGACACATGATTGATGACCCCGTCAAACATCAGTTTATAACGAGTTTCCAGCTTTTCAATGTTCTCCCATGTTCCAAGGCTTGGGTCTACGGTCTCAAAATCGGTAACAGAAAACCCCCTATCTGAAGAATGAGGGAAGAATGGAAGAATGTGCAGTGTATTAACTGTTTGCTTGAGATAAAGTCCACAAAATTTTGATAATGTCTCTAAGGGAGAAACATTATCTTCCCGGATAAGGTCTCCATAAGTAATTAAGATAACGTCCTCTTCAGTAAAACGTTCCCTTGGGTCAAACGATTTTGTGTTCTCAATAATCTCTTCTGTTCTGTAGGTGTAGTATACCTTGCAGATACGTTCAAGTTCCGGCATATATGCCTTTGCTGTCTGATCGTCGTATAAAAAGGAAAACTTAGCAAATATTTTTTCACGAAAATAATGTGGTATCTCTAAATGGTTTTTTTGATAATCAGGCTCTGTGTTATGAATAAACTTAAAGCCATCATATCGCCTTTTTCTTTTTTCGATTTGAGTATCTGTCATGCTGAGCTTCTCATTTGAAAGTTTAGAGGGTATACTTTCCAATTTATTTATCAAAATACATGCCATAAGCAGAAGCAGTTACAAAAAATATACAGTCCGATGTGAGCTTCTCATAAGTGTCTATATCGTTATACCTTACAGCTATTTCAGGTTGTGTTATTATACTGCTATTATTAGACTCGTCCATATTAAAACAGGATAAAGGTCTAATATTTATACATCTAAAGCTAGTTGTATGTTCGAGTTAAAGGGAAAAAGAATGATTCCTGGTAAGGAAAAAGCTAAAATAATTGACATAGAATTATGTGAAAGAAATTAGAATGGGCGCATATCACCTTCATGCAAGGTTTGGTAGATGAAAAAATACTCAATTGATCTGAAGAATTTGAAAAAAGAGGTAAGGTTAGATTACTATAAAAGCTCTGGTCCCGGTGGTCAGCATAAGAATAAAACAATGTCTAGTGTGCGTTTATACCACCAGCTTACTGGTATAAGGGTGATTGCAACAGAATCACGTTCGCAAATAAAGAACAGAGAGCTTGCTTTTAAGAGACTCCAAGTAAAGTTGATGGAGTTAAATATCAAAGAGAAAGAGCGCATCCTTACGAAAAAGCCACGTTATGTTAAGGAAAAGATTCTGAAAAATAAAAAGAAGCGATCTGAAATAAAACAATCCAGAAAAAGAGTTTCCGGAGAAAGTCCGGAATGATGGAACAGAAATTTTTTACGGGGCCGATGTTTAAGGCATTGACAGTTGCATTTTATTTAAATAGAATGAGTTAGTCGGTTTGTAAGCAATATATTTCAAAACAAATGATTACAATTAATAAACAGATGAAAATACCTATCTCTTTTCGGAACATAGCTAAAAGTGTAGTTGTGTTGTTTCTTGTTGTACTTTCTACTGCCGGGTGTTTTTCTCGCAAAGGCGATCGAAAGACTACAGGGGAGGAGCCTTTCTTTCAGGACGAAGCAGGGCTCGCTGACCACGGCAAGAAAACGACTCTGGACAGACTCTATCAGCTTGATCCGGGGGATAAAGAATTTGACATTTCTGACAAGTTTTATTCCGAACCACCCAGGAAGATCGCTGTATTACCGTTTGATAATTTGATAGGCGGTAAATATATCCTGAACTCAGTCCCTCTCCCCAGGTTCAGCAAGAAAGAGGCTGATGGCTGGAACTGGACCTATGCGAATAGATTGAGAAGATTTTTCTTTGGCCATTTTGCTTCCAGAGAATTTGTAGATATAGAGTTAATGTATGTCGACAGGACGTTGCAGGAACTTGGGGTTTTAACACCTAATGACCTATATAAGATACCGGCTCAAGAGTTAGGCAGGATACTCGGAGCGGATGCATTGATTTATGGCAGGGTTACAGAATACAAAAACTCCTATTATATGCTTTATAAGCAAATCCGGATTGGATTGAGTATCAAATGTATATCTACGAAAGATGGCAGTACCTTTTTTGAAGGTGAACAGGTAAGGCATGATAATGACATCCGCGTAGCAACAAATCCTTTTGATTTTGTAATCGCTTCGTTCCAGAATTCTATGAGTATGAGAGACGTTTACGCTGCAAGGGCGAGCGAGGAAGTCGTCCGTGAGCTCGTTTTAAGAATTCCCGTTGTTAACTCATTTATTGAAGAGGAAGAGCAACTTATTAAAGAAATAATCAGAGAGAAGCTGTCATCTCTGCCAACACTGGATGCGAAGGTGAGTGATAAAGACAATGATAGTAATACTGTTTCTCCTCCTATACCGGACAAAACGCAAGCACAGGCAGGCCATCCCGATCCTCTTATTCGAACAGAGGATTCTTCAGTAGGTTCCTGAACATAACGGCAACAGTGTTCCTTCTGACACCTTAGATTTTCTGCTTAACAATCTACGAATAGTTAGTGCATTTCTGGATTTCAATATCTTTCTTTTTGTCAAAGGGGGATTTGGACATATCAAGTTATCTGTAAATACGGGTAGAAGCCGGTGAGTATTGCCGAAATCAGTGATTTTTTACGAAATCAGCTCCACGTTCTATAGCTAATTTGTTTACCTCAAAGAAGGGCTCTTTTCTACCTTTTAAGACATTTTTAAGGCATGAGAGAAATATCGGAATGGATACCAGGTTTTTTACCTGATTGTATGCCCCCAACATAACCATGTTTGATGCTACGACGTTTCCAATATCATTTGCAATTTTTGTGGCGGGAATTCTGAAAACGTCTATGTCCTTTTCGTTATCTATTTTATCAATCATGGATGAATTTACAAAGAGCATGCTATTTGGCTTGAGAAGATCTTTAAACTTCAGGTAGGATGGGTAGTTCATCATAATGAGTGCGTCTGCTTCTTCGATAACTGGAGAAAAGATTTCTTCATCTGAAACCGTTAGATGGTAATAAGCTGTTCCTCCCCTCACTTCAGTTCCATACGAGGGGAAAAAGGTTACATTTTTTCCTTCAAGCATTACTGCTTGTGCTATCAGTCTGCCGAGGAGCATCATTCCCTGTCCGCCTAAACCTGCTAAAATCACTTTGTCTGACATCCTATATAAGCCTTTCTAATTCTCGCCTTCCCAATCTTTGAAAGTTCCAAGGGGAAAGGTTTTGATCATCTCTTCGTCTATGAATTTTATAGATTCAACTGAACTCATGCGCCAGTAGACCGGACATGGGGAAAGAACTTCTATCAAGGAGAACCCCTTTTTTTGTATTTGAGTTTCAAAACCCTTTTCTATTAGTTGTTTTGTTTTAATAATGTTTTTTGGTGATGTTACGGATGCTCTGGCGATAAAGCGGCTTCCATCTATTACGGAGAGGAGCTCACAAATACGTAGAGGAGCGCCATCGCACTGTTCACTGCGTCCTTGAGGCGTCGTTAATGTTTTTTGGTTGAGCAGTGTTGTTGGCGCCATCTGCCCGTTTGTCATACCATAAACAGCATTATTTACAAATATCACTGTGATATTTTCACTTCGGTTGGCAGTGTGTATAATTTCTGCTATTCCAATTGCCGCGAGGTCACCGTCCCCCTGGTAAGAGAAGATAATGTTATCCGGATGAACCCGTTTGATTCCGGTGGCAACTGCGGGTGGACGTCCATGGGCAGCTTCACACATATCTATATTCAGATAGTTATAAGCCAGGACCGCGCATCCTACGGGTGCTATCCCGATGGTCTTCCCCCTGATGTTTTTTTCGTCAATTATCTCAGCGATTAATCTCTGGATGATACCGTGTCCGCATCCGGGGCAGTAATGCGTCGGAGTGTCAATCATCGTATCTGGAGTTTTATATATTGCTTCCATATCGTATTATTCTAAATCTAAGTGGAGCAGGATGTCTTTCCTTTGACAGATATTATTTCAGTAATCTTCTTTATGACTTCTTTCGGAGAAGGAATACCTCCACCTGTTCTTCCGTAAAAATGTACAGGGCATCCTCCTGAAATGCTTAATCTTACATCTTCTACCATTTGACCAGCGCTCATTTCTACGGTAAGTATCGCTTGTGCTTTTCCCGCAATCTTTTGTATTATCTGGGATGGGAATGGCCACAGTGTAATTGGTCTTAATAACCCTACTTTTATATTTGGAGTTTTATTTTTCATTAAAACTTCTTTGCACATCCTCGCGCATGTTCCGTATGCAATTATAACAATATCCGCGTTTTCAGTATTAATTTCTTCGTAGCGCACCTCTTTGCTCTTAATCAGGTTATATTTTTTTTGAAGCTTAGCGTTAAACTCTTCGAGTTCACCCCGAACAGGATAAAAGGACTTTATTATATTTCTTTTTTTCCCGTTTGCACCAGTGAGTGCCCACTCCTTTTTGAATGAATCTGGTTCACCCTTTTTGTTAAATACAACGGATTCCATCATCTGGCCTAATTGAGCATCACCCAAGATCATTACTGGATTTCTATAACGGTCGGCTAAATCAAACGCATCATAAACAAGATCCGCAGTTTCCTGTACAGAGCTTGGTGCAAGTACTATTGTGTGGTAATCCCCATGCCCACCACCTTTAACGGCTTGAAAATAGTCAGCCTGAGAAGGCGAGATGTCTCCCAAGCCTGGGCCCCCACGCTGCACATTTACTATGACACAGGGAAGTTCGCTACCGGCCAGATAAGAGATACCTTCTTGTTTGAGGCTGATACCAGGACTCGATGAGGATGTCATCGCCCTCGCGCCTGCAGCAGCGCTTCCGTGTACCATGTTTATGGCTGCGAGTTCACTCTCGACTTGAATTGCAGTGCCACCTACTTGTGGCATTCTGATAGCCATATGCGTTAAAATCTCATTTTGCGGTGTAATTGGATATCCATAATAAAATCTACATCCAGCCTGTATTGCAGCTTCCGCACATGCTTCATTACCGGTTAAGAGTTGTTTTTTGTTTTCTTCAGTTAATGTCATAAGCTGGTTGTCCTCTCCAGTTAAGCTTTTCTTTCAGGACATCATAAAAGGTTCTTGTTTGTGTATCAATTAACTGCAATTTTTTTTCAGCTTTTTCAATAACTACTCTATCACCAGCTTTGACGTCAAAGTATACCTGTCCATCTACGGTTAGGCCTATTCCTTTAGATTCTGAAATTTGTTCCATTTCAACTTTTGAATTACCAGAGACAACAAGTGGACGGTTTGAAAGTGTGTGTGGACAAATCGGAGTTATGGCAAAAGCCTCCATATCAGGCGTAACAATAGGACCGCCGGCAGAGAGTGAATGTGCTGTAGTTCCTGCAGGGGTAGATACGATTAGTCCGTCGCAACTGTATGTGGTAACTATCTTTTCATTTACATATAGTTTAATTGAAATTAACCTTGATAATGAAGTTCTGGAGATTACCGCATCGTTCAAACCAACAGTTTCATTAATGACTTGTCCGGCACGAATTACCTTACATGCTAACAACATTCTTTGAGATACCACGTATTCACCAGAACAAATTCTTTCCAGAGAATCATCAATGTCTTGCAAAGTGAGTTCCGCCAGAAACCCAAATTTTCCTAGATGTACACCGATCAGGGGGATTTGTTTGCTATATAGCTTTCTACTTGCTGACAGGATTGTACCGTCTCCACCAAAAACGAAGGCGATATCTGCAGATACATTTTTTAGTTCATCTTCATCAGAAATATCAATTATTGAAAGATGTGCTTTTTTACGAAATAAGGGTTCAAGTTTGGTTATTGTTTCTCTTATTTTTTTTTTGCTTTTATCGCCCAGAAGTATGATTTTTTTCATATCAAATTAGAGGCTTTCTTACGCTCTTCCTTCTTTTTGATATCAGCATGACCTGTCGCATTCCAGGCAGAAATAAAATTCTTATAGATACCTTCTGCATCAAGATTGAGAGTTTTTAAGATAATATCACGAGACCCTTGTTCAATAAATTTGTCAGGAATTCCCATTTTGTGTATATTTTTTGTATTAACACCTTTATCTGCTAGTAATTCCAGAATTGCCGAACCAAATCCTCCAGCTTCCGCATGGTCTTCTACCGTAATAACTATTTGGTTGTTCTCTACAATTTTTATTATGAGATCATTATCAAGAGGCTTTACAAAACGGGCATTCATGACGGTAACATCAATCCCTTTCTCCATGAGCATACGTGCGCATTCCAGAGATGGATATACCATTGCACCATACGCAATTATAGCTCCATCTAAGCCCTCTCTCAATATTTCGCCTTTTCCCATTTCAATAGGTTTGCAATCATTATTAAGGCTATCTTCCGGTATATTTGCTCTTGGATAGCGTATGGCAGCAGGTGTATTGAGTTGCACCGCCATATGTAACATTGCCTTGAGTTCAGCACCGTCTTTTGGCGCCATTAAAGTAATCTCTGGTAAATGTCTCAGGTAAGCAATGTCAAAGACTCCATTATGGGTTGGGCCGTCGTTTCCAACAACTCCAGCTCTGTCCAGTGCGAGTAAAATACCATTATTTTGTAAACACATATCATGAAAGACCTGATCATATGCACGTTGCAGGAAAGTTGAATATATTGCCGCTACAGGTTTCATTCCCGCGGAGACTAATCCATTTGCCAATCCAATAGCATGTTGTTCACAAATTCCAACATCAATATATCTGTCTGGATATTTTTTGCCAAACGCATCAAGACCTGTTCCGTCAGGCATTGCGGCGGTGATTGCAACTATATTTCTATTAGACTCAGCGAGTTCAATCATAGTATCGCCAAATACCTTTGTATAACTGATTTGTTTTGGATCTTTTGGTTTTTCCATCATTTTCCCGTTCTGCATCTGGTAATTACCAGCGCTGTGATAACGGGCGGGATTTTCTGACGCGGGGTGAAAGCCTTTGCCTTTTTCTGTGATTACGTGAAGCAATACAGGGCCTTCTACATTTTTAATATTATGGAAAATATCGGTTAGCGTCTCAATACTGTGTCCGTCAATTGGACCAAAGTAGTCAAATCCCAGATCCACAAAAATCTGTCCCGGAGTGATTTCCCGTTTTAGTGCTTCAACAATGTGTTCGAATGAATGTTCCATCCGTTTGCCAACGATGGGTAATGATTGTAATACATGGCGGACTTCTTTCTTGAAATCTGTGTAAAGTGGTGAGGTTCGGATTTTGTTTAAATGTTTTGATATTGCTCCTACTGTACCAGAAATTGCCATTTTATTATCATTAAGGATTACTATCAGGTTCCTTTTTAGATGTCCGGCATGGTTGAGTGCTTCAAGTGACATTCCAGCACCAATTGCTGCATCTCCAACAATAGCAATTGCTTTTCTATCATCAATGCCATTTATTTCATTAGCACAGGAAATTCCAAGAGCTGCAGAGATTGCATGTCCGCTATGACCACAAATAAATGGGTCATATTTACTCTCCTTAATATCAGGGAAACCACTTAGCCCTTTATATTGTCTTAAGGTATGGAATTCCTTTCTTCTTCCTGTCAGCAACTTGTGCACATACGTTTGATGTCCAACATCCCAGACTAGCTTATCCTTGAGAAAGTCGAACGAACGGTGCAGGGCAATTGTAAGCTCAACTACTCCCAGATTCGATGCCAGGTGACCAGGATTTGTGGAAACAACATCAATTATTACATCCCTTATCTCCTGCGCTAAAACCGCCAAATCTTCGTTGTTCAGTTTTTGCAGGTCCTTAGGGGAATCAATTTTTTCTAATATTTTTTGTGACAATATTTTTTCCTAAAACTTTAATTAGTAACTTTTGCTAATTTACACTGCTTGCTATTACTCTTCAGATATTTTTTTCATGTTAAACTCTTCCATATGAGTTTCTCCAGTAGATTTTTTAAGTAATATATTAATCTTTTTCTCTGCCTTCTCTAGAGTCTGATAGCACTGTTTATATATTTTAATACCACTTTCATATTTTGCAAGTGTTTCATCTAAAGTAAGGCTATTTGTTTCGAGCTGTTCTACTATTTCTTCAAGTTCTTTTAATGATGTTTCAAAGTCTGGTTTTTTCATAAATTAGCCCTTTTCAACAGAAAGAATTTCAGAAATAATACTACCTTTGGACAGATTTATTTTAATCTTGTCCCCTTTACTTAAATCTATTATATTTCGAAGAGGTTTACTGTTTTCCAATCTGGTGGTAATGGCATAACCTCTTTTCAGAACGTTCAAAGGGCTCAGACTTTCCAGCTTGCCTGCAATACCTGATAATTTTTCACGTTCAGTATTTAATGCATGTGTTATATTCAAATTAAGCCTCTGTGCAAGTTCGTCCAGCCTCTGTTGCCATCTGTTCAGCCTGTCAAATGGTTGCTTCATGGCATAGCTATTTCCAATTATAACGAGTTTTTCTTTGGATAATCTTAACTTTCCGGTTAGGGATTGTAAGAGTCTAGCTTTAAATTTTTCTATTTTCTCGATCAGCAAATCTTTTCGAGGGACAACCAGTTCTCCTGCTTCAGAGGGGGTTAGAGCCCTTTTATCTGCCACCAGATCAGCTATTGTTATATCGATTTCGTGTCCAACAGCGGAGATAATAGGTATCCTGGAA